>Ga0209780_1003890_pt1 | contig 11326 bp, 11 predicted proteins | sample WorMetexBAHAMAS2_FD_187384 | JGI IMG/M metagenome (GOLD analysis project Ga0209780, IMG submission 187384) | Marine gutless worms symbiont microbial communities from Max Planck institute for Marine Microbiology, Germany - Inanidrilus exumae... | ecosystem: Host-associated > Annelida > Digestive...
GATGTGTGTTAATAGCTTAGCGCGGCGGTAGGTGCAAAGTCCAGACTCAGACAGTCAGGTGTCATGTGTCACGCAGCTGCTGCTTTATGGCTTAACCGTTTCAACATTGTCGGCTTTAATGCATAGGCAACGCAAAAATGCAAATAACGAACCGGCGCCGGTCCAAAAATTGGACCGGCGCCGGTCCGATCCAGTTCTGGACCGGCCCGGTCCAGGACCAGTAACAGAACCGGTGCGATCTCTAATGGTCAGTTGCCAGCTCCCATTGTAAATGGCGGAGGAGATAGCTTTTGAAAATGGCCGCATTTCCAACTCTGAACGACTCATGACCTTCACCTTGTATCTGGTCATACTGCATACTATCGTGCATCACTCATCGACCTCTACCTACATGCCAAATTTCATTTAAATCGAAGAAACCTTTTGTGGACAGACGGACGTAAGTACGTACGCACGGATAGGCGGATATTTGAGATCGGCTTTATTAGGTCGACTCTGCCAAAGAGTCGACCTAAAACAAGCATGCATCCTTGACTAAAAAATACATAGAACATAATATCAACATACACATCATACACAACATCCAGCCTGGAAATGGAGAGGGACTATTCTGGTAAAATGGGAAGGGATGCAAAAGCAAGAAAATGGATGAAGCGAGTAAGAAATGGGGAAAGGTTTTAAGTAAAAAATACTACAAGATAGAGCAGAAGCTGGGGAAGTGGGGAAATGAATGGATAAGGAGGGAATTGCCCGGGCCCACTTATTCCGAAAGAGAATGTCTGGGGACGGACAAGAGGTACAGCTGTTTTACAGGTCAGATGCCATTCCTATCACTCAACCAACAGTGTAAAAACACCGAAGGAAACTCACAGCACTGACCTCAACCACTGGCCTGCTGTCATGCTTTCTTTATCCATCAGTGGTCTCCTGAGAGAAATGGCTAACAACGACTCTCCTACACCAGTACGTTTAATTTCAAAAGTAAGTAAAATACTAAATGTTATTAGGTATGTCTGACTATCATGGCCTGAGAGACAAGCGGTAATAGACTGAACTTGGGAGGTTTACACACCGGCTTCGCCAGCTGGTGGCCATGCAGTGCCCTGTCGACACTATTGCTGCGATGAACCTTGGGTGGCAACGGTGGCGGCTTGTCTGAACATTCATGGTCACTGGTGACAGTTCTTCCACCGGACACCAGAGTACTCATGTAGTCCACAAGACCAGCCACCATCGACGCATTGCTGGTCTCATACGTCATGTCCGCATCTGATTGCTGTATTATAAAAAAATAACAAGCCAAACTAAAGGACAATATGCAGTGTCATTACTGATAAACTACAGGTTTATTTAAACCCTTATCCAGACACTAATCTTTCACAATTTAATCTGCTGTGGTCCATAATTTACCAAATCTTCCTGAAAAATCACCCATGACTTTTTCAGTTAAAACAATAACAGCACATTTAAAGGAAAACCCAGATGAGTCAGTACCTCATATCAAATGGACAAACAAACAACCATGGGTCGTTACCTACTGCTAACCTGCGGCACAGGTACTGAGAAATATGTCCAACAGGCAAGCTGTACTCACCTGCAACAATGGATCAGCACCATCAGGAACGTTAACGTAACCACCTGCATATCCAAATACATTTATATAAATGAATAAAAATAACACAATCACACTGACATTTAAAAACAAGATGTATAACTTGCTGTCTGCATAATGTCAGATTAATAATATTCACAAAGACTGAAATACTAAATAGTTCAGCATGAAGGAAAAATGTCAAAGATAAGCTGACACACAAACAGACTGTGTTAACAATCTGCTACTAACTAAAATTCGGTACATCAGACTTGGGTCGCTGCTGTATCGGTTTTTGCTCTGTTGACGGTATTTTCCGCGGAACATTCAGTATTGCCTGGAATAACATCAACAACAACAACAACAACAACAACGACTAGAAAAAGCCAGCACTCACTAGAGTGCAACGACCCATGCCACGACTCTTGACCTTGACATTTTAACCCCAAAATAAATGGGTGTACAGGACTCATCGTGGAACATTTCTATGTCAAGTTTGGTGATCCTAGCTGCATCGGTTTACGAGATACAGTGTGGAAAAACAAACAGACATACAGATGAACATAGGCAAAAACTCTACCCCACAACTGCCGTTGGCGTAGGTAACAACAACAGTTAAAGCAAACCAAATGATAATTTCACTGGGCAAACACTCTACATACATGTGACTGAGCATGTGTAAATCAAGTCCATTCTCCATCTGAATAAGTTCATTATCAACTATGTTGCGTTGTATTTGCACCACACACAAACATAAACCACCTCAACTATTACTACTACTTCCATTTAACACTCACTTTTCCAGGTGAAACCAGGTCAGCCATTTCACAGGTCCTCCTGTTGCAGCTGTTCCAGAACAGAACCTGTGGGAATTAGTGAAATGTTGTTTATAGGATGGACGTCCTTCCTACCAGTCAATTTCCAGTGTCAAAGTACTGAAGGGAACACAAAGCACTAACCCTAACCAGTGGCCTGGACTCATGCTTTCTCCGCCGACCACCGGACTCCTGACAGAAGATTGCTGCTCCCTTTACACCAGTCCTATGAGGACATTAGAAGATATGCCACCTCAAATTGTCCACATTCCATTTCCGTTTGGCAGACTTACTGTGGCATGATTCACAAAGTAGTACAGCAATGCTTTTCCAATGCGGTGAAATTGATCAGTTTTTGATATAACAAATTTACCATCGAGTTTACCATTACAAAATTTAGAAAGTTTGTCTGTATCGACCTGTATTTATTCAAATGCAGGAGCAGAGTGCCACCAATTTTGCTCACAAGCATAATGTGCAATATGTGCATTACATGAAGAAAACAGTACCTCATCCTCTTCAACATCAGCATCATCATCAGCGAATGTCATCGGACTGTTGTAAGCATCGTGCAATAGGTCTTTTGTTATCTGTGTAGTCAGATCCCCTTGAAGAAATGGATGCTAGACACCAGCAGAATGTAGTTAGACAGACCAATTTTGAAACAAATGGACTATGACTATACAAAAATGTGCTCATAGTTATTTTATACCTCGAACTACAATTGCTAACAAAGTTGCAGTGTAATTTTGTTCTGTGGAATCGCAAGAATTCGTACACATTCAAAATATGTTTATCTTTCGTGTGTCATAAAATGGTGGATAAAGTTGCCTAACATTAAGTAGTCAACTACTATCAACCATTACCAAGGTAGATAGTGCTGCCTAATTTAACTATCATGTACGGCAAAAATAGCTAAATCATGTCATGACGATCAGTATTACATTATTAGATTATTAACTCATTATACAAATAAATTTCAGAAACTTTAAAATTTCATTAAATTCATCACTTGATCATGATGGTCATGTCACGTGAAGACAAACGAAGAAGAATATCTCACTTCCAGCAGCTGTTGTGCAGTCGGCCGCCGCTTTGGATTAATGACAAGAACATACTTCAAGAAGCCATGGAAACCAGCAGTCCTGCAATATTCACACTGCATGCAACTACTTCACGTTACCACATTACTGATAATTATTTACGCTGCTTTTCACACTGTTTGTCGTGGCCATTTCACAGCAAAACAAGCTCGCATATGTAAACGAACAACAATCAGTGTTTTAACAGATGCATCACATGATGTAATGTAAAAAGCTAAATGGACTGCTGTGACATGTTTTCTTCATGTTTTCGTACTTACCGTGTAAAACTTAATTTACAGTGTCTTTGTGATTATCATGTTTTTTGAATCAAACTGTCAGGGGCGCCTGGCTTGTCCAGGTCCACCTGGAAAACCAGTCGTTATATGCTGTTTTTGAACTGAATCAAAAAAATCGATCGACAGGCTGTGGAATGAATCGAATCGAAATTTATTCCAGTGAATCGTGCAGCACTAGCAGGAATGGTTTAGAATGATGTATTGCATCTACATACCAAATGGTTCAAATACCTCTAACCATTCCCGAGATACTGTATTGTCTTCATTCTTACTATATGGCAGCTCTGTGGTATGTACTGGGTATGGTAACACTGGAGCACCCACAAAAACTGTTAGGCAACCATTCTTGGTCACCAAATTTTGTGGAGATCCAACCTGCAACTGTAAAAATAATCATAGTAATTTTACATTCTTGCCAACACGACTTGAAACTGCCTATTCATGCCCCCTTTTGCGGAACATGACTACATAAATGGGGAACAACATCAACAAAACCCCCAAAAGGCATACCTTTAAGTTGAAATACTAATCACCAACTATAAGATTATCGTTCATACACAACAGTGAACTGAATGTGCTGGGAAGCAAATGAGCAAATTCACCACTTGCTGCGGTCTTTCAACTGTGGAGGCCTGTAGCCACTCTTAGACATTATGAACAACGCTCTACAATATCATACAAATTTCAGCCACACAAAATGCATACCGTCTTTTGTCAACAGCAAAAATTTTCTAAAGGTACCAAGTCAATCAACATAGCTTCAGTGATAAGCTATGGTATAGTTGAAGCAACATCCGTCACTGCTCACAAACAGTCGGGATTCACCTTAAGACACAGCTGTTTAGAAATGCCATTGTATACAAGTGAATCTGGAAAACTGCTGCAAATCAGTCAGGAAATAATTAAGTAAGTACCAACATTTATAAAGTGCTGTAATCATTTCAGCATAAACGAGGCAACTGCAGACAGCAGACTTTGTTCTGGTGCACAATTTGCTGACATTGTAAACACGGACAAGTCAAACAACATGGCACCACATGGCAAATACTTATTGCAGCATGGCACCCATGTATGGCCAATTGCGTGATGATTGAGTTAAGGTTTTACGTCCCACTCGACACAGAATAGGTCATTTCAGAGACGTTCTTCCTTGCCAATCTCTTGGCTAATTACTGAAGAAACTAAATCCAACACAATAAAAGTGAGCAATACAAGAACAAAATGATCTAAGCTAACATGAAAGAACACAGAAAACACATAACCTAAATAAATACAAAAAAGAAATCTAAACCTAACTAACATGCCTAAAATGTAAGAACTGCTCGCGTGTGTGCATATCATTGTCCACAACTGTCGTACACAACACAGCACAGAGCAGTTCCGATTATATTCCATCTTATACTCCAGACAAGCACTAAAGCTCAGATGCTGTCTATTGGAGGGAGGGGAGCCCACTGCGTGAAAACATGACTTCATCAACAAACCGGAAGTACAAATCATATGGTACTGTGATTGAAGGAGTACCGAGTAATGGCCACAGGTAACATATTAACCTCATTGGATGCAGGTCAAACATTGGCGGCTGAAGTTCGGCAAACTCAATGGCAGTAATTCCAACAGCCCAGATATCACACTGCTGGTTGTAACCACCCTTCCTTTCGACAGCTGCCACCTCTGGTGCCATCCTGTCATGAACACATCACCTTTATTAATGGTACGTTTCTTGTTATATCTACAGAAAGAGTCTAACAATCACATGTTGTCAATGTGATGCACAATCAATGTCATAATATTATTTTAGTTATAATTTCCTGAACAGCAAGTGCTAAATAACAAGGTGTCGCCGTAACGGGACGTAACACTACTGGCCCGCCGTGCAGTGTTACAGGGGAGCTATAACTGGACTGAAGACAGCATGACGTCATCGCCTCGCCTGCGCGGGTGAAGCTGCCTGCAGGCCCACCGTGGAGTGTTACAGACCCCAACAGACAACACACGACGACGATGACAGACGACGACAGATGCCAGAGAGCACAACAATACTGACCCTCTCACTATGTGTAGGCGGGCCAGTAATAAGTTTTTAACAGCTAATAACAACAACAGTGCCATTGTAACTAGGCATTAGCAAATATGTTGTGGATTACTGTAAAAAATCAATTTCACACATTAAAATAACACACATCTCTGCTGATGAAAATACTTGAATTATTAGCAAAATGCATCAAATACTATTCACATTCAACTAAAAGAACAAATTACAGCACGAAAACAATAAACATCGCTGTATACTCACCAATATGGAGTACCAATAAATGATTTCCGTTTGCACATTGTTGCTGTAATTTCAGCCGAGACTCCAAAGTCAGCTAAAACAACAAAAACAAAAACATTTAATTTCTAGCAGTCCACATTACATGTGCAGCATTTTTTAAAACTTAGCAATAACAATAACAATCATTATATGGCCATTATGCAGGACAACTCACGTTAGGCAACAAATCCAATTAAAAAGTAAAAGATTTTATTACAGCAAAGTTTTACTGCCCTTGCTGATAACAACTACCACATTGTGATTAGAGAGATGTTAGAACTCGCCTCACATTGTTACCTATGCACCACCTCTATAGCATCAAACACTGTAGATCATTAAAACAAAAAGTAATGTAACACAAAACAGTAAAGTACTTTTAGTTCTACTTTCTACCTGGAAAGGCTGCACACAATTCAGAGACTTAGGGCCAGTTTCTCTACCGTAAATTAGTCTCCCATCAACATTAATGGGAGACGAATTTGCAGTAGAAAAACCGGCCCTTACTTGTTTCTATAAATATTAAATCACTTTTGACATATAACAGGCACATACAGTTGGATCTGCTTATTTTTGCTATATTTGCAGCCAATACAAAACTTCATTTGACTGACAAGAAATGATAACTTACCAATTTTAACATTTCCATCATCAGTCAGTAGTATATTAGCACCCTGCAATAATGAAACAAGAACATATAGTGAACTAGATGGCTGTACTGTGTGGAATGCACACAATACAGTATTCGGCTCGAAGCACTCGGCTATCTGTGCACAAGCTGCTTACTTCCTGCATTTGATGAGGGATAGTTTCACGTGACTCAACAGTCGATGGTGATTGGCTACTTACAACTGCAGAAATTTTTGCGTTTTTTGGAAAAATGACCCCTTAAGGTAAAATTTTCTGTGTCCACTATGAAGATATGAAAAGAAATTCAAAATGTGGAAAATAGGGTGGTTTGAGGTAGTTAAGGGTAACCCAAGGTCAATAAAAATAACACCATTTGATAGAGGGCATACGGGTTCCTATTAGCCTTCAATAGTAACTGTATCCCTATCTTGCACAGTTTCTGAGATATAGCAAAAAATAAGTCAAAAATCGCCGATTTTAACTTATCCCACCTCTAATTGGAGCCCCCGTTGCGGATGACCCCGTTGGAATTTCGCTGAGATCTTGGGCATCAGCAAACTAAGGTTGCTGGGCTATCATACGGCACTGTTTGCAGGATGCTACATATGGCCATCTTCGTAGAACACCGACTTGTGACAGACAGATCAATGGACAGACACACAATGACAGCATATACCGCACTAGCATAGCGTTGCATGGTAAAAATGCTACTAAGCATGTCCTGCCCACAAAGAAAACAATAAATACTAAACAGTGAATAAATAAAATATTAAACAAAATTAACTGACAGTCAAATCCAGAAACTTAACAACAGCTATCATTATACACTGTTTCAGCAAAAAACACCCTCTCATATTATTGGCTATAAGTTGAGGAATAGCTGTCTGATTTTAATAATTTTTGGCACCAAAATTCCTCACATAATTTGACATGGCGTTGAACGCAGTTGCAACTGACGTCAGTTGCTACCAGGAGATACACTGGCAGTCGGTATCTAGTACACCATGCCAGTAGTGGCATGAGAAAAAAAACAAATACTGCAGACTGAAATTTAAATTCAAACTACTAAAACAAAGTTCTTTCTTTCTTTCGTTATTGTAGGCAGAGGACCAGCCTACTTTTCGACCTCAGTGCTAAGACCGTGTAAAGGTCCAGTGCACTATCCCAGGAAGTGAAGGGGAATTGTTAGGTGTGTGCGAACTGCGGATGTGTGCGTGAGTTTGAGTAAGGCGGGGTTAGTAGGAGGTGAACAGCTTGTTGGGTATTTACAGCACAACCCCTGTAGACGTGGCCTACTGTCTGGCTTAGCCGTGACTGGCACTGTGTGTCATGCCAGCCAATTCCATTTGCTTCAGCTCATACCGACGCGGCTAATAGCCTTGACTCTGCTAATCAAGGTGTGCACAATGGTCATATTTTATAGAGGATACCATTAAACCTTCTTTTTCCTGCCCGGGATTATATGCCTGTTCATTATGTGAATAGGAATTATTTGAAATGAAATAATTCTTTGGTAGGCAGACATGCCCGGGCTAAGGTTTGAACGCCGGATCCTGAGCGCATCACACCCTACTGCACATGACGTCCGAGAGCTTTGACCACTGAGCTACAAGGGCAGGTCTAAAACAAAGTTCAAGAACTGGAGCTTCATTTAACATCACCCCGTTAAGACTATCCGTTGCTTTTGATTAGCATAACAAATGTCAGACCTTGACATCTCTGTGCATCCTGCTGTGATCATGCAAGTACTGCAAGCCATGAAGTGTCTCACGAATCACAAATGCTATTTGATTCTCCTTCAGCGGACCCGTCACTACATCCATACGAAAGCTCTCAGTTAATCGGATAAATAAAAAAGGTTAAAATGTAAAAGTTAATATACAGATAACAGGTCTGTTTATGCAAGAACGTTACTAAACGTATCCAATATAGCTTACTGGACAGTAACGGTAATTACTGTAAAGCCTTATTTATTGTCAATGTTGCAGCAATAAAAAACAGTAATGGGTGCCATACTTCTAACAAAAGTGTAGTTAGTTAGTTGGAGTTTAACATCCCCTTTCAGCACAAATATGGCTATATCAGAAATGAGAAGTGAGGGTGGAGAGCTATCCCTACCCAGTGAAGGAAGGCCACCGATATATTAACCTCAACCCTGGCCGCCTTTTTGTTCAGCAGTCACCCAAAAAGGGAAAGAGGTCAAAGGGGGTACCCCGGCCCAACGCTGGGTAACAAGAATGTAGGTGTGGTGTTCATCTCTCTTCCTTATAAGCAATCAATACATTACATAGCCATATGGCATATCACAAAAATTACATTATGATAGTGTAACCAGAGTGCAATATCAGCAAACAAGTTACTAACAAAGAACAGCAAACTGTTAGTCATATTTACTCAGCTATGATCGACTGATTGAGTTAAGGTTTTGTCCCACTCAATGCAGAATAGGTCATTTCGGAGAAGTTCTTCTCAGCCAATCTCTTGGCATGGTACTGAAGAAACTAAACCCTACACAACAAAAGCAAGCAACAAAGAAATAAAATGATATATGCTAAAACAACTAACTCATCTATGTAGCCCATTGTACTGATAAATGCACAAAAAACATGGTAAGCACACAAGGCACAAGGTGTCAGGCACAGTATTCATTGCATGTTTACAGACAGTGAAGTCTGCCAGATGAATAAAAACAACTACAAATTTGTGTGCAAAATACCGAAAATTAGTACCATGATAAATATCTAGCATGGACCCACCACCACAAAACTCCATACAAATCCACAGCTTTTCACGTCTGTTAACACAGCACAACATGTTACTAAATGCAGCGTAACACACAGACACACACACACACATACAATACTACTGCAAGCGTCAATTTGTAAATTCTGTGTTGCAAGCTTAATGTACTGAAATTAAGCTCAAATTAGTCTGTACAAGTTGGTGCTTGAAGAATACTTTCATGGCAAAAATCATTCATACAATAAGAATGCTAATTAGCTAAAAAAGACTTCATAAACAATCATACTGCTCTTAAGAACATCTATTATTTACAATTCAAAGAATAAACACTACTTACATCACAACGTCTTACACAATAAGTACAATATCAATATTCGATAAGCATGTACGAAAATAATTAATACCGGGGTAACATAACTGGAGGACAACTGAAGAAAATACCTCAGATAACTGCCCAAGTATGCAACAATATTTTCATGTCGACAGTCTCTCATCATTAAAATCTCTTGCTGGATTATTGTGAAGTCATCATCTGGACAGACAATGACTCACTACAAATATACTAGGCAACCATCAAAATGAAAAAAACAACAATCACAAAGCTGCAACAAAAATTAAAAATCGACCCTGAACTGCATAATACCAAAGTGTCAATTTGTGTGCAAGACACATCTTACTGACAATAATATTGTTAGAATTTCTTAAAATCCAATTTGCAATCTAATATGTAAATATGCTGGGATGCCAATTAGCTCAATTGGTAAAGTGCATCGCCACCAGTGGCTATCCAGATGGCTCAAGGTCCGAAGGTCCAGGGTTCAAATCCAAGTGAAAATGAGAATTTTTTGAAAATTCCAAGAATTATCTGAGATGTGACAACTGTAGCATAAAAGGAACTTTGTGCAGTTCAAAACTGGGATGCCGAGTAGCTCAATTGGTAAAGTACTTGGCCACCAGTGGCTATTCAGATGGCTCAAAGTCCGTAGGTACCTCGATCGCTATGCTTGCTCCAGAAAAAAGACCAGAAAGTGTTTAATAGACTCACAGCCTGCAGTCATAGAGCAAGACTGTCCACTCCAGAGATAAACAGCTCTCAATGGTGGTGTCTCTATAAAAATGCTCATGTGGTTTGAAGCCACGCGTATTTGAGTGTTTAAGCTCAAAAGTCCCGGGAACGTAGAAATTCTGGTAGAGTTGTATCGAGGATGGCTAAAGAACAGAATGGAACATGTAAATATGATGTCAGGTCATGAAATAATTACACAAGAAATAAAAATGATAGAAATTTTAACCAATAATTTTACAAATTATAAAAAACTGTATGCCAATGTGAGTTTATATAAAATTCATCTGGCATAAAGGTTCCACATGCATACGTGATTCAAGCTTGATCACTTTTATAGCAGCCAGTTCACCAGATGAACGAACAGCTGCCTGCAAGTAACAAAAATGAACAAAACTACTAACGTTAAACAACATAACCTAAACAAGTCTGCAACTATCAGGAACTTATACAAATATTTTTTTTAAATTTCACAAATGCAAAATACAGTAATGTCCATATGACACTTGCTAACTGTCATAAATGAACTACTTCATACAAAACCTATTCATGGTTATTATCCCCATAAGAGTGAGGGAATGTGTTTTTACCGGCGTTGGTTTGTCTGTCTGTGTGTGTGTGTCTGTCTGTCTGTGACCACAATAACTATAAAGATTGTGGACGGACTTGTACCAAATTTTACGGGAAGGTTCCTAGGGCGAAAGGGAAGACCAAGTTAGTGTTTCGTCATGATCGCACGCAGACAGGCTGGCGTTCCACGCAGAACGGAAAGCAGCTCGTGACGCCATCACGC
>Ga0209780_1003891_pt1 | contig 11325 bp, 5 predicted proteins | sample WorMetexBAHAMAS2_FD_187384 | JGI IMG/M metagenome (GOLD analysis project Ga0209780, IMG submission 187384) | Marine gutless worms symbiont microbial communities from Max Planck institute for Marine Microbiology, Germany - Inanidrilus exumae... | ecosystem: Host-associated > Annelida > Digestive...
GACCGAGGGTCGATGCGGTCTCCGACGGGGTTGAAGTCGAGAACGATTCGACGGACGTTGAGCGCGGCGAATGCGGTGGCCGGCAGGTGACTGATGTGTTGGCCGGCGAGGTAGAGGGACCAGAAGGTCTGACGGGCCGCGTACGACGAGTTCACGTCTATCTCGGGCACGGCGACCAGCCCGCGGCACTGGATCTCATTCAGGACCGTGCACTGGCAGTCGCCTTGCCTGCCGGAGTCGGTGGCGACCGGCCGGACTGGACAGACTGGGATCGATTTGGTCGATGACTGCGCCTCGATGAACAGAACTACCAACAGCACAATGACGACGTCGAAACATCGCGGCGACATCCTTCCACGCAGACTGGCATCCGACAACGGCGTCGAAATAGTCTCTCTTACGTCTCGCGTCCCGTTGCCACCTCGGTTCATTGCGCGCTAGTTTGAACGATATCGTGACTCAAACGGCGGCGTTTGATGATTCGAAGAGCTGTCTGAGTCGGTATAAAATACGCCGAAGTACCGTCCGCAGATGTGGACTTTACGCAAGACCATCTTCGGCACAGCGGACGGAAGCGGCGATAAAAGCGGGACAGCTGACACCTGAACGGGCGGCGGGTCTGCGCCACGTGTAGGCTGCGTTTCACCCACGCCATGCTGCCGCGCTGATGCTGTGGCGGCGGCTGGCGACGACGGCGAGGATGCTGCTGCAGCTGCGGCGCGTGTCGCAGCAGTCTGCTTCCGCATCATTCCGCGCATCACGTCGACGCATTGACTCTTTTAACAACGACGTGGGTTACGAACTATGATTATAGTTACATCGACATTTTTGATAACGTAGAGCCAAAGCGAAGGCACTGATTGGCAGTGACGATTTTGATTTTTTTATTATTACCAACCACTTTGTGGTCCAAGATGTGCGGTTGGTTCGCTGTGTGTGTGTGTCTGTGTGCATGTGCGCACCATAACTTTAGACAAAATGACCTAGATGTATGACGTGGTGGTTCATTTTTGACCTTATCTATGTCATATTTGTAGGTCAAGGTCACAGGTTAATGTTCAAGGTCAGAACAGAAAAATGTCCCTTTTTGGCTTAAGTGAAAGTGGAATTGGGAAAACTACTCCCGGTTACATGGAAGGAAAACAGACCGGAATTGGAAACTGTAAATAAGTAACACTGAGCCGCAAAGTTATGGGTGCGATCTCGAGTAAGGGCTTTTCTAGTTCATTTATAGAATTTTGGCTAACTGCGTCGGACATTCGTGCTATACGGGGCACTAATGAAAACTAGAAGAAGTCAGCACTCACAAGTGACCCACGCCGACACTGTTTTTGTGACTTGGTAACCTTGACCTATGACATTTTGAAGCCAAAATAAATGGATTTCCAGGACTCATCGTGGACATTTTTTGTATGTCAACTTTGGTATTCTAGCTGCATCGGTTTCTGAGATTTCGTGCGTAAAACCAGACAGACAGACGAACGCCGGTGAAAACCGTACCCTCGCACTGTTGTCGGCGTTGGTAATGTGTGTAGTAGCCGGGCTCTCACGTGTTACGGCGACGAAAAGTCTTGCCGTTGAACATTCCGCTGGCCCTTGCTGTAGCAAATGTTAAAACACATCGATCAAGGACTAATGAATCAGTTATAACATGGCGCAGTAAAGTCTTCCTGCTACGGAATCATCTCCTCTTTGGAGGGTTAAGGCTAATGACGTTGTTGTCCATTTAAGCGCGATCTGTACAGAGCGATTAGCGGCAGTCAGTATGGCCGGTGATAAATGACCATCAGCCACAACAGCGACGTCCGCGATGCCATTACGAACATCATCATCTGTTATTAACAGACGACAAACATCTATACACGCAGAAAGCGTATGAGATCACAAACATTTGTACATCATAATGGCTGCCAGTTTTAAGGCGCGTTCACATTTCCGCGACAGAAATGATCCGAATTGAACTGAACTGATTGGCAGTCTATTCGCATGTTCAGAACTCATTCAGTTGAGTTTATTTCTGTCGCGGCAATGTGAAGGGGCCTTTAATTGACTGACCGTTAGAATTAGACTGTAAAATGGGGACGTCTATAATGTTACATTCTACAGACATAGGCCCAATAAAAACCGAAATGAAAGTGTCGTGTCCAGTGGCGCATTTAAAATTTAGTAAGCGCCCCTTCAAAAATTCTTTCGTCATACCGGTAGTTCACACACGCGTTTCCACTGGCACGTATTTTGATGTGAATATGCCATTTTTCAGTTTACCATTTTTCAGAACTTGTCAAACGATGTCCAAGCGCAAAGCCCAAGAAATGCACCTATGAGTACGTCGACATGCGGTATAATGCACGCGAATTCCACATGTGCATGCAATGAACTTTAGCGATACTTTGCACAATCTAAAACCACATCTACACGGTCTGTCGCAGTAAGCTTAATGAATGGTAACAACAATTTAGAGATGTGCATATCAAGAAATACCCAACATTATTGTTTGTCGAACAATACGATACATATAGGCCTATAACTGTTTCGCGGGTATAGATTAACTGCATTTCGAGCCAATCTTCCCCATCTGTTTCTATCAGTTGTTGTCTCAATAACCAAGACCAGGTACGCCCAAGCATGCGGCCGAACGCGTTACGTAGTAAGGCGTGTAAAATATAAAAGTGTAAAAAGTACAGGCGAACCCGTACTGTAATGCTGCCGTGCGATGAGCATGAGCAGCGCGGCAGCACACGCTAACCTGGTTAGTGGGGTTTAGTACAGATAGTATGGATAGAGATAAGGTAAAGGACTAAAGGCTTTCCATACTCGTTACCGAGCGTTGGGCCCGGAGCTGATTCCGATGTACAGGCAGTCAGCCCGCAAGTGACTATAAGTCATCCATCCGGCGGTAGGCTGCCATTACTTTCCGCCAAGCCTGCGGTTACCTTCCCAGCCGCAGAGTATCACCGCCTCTTGGCCGGTACCAATTTATGCTGCTTGGTGAGAGAGGCACATAGGTGTAAACAACTTGCCCAAGGTTGTTACGCAGCTTTTGCTTCGATCAGCATTTAAGCCCGCGACCTGTTGATCGCAAGTCAAACGCTCTACCCGGATATAGGTAGGGTTAGGGAAAGTGTTAGTGTTAGAATTAGAGTTGGGGTTTGGATACCCGTACCGGATGACCGTAGGATGCCCATACCGCAGCCGACGGGAAGGAAGGCTACAGGTTGCCTGTACTGTATACACGGTTGCATTAAATCATCGCGCTTATACGGTCTACGACCGTACCGAGTTCGGCGGGCGTGGCTTTTCGTCTGCTGGACCCTGTATCTTGAACAATTTGCCTGCCAGCTTTCACGGCATTGCTGATACTTCGCGGTTTAAACGTTCCCTGAAATCGCACTTTTTAATTTTGTCTCATCCCTCCAATTGAACACATTTTACTACCTCGTTGAACAGTTTTAATTGTAATTAGCGTATAATTAAGTATTTTATGTATAAGCTATCGTGCGGCGTTGTTCCATTCCATATTTGTTGTAAAAAAATAGTATCTGTGGGAAAATCGCGTGATTTTATAGCAGTCCTTTTAGTACAATACCAGCGTATGAAGGACAGGTAATACAAACGAATAGCATTCGGTATAGCTTCGTTGTACTCATGCGCAATAAAAAGTGTGTAGGGGTAGCCTATAACGCTATAACATGCAGAACGTGTGGTTATTTGTCAAAACCAACATAGCAAGCTTAGCCTGTGCAAATAATGCAGTATCGCGGTACTTAAAAACGCAGTATTATGCACATCTCTAGTGAGAAGGCGTTACGACAGTGACGTGATCTGCCGTCGTTAGTCTTAAGAACGATAAAATTTAACGCATGTGTCTTAAAGCCAGCCATTAAAGCCAATGGCTGACGATGTCGGATGAAGCGCTTGAAAAATGTTTTAGCTGTCATTGACTAAATGATTTCTTTTACTAAATTTCGTCCGTTTCTTTTTGATAATCCTTATTCGCCATATAATGGCAGCAAAGTAACAACAAAAACAAGCAAATGAAAGAAAAATTTAACTAAACCTTAAGTATATTACATTAGATACATGAGGCTATTATTACAAAAGGCTGTTAAGCTTGTCAGTGGCCTTCGTGACAAAAATACGGACTTTTTACTTGCTTTTTCGACACCGGTAGGGGTGCGAAGTATTGTTATCAGCGTTTTTGTTTGTTTGTTTGTCTGTTCGCTTATATCAAAACCCATACATCCAAATTTCCCTACAGTGTAATTTTTACTTGTGGCTGTGGCTTGGTCCTTTGACGGCAATGCGATACGTAATGTACTTCCGGTTTTTTTGGATGACGTCCTATTTCCATGTAATGGAGGGTGCCCGAATCAAAGACGACGCGTATGTTTTGACCAGTTTGCCAAGTGGCGGCATCAGGGCTGTGTATGCCGTCTCCGACTGCATCTTGTTGCAATCGGAAATAATTCTCGTAACACGACTTGACGTAGAAACAATAACAATCTATAAGAGTCTTTGTACTTTGTAGTTTTTTCCATTTGTTCGTGTTCGGTTTACGTGGAACTTGCTATGTTTCGGTTGCAGCAGCGTCTGTAACCGACCCACGTCATCGTTGATGAAGTCTTCTAAGTCGTCGTATTAGTCTCCAATCCGACGACGTAATTCATATTTATTTCAGTGTGAGTAGTGCGATGTAGGTCTTCACTGTTATTTTACTGCCATAGGCCTTTACAAGGACGCATTACACTAGGTTCCGCTATCGCCGAGACACCCGCGCGACGCTCTGTGTCAGTTGAAAATTGTTGTCAACTGTTGTATACGAATAACAGAAATAGATCGTGTGTTAGCCTGAGGTGCACTTTCAGCAACTGTCACTTTTTATTGAGCTACCGGAGTAGTTTTGTACACGCATCATTGCACTAGGTCCAACTAAAACCCGGTCCACACCAGCAACAATGTCGAAGCAACGTTTGACATTGTTGCCAAAAACGGCAACAATGTCGAAGCAAGTTACTTCGACATTGTTGCTGGTGTTGACTGGGCTTACGCACAAAGAGTACAACGATCTGTGTTCCGTGTCACATACATGTAACGCTGAAGTAAGCCGTACGTGTTATAAACAAACTTCGTCCACGACCAACGTTGTTGATAACACAGTGAATTCATCCGCCAGCGCAAATTAATGTCGTGGATGTGGACCACCGTGGCAGATGGACACAGATTTTCGGCGGTATAAAGCATCTGAGCAGGAGACTTTTCGATCGGTCGAAAAACACAATTTTTACCTAGCCCACCAGCTGCATTGGTGCCCCCATTGGGAATGATCCCATTGGAATTTGGTCGAGATCATTTCCACCATAAAAATAGAGGACTATTGGGTTAATGGGCTATTGTGAAGCGTTGTTTTCACGGTCACCCTATGCCGAACCGATAGTCCATACAGCGACTGCACGAATGAATACAATCCAGCGACGATTTTGTCGACCAGCGTAAGCAGTCGCTTACTTACACGATACATTCTTCATGATTATATTGAGTCACATGTCGTCATATTTATTTATTATACGCTTCGTGCCTAACACACCTCGCCAAAGACCACGTGAGTGTCGGTGATTGACGTCTTGGCTGGTGATACTTGGAAATCCGCTTAACCCTTTAGCCGAACAGATTGAAACAGATGGGTTTAGAGATGCTTTTGAGATGAATACAGGGTTTCGGATAAACGAATGGAGGAAGGGGAGAATATCATTGGTGCTATAATACGGAATGTGCGGGAACCGAACAGGCTAATGCGATGAGTATGCAAAGTGGCAGAAGAGGATAATCGCAGTTTCAATTGCTGAATAAAACACGTCATTCAATTTTAACTTGAGATAGTGACAAAATAACTACAACAAAAACTAGACGAAGCCAGCACTCACAAAAGCGCCGTGACCCACGCCAGCAATGTTTTTTGTGCCTTTTTATCTTGAACCCAAAATAAATGGGCTTCCAGAACTTGTTTCTATGTCAATCTTTGTGAACCTATAGCTTCGTCGATATTTGAAATATCGTGTGGAAAAATAGATAGACAAACAAAAACATAAACGCCGCGGACAAGAAAACCATATCGTCGTGGGTAACCAGAAGTGACACTGTAATGTTTAATAAACAAGTTGAATTTTGTAAAATCTGAATGCCAAAGAAGCCATCCTGTGGCACGTGTTTCATTGAATTTTCTGCAGCAAAACTGAGCAATTCCGTAGTGTTGCACAGATGTGTACATGATGATTAGTGAAATAGGATAAATAACGCACATACGACATAATAGTAGTAGTAATAGTTTTTATTTAATTAAAACGTGGTTAAACGGCGCAACCTCCGTGAACACGCGTACATAAATATAACAACATTAAGCACATAAAAAACAAACAAACAAACGTAGGCCCACATGAATACAAACAAACAAACAAGCCCGTAAAAATTACTCGTGCATGTGCATGTAACTAATATACAATCCGTAAAATTGTCATGAGTTTTGGGGTATGACCCATTGCCCTCCCCCCCTTGGATCCGCCACTGCAGATACCGATAATCCACGTATCACGGACAGATAGACCAGTGTTTTTCGTTTCAGAATGCACTTAATGTCCATCAGTTCTCTCAAAAGGGTTAACACGAGCGTTGCCTTGACAGTTTCAGCAGCTGTTGTATGCGTCGGATGAGCTACGGCACGAGCAGCCTCGACGGTGACAACGGAAACGGCGAAGGCGACGGAGACGTCGGTTAATTTTGCAGCAAGCGCGTCGTCGCGCTCTCTCGGTGTTTCGCCGACGAGTCGCCTTGAGACGCGTCGCCGTTCACACCGTACAGAGGAGACAATCAGCGCGCATCTCGCATTCCGACGCAGACTTTCCCCCAAGATTATGGCAAAATTATGATATATTGTCTCTGTGCATACTTTGAACACGATAGAACGGCCGCATTTCTGATAGCAGATGATGACTGCAGTCGTTCAAGGCTGACCGTTCTAATGCTAATCATCAATTGGCTAAAGTTTAGTTATGTCATCATCATCGTCATCATCATATTCGTTTATTTGTAGCATGACAGAACGCATGCCATGACAATAGAAATGTAAAAAAAATGTACACGTCACATAAAATAATGTCATCGATAGTCTCCTGAACTGTTCCATTAGTAAGTTTGCTAGAAGGTTACATATAACACTGTAGGAGCAGAGAGCTGTATTTAGGCCTAGTATGCGTTTTTATATAACATGTGAGTGATGAAGTTTTTGTCTGACAGGTGTGTAGTAACATCGACTTAACTCAGCCTACATTGTAATTTAGGTTATGTGAATGGTAGATAAAGAAACACTTTTGTACCACGCATTTTAAATTATTCGCTTCATAAACGAAGATTTATAAATAAGACGACATTATGCTTTCTTCAATCGTGCGCAGACTATGACCTCCCATAAGTTATTTTACAAAGCGTGTGAAACGCAGGCCACTGGGACGTAAACTGGAAAATGGAGCTTTTACGGCTAAATGTTCGAAAATTGGGCTACACATCGATACAAAAAACAAAAAGCTCAGCTATCACAGACGACGATGCGATGTTGTTTGTTTCACCGTCAAAGTCAGTAAGTAAGTTAGTAAGTCTATTGAGATATTGTAGCCATAAGGCTAGATTGGTTGTAAAATAGGTGGGCACGCAGTGTGACAAACGTATAAGACGATCGAACTAAGCTGACGACACATACCCGATGATCGACGGTCTACGTGCACTGCAGTGGCAAAAAAGCAAAAAAATCGGCTAAGTTCAGAGATTGGGACAAGCTTTCAGAGGGACGTAATCTTATTTTCGGAGATTCCCAAATACCCTTAAATTACAATGTAGACTAAGAGTTAAGTCGATGATAGCGCCTGTAACGAAAACCAGCTTCTTCCGTTTATCTGTTTCGATACAATACCGGCTTTTGATAGACCCACAGACATCCGTAAGGACACCGGAACAGCATGTATTGCGCAAGCATGCATAGCGTCGTGCGTTAGCGAGAAACTTGTTACGGTTTGTTTACGTTTTACTATTCCAGAAGTCGACGTACTGTCGCTGCACTCCAAACTGGTGGGTCCGTTCCGTGCTTATCGAAGTGCCACAATCATCGTCGCCAGAAGGTTTGAATACGGGCGTCCATTTGTCTCCCAAATTTTTACGGCAGGTTTACGCCTCCCATTCTCCGCACGTCGTGGCGCTGGTCGGCAAAAAGTTACCACCCGCGTCTGCAGCAGCAGCTGGATCTACTGCATCCGTCCGCCGCATGAGCCTATTTCCGCAGCGGACACCGGAGTTGGCAGGTTGTTTGGTAATCACTCGCCTCCCATCTTGGTTCGGTATCCATGGCTCTGTTTTCAGCTGATTCAAGTCTTACTTGTCATCTCGCTCCTTTCGTGTTAAATGTCATAACAACCTCTCTTCCTTGCATACTTCCTCTTGTAGTGTTCCCAAGGCTCTGTCATCGGCCCTCTACTCTTCGTCATGTACACTACCCTCTACCTTTGTCTAAGGTAGACTTCTATCTTAAGCAGTGGAAAGATTGTAATTTGAGAATGGGGATCGAAGCTGACCAGATGTGAGAGAGACGTTGGCGATGTTAGTAACTGTAGGCCTATAAGAACAGATGCACATTCCTTGAGAAGCCAAGTGGGGATAGGATCAAAATCAGATTGCTTGTTAGGACAGTTAGACAGAATCTTGAGGATTTTAGATTCAGAAGCAGGTGTAAAAGAGGAGAAATCAGGAGATGTTGTATGAGAAGAGGGTGAGTGTGGAGATGATGTGGTGGGGTTGCTAGAAAGAGACCCATGTTGAGTTTTCGTGGTTAGACGTCTGCACTCGCAACGCCAGTATGAAAAACGTGCATCAGGTGGACAGATGTGGCTGAGACATTATGTACGGTAAGGCAGTCAGTAATCGTATTTGTCAACAAGGCTTCATTCATTCGGCGCAGTCGACGTTCGCAATCGTATTATCTTTCGCCGCCGACTCCTGCTCGACGCGATAGCCACGCGGCGATTATTTCGACTAAGTAAGTAAGCTGGTCGGACGGCGGCAGTGGTCCGGGGATCGCGCCAGCTCGCGCTGCGCGGCCTTGCGCCAAAACGCCGATCCGATTTTACGGACGACGCAGACGCCACGTCTCTCGTCTGGGCTCCGTGCAAAATTGATAGAGAGAGCCTAGCTAGAAAGTGACCCAAGCGAATGAACAGATTGCGAGGCGGGATGGTTGGTATTTCTGTCCTCGCATGGTCCTGGACGACTTGTGACGTATATCTTTGAAGTGAGCAGAACGAAGGACGACTGTGGTAACGGATACCGTATTTGGGAAGGGGGTTCGTCAGGAGGTCTGGGGCGGAAGTCCTCAGTTGGGTCTGAGAGCAAAGTCCCGATAGGGATCTGATCGAGTGACTTCGTCCAGAAGCTGTGGTGATGTAATTCGGTGTCGGTGGCGGTTTGGCTTAATGACAAATCGTCGGTGCCTTTAAATCATCTCGCTTATCAGTCCAACGACTTCCCCAAACCAAGGCACGACGAGTCTTTGGGGAAGAAATAATGAGTTCTGCGTGAAATTGTGCCCGGTAAGCGCCGGTTAGAAAGGCGACTGTTAACTAACTAACTATTAACTAAGCGGTCCGATATTCAGCTTCTTGCCGACACTGGCCGACTTCAGCTTCGGTCCGCGTCTGAGAGGATAGTTTCGTTCCACGCACACACAACAGTTTCAGTAACAAAAGTTTAGGACCGACGTGCGTCGTACGCTAGCTTGAGTTTTCCCATTGCCAGTTGTCTATGCTGATATTATGTGATGAGCGGGACATTCAGCAATCCCACCTTACTTCCTAGCTGACACAGTCGCTGCATGTCCCGCGCTCATTATACAACATCACAACATTTAATCATTTTCTTATTTTGCAGTAGTACATTGAAGTCATCCGTCGCCATCGTGGTTCGCTCTTACCTCACAAAGTACCAGATTGTCCCAATCCATCGGAGGACAGACGTTACCAAATGGTCTTGACGCGGCTTAGGTCCATGCAGGTTGCAACGCAGTTCCAATGACGGAAAATATCACGTAAAGGTCGCAATTTGGAGAGCGATCAGTCGGTAATCGGTTGATTGTTGTTGCTTCCAGGCGTTCATTCATTTAAAATTGATACGAAAAGTGGAACAAGCATAATATGGCAGCAAACGGCTATGTACTTTGTGAATTTATTTAAACAGGAGAGGGATCGCGCGACGCCCCAAGTCCCCGAAACTTTTGTTAAGTACCGGTGATAACAATATGCTTCTACACTAGCCAGCAAAACAAGGAAACACAAAAATCACATTTTTCACTTAAATGCTGTATTACTGCTTTACCAGATTTCATCCAGTCGCTGCTTGATTTCATAAATCTTGATGACTCGCAACGCATATACACGTGCTCTAAGACTCACTAAATCTTATAATCAACGGAGTTCAGCTCTGGACTGTTGAAGGTTGTACTTTTGTTTGAAATCGCCATTTTGCAAACCCCTGCCATTTAATGCTGTGACCAGTGGCTTTATTAAAGGTATCAATTTCCTTGCTTCATTTGAGAAAACTCGAGTCCCTTGGCTGCCTGCTTAGTGATAGTATCATCCATTTCGAAACAATACAATATTGTACATAAGGACAGACGGACGGACGGACGGACGGACGGACGAACGGACGGACGTTGTAGCCTGCATGTAGACAAGTTTTTGCGACGTGCAATAAAACTGGGTCATCTATGTCCGTGTCTCCGACTTTACTGCTAAAATGAATGAAAAAGGCTATAGACTGTTGTCGCTGGCAAGAAGAAGTCTTTTGAACTAATAACATTGATCATTGGCTTAAAACGTAATTTGTCGAACTTGCATTACGGTCACTAACACTGGTATTATTAGCCCGCACGGCATCGCGATGGCGAAGGGATTATATTTTACCGCTGTGTTTTTTTTCTTTCTTCTTCTTTTTTCAACACCTAATCTATGAGATCACAGAACGGCTCTTAGCCTACCTTAGACTCATATTCACTTATGACTGCTATTTTATAAAAATTTGGTCCGAACTCCCCAGAGCATTTACTCCCACGGGCTGGGGGAGGGGCAAAAATGCTTTTTGGGACCAACTTTGAATTTGACCGAACATATCTCTGCAACGAAACATGATATCATGTGCATGCGCTTCGGCGTGAGTCACACATGCGCATTTCTGCTCCGTTTAAAGTGTGTTTTTTTGAGCTCATAGTGTATCTGTTCGTTCGACGACTGTTTAGCA
>Ga0209780_1003892_pt1 | contig 11325 bp, 5 predicted proteins | sample WorMetexBAHAMAS2_FD_187384 | JGI IMG/M metagenome (GOLD analysis project Ga0209780, IMG submission 187384) | Marine gutless worms symbiont microbial communities from Max Planck institute for Marine Microbiology, Germany - Inanidrilus exumae... | ecosystem: Host-associated > Annelida > Digestive...
GGAATCTCCGACCCCGATATGCCTATTCACTATACAACTTTTATGGAGCTACGATGACGATTAAGGGTCGTTTACTTAGTACATCTCCAATGTTAAAGGCGTTTTCGAGCGAAAATTTCTAAGTCCCGTCGAAAACGGGCCCCAAAATGGCGGTTTTGGGGGCAAAAAGGGGTTAAAAACTTAAATTTTAATTTTGCGACCCCCCAGGGTCTTGCGACGCAATTATTGCTACTACATACTGTACCTGCGTAGACAGACGAGACCGCAGCAGATTATAATCAAGCAGATCGCAAGTCCAGTGAAACCGACAGCAACCACGGCAGCAACTGCAACGAATATCAACTAATTCATTGTCAAAGAATTTTGGCGAAAGGCCGCATCGCAGAAGCGAATATTTACCGGGGAACAATTTAATGTGACACCGACCAGTCGCGAGAGCATTGCAGTCGGCAGCAGCAGTTCCGCTGTCATGCCGTTATTGAAGATTAAATTATTCCTTTTGCTGCATACACCGTAGCAGAGACCCCAATGCTTTTCAACTGTCCGGCAACCCACAAAATAATTGCCCCCTTAACTGAGGGATTTCGACCGCATCTAATACATGGTTCCTTGGGCCAACGCTAGTCAGCCACCAAACGGCATCTCGATCGGTTCAACCGTTTTTGCACAGCACACCTGTGTGACAACAACAAACAGACAGACACACAAACAAACAGATCACGTTACGTGCGACATCTGTAGCAACAGGCCGCATCTATGCAGTGTATGCGATGCGGCCTAATATAACGCATACCTCTGCCGCGCCACACTAAAATCAGCACATCACAGTGTCGTTACCGGCGAGCAGCAGGTGCGTTCACGTAAGTGAATTTGGTTAGGCCTAATAGTCTATAGACCGTTGTACCAGTACAGCCGCAGACATACATTGCGCAGTGGCTCTTTCTACGAGAAACCCAGAAGTCTGCTTTCAGAATATGTTCTAGATCACTTCTAGAATTTAAGCTATAACTCACCACGGTTTGACCGATCGCCACAAATTTGGCGTGATAACGCACATCGACCATCTTAACTCTGCTGGCAGTTAAAAACTGAATTTTCAAAACCAAGATGGCGGACGGCCGTCATCTTTAAAAGTCCAAAAATCGCCATATATCAGCAACGGTTGGGTCGATTGGCACCAAATTTCGCCGTTTACGCATATTAGGACTCTTAACCCTAAAAACCGTTAAAATTGTCCAACTTTTAAAAATCCAATATGGCGGACGGCCGCCATCTTGAAAAATCCAAAAATCGCCAATTCACAATATCTCAGCAGTGGTCATACCGAATGGCACCAAATTTCGTATGTTGACGCATATTGGCCCTTTTAACACTAAGAATCGTTAAAATTTCCAACTTTAAAAATCCAGTATGGCTGACGGCCACCGTCTTGAAAAGTCGAAAATGGCCATATCTAAGCTACGGTTTGACTGATCTGCACGAAATTTGGCACGATGATGCACATTGGCCCTCCTAACACTATCGGCAGTTAAAATTTGGAAGATGGCAGACGGCGGACAAATGCGCATGTGCAGTGAAAATATTGTCTAAAATCGCCCGTACTGCACCCATAATTTCGATTCATTTTTTCCACACACGGTGTAAAGTGACAGTTTACATTAATCTCGTAATAAAACTGCAAATATAAATATTAAAAGTGAAATTCAAACAATGTTAGCGGCGACAGATAAAAAAACGCAAAACTCATTAATAATGATATTACTCAACATCACACTGATGTTCAGGCGATGTGATGGTGGCTAATGTCATCTTTTTATAATTTTTGCGGTTTTTGATTTGTCGCAGTTAACATCATGTTTAAACTTCAGTTTTTATATTCATGAGCCATGAAATTAAACAACGCCAAGAATATTTTCGCAGTTAATGTAACTTAACGTCATACCTTCATACTCTTGCCAAACGTTGAATGCCAGTGGACTTTTAGACACAGATAATCCTGATCGAAAAGCTGTGATTCAAAAACAAAAATAAAGCTGATTTTCTTTTACATTTCCATGCACAATTTTATCAGTGATACTAATATGCTTAATTTAGAATAAATAGATTAGGACATCCACAGTAAAGAGTTTATCATTACGGACTAGACGACAATTATACGCTCTGAGAACTTGCCCAATTGCAGCCGATAATGCTAAAGATGACTGATTGTTATAAAATTATATATTTTTTTTAATTTTCAGAGTACAGTAGCTCCACTTTACACGCGAGATGGAACGTTAGTGGCTTTTGGTGTGAACTTTCTCATAATTTTCTACACCGAAAAAAATAATTAAAATAGCTATATTTTGATTGAGTTATTCACGAAGTAATAGGATGGCGTTTTAGACCACAGTGTATTCTCACTAATTAATAAATAACATTTATTAGTAGATAAGGTCATTTAGTCGATTGATCGATTATAATAATCATCTTTATTCACCAATAAGGTAGACAACTAATGAATAATAAAACAAAATAACTTAGCCTAACTAACTTAAGTAGAAAAAAACTATACAGACGAGGTACTCATCGCATGTATACACTCATGCACAGTAGCCAGTTCATTGTCAATATTTTTAACAAACCGTCTGCATAAACCGATTTCTGTAAATAATACAAAATCTTACTTTGAGAGCAGTTGGAGACGACGCCGGACCACCTGCCGTCATGACAACGCAGCTGCCACGTCTGTCGTGACGTGTAACAACCGATGGTGATCTTGTCATCTTCTCGTTTGATCCACGCATCCTCAGGTGGAATCAGGTTCGTGCAGCCAACCGCTGAAACACAGCAAACAGAAACGCTAATTACTATAGGTGATATACCAGGCTATATATAAGTTATTGGTCACCTAAGTGCATCCACGCAAGTATTTCATTAGAAAACAACAGCAAATTACCTGCAGTAATGTGTGAAAGCAACTATAGGCCTATGTATGTTTCCAATTATTTCATCATACCTTGAACTTTAAGCAAGAAGTTCACAGATTGATCGTTGGTGAGAACGAGTTGTAGAGTGTTTGATGTGGACAGGTAGACGTGCGTCTGTCTGTTGGAACGAGCATGACACACAGACACGTTCTTCTTGTTCACTGATGACTTGTCGATGATGTAGCCGTACTGATGCTTCTCATCCACACAACTACCACTGCTGCTGCTGCTGCTGGTGCTGGTGATGACGTGTGATGCAGAGCGAGTGAGATGTTGTGACGTCAAACGTGCTGCAGCTGTAAAGTCAAGTAGACTGATGTTGATTCGTTGTCCAGCAGGTGCCTCCAACATCCACGGTTGAGTCTTTGTACCACAGCCGATGTTAGACTGTGTAGACCAACTGTCCACGCCAGCAGCAGCAGCAGCAGCAGCTATGTGTAGTGAACTTGACGTCACCGACACCATGCACGAACGATCCGGCTCCACAACTGCAGATTTATTTAGAATCATTCTTGCAATAGAAATAGTGAACTACAGGCAGCGAGTAAGACGTTTCTATACACGAAACTCACAATCACCACGTTGGCAAGTGTAGTTCATCATCTAGCGTACGTTTACCCATACAAATGACTCTCAAAACTAGAAAGCTCCCATGCACTGACAGTCGCATCGAACACTTTAGAAAGATTTTAGCAGACAGGGATAACGCGTTTTGACTATAAAATTTTCGGCTGGTTGTTACTTATTTACAGTTTCCATTTCAGGTCTGCTTTTCAGTCACGGTCGGCCATTTCTGCAGTTGCTAACTGGCTAATCTCTTCTCTTCCTCCTGTGACCTTGAACTTTGGCATTGACCTTCGAACTTAACTTACACGTAGACAGTACCAAAGTGAACCAGCAGGCCAAATATCAACATCGAGGGTCAAAGGTCATTTGTTAAAATGTTATTGTCCGGACTCCGGACATACAGGCAAACACACAGCGTTCCGACTGCCCCACCTGCACTAATAAAGTGGTCGGTAATAAAGCCACTCTGTTCACGCCTACAGGCCACATTTTGGGCCGGTTTTTCCACCGCAAATTAATCTCTTATCAACGTTAATGGGAGATTAACTCCCACTGATTAACGGGAGTTAATAGGAGATTATTTTGCGGTGGAAAAACAGTCCCTTAGGGACTTACATGTAATCGTTAACGTTAGACTCTTCGAGAGCGGTTTATAATTTTAGATTACCAATGATCGTCGATTCTGTAAGATTGTTCCGTAGGCCTACTTCATAGTAACAAAATGCAGTTGCTTCGATAGTGTGCCTTTTATTTTACTTACCCATCGCATCGTATCTACCCAATTACCCAATATCTTAAATCTAACGAAAAAAATTCAAAATTGAAATACCGGTAGCGCATAAGTCGAAGAAATATACTTTTCAAACAAAGTAACAAAAAGAATGAAAAATATCACTTGCCTTCAAGACATTTGTAGCTGACCTCCAGGAACATAAGCAGTCCTGACAGACATGTCCTTGTTCTTTCTAGATCAGCATCAGGTACTCGTATCTGGCACTGCTTACGTCCTGAACATTTGCTGTTTACGATATCGTGAACATCAGCAAAACAGCCAAAGAAATCGGACTCCTGATTCCTGGCAGCCTCTTTCTCCGAGATACACTTGCCGATTTTATGTCGTCCATATACCGCCTTATCTATTACGATCACTTCGTTTTTCCAGCAACGGGGTTCGAACGTTTCCAGTTGACAATACTGTTGTGATTCGCCTGCAGAAATTTTATAAACTATGGAATAAAATAACTGGCATATTTTGTCTCTCAATGGCCCAAATCATTTGTAGAATACAATACAACACCACACCGTACCGAAAGTATAAGCTGTGATTAAGATGAACATGGCACTAACAAAATTTACAATAAGCCAAGTAAATTATAATGTATCCCTTGCAAATGATGGAAGGGCAGATTCTCTGATGCATTAAATTCAATTTCTAGCTTCACTATTATTATTTTGTCTGTAAAAAGAATTATACTTACTATTAAGTCCTTCGCTTTGGACGTCACAAATCAGTTTCAGAATTGTAAAAATTATGAAGGGAATCGTACAAACTGCAATCATTTTTTCTGTTGTTCGTGAACTTCTGCGATAACGGCGCCAGTGTTGTAATATTATTACACATCCTGTACCTTCGTGACCGTCGGCGCAATGATATCGCGTGCCAGCAAGGAGACTATGATGTCAGGGATCGTCTCAAACGCTGTTTTACCGCGCAACTGCCTGAGTGGCCGAGCTTTGCACGTAACGTACACTGTCTGTCTGATAATCATTTTGTTATTGCTTTATACTGTTTTAACGGCGGTTTAACGATGTTTTCTGCGTCGTAGATGGCGGATCTTTGATGATTTATTTAACTAGCTTTTTGCAGTGACTTTATAACACTGTAGAGCCTATAGGACTGTTAAAGCAGACCCATCGGCATTCTGTCTATTCGTCTGTGACGATCTGTCAATTATACTTGTATTGTGTCGAAAGGGATAACAACAAAGATAACAACGAACTGTTCATTGTTTGGAAGCTACACGATTCCAGCTTTCTTACAATAGACTTAATTGCGAAATTTCGACGGAATTAGCCCTCAAGCATGGGGCAGCAAGTACAGATATGACCTGAGCTTAGATATGAAAAATTCGAAATTTTAAAACCAACAAGCTATTTCACTATATAGGCTTGATATGTCGAAAACGATAGGCCTACAACATACCATGTTCAGGAAGTCGTAGCCTACTGTCTACATACATAGGCCTTTGTCTATCGAAAGACCTTGAATGACCTTTGATGGCCATTTAGCCACTGGAAATTTCTCGTGAATAATAATCGAAAACTAGAAATGCGTGGCAATGCACAGCGTGTAGCCCGCGCGGCATAGCAGTGACGCCCTCTAGCGTAAAGATGAAACAAAAGTGAGTAGTGATCTCCCAAGAACACTCAGTACTGATCCCTTAAGGTCTAGCAGTAAAGCAGACGTAGCCAAACTGATTGACGAGGGTGTACACATTTCACCCTCTTAAACTCTGGAGTTACTGGATCAAGTCACCAAATGCTTACACGATGTAGTCACATTATTGTAAGTGAACCTTTTAAAATCAGAAGTGCGATATTGCAAGTACCAGTGCGACGAATAAAGGTGAATAGGCTGTTTTGATGCTAAAATTGGTTGCCATGGCAACGTCCCTTGAGCGATCGCATAAAGATGGTGAAAATTTGGTGAAAAGCGGTCAAATAGGCTAGATCCTGAGATAATTTGTCTTAAAGATTTATTTTTTAAATGTGGGGTGCACACCGACGACCCTCTTAAACTCTGGAGTTACTGGACCGATGTTCACCAAATTTACAAACAGTGTAGCCACATTATTGCAGATAAACTTTTTAAAATCAGAATGGCGATATTGCAATACGTTTCGGAATGCCATGGCTACGAATAAAGGTAAATAGTCCAATTTTGCCAATTTTGACCCTCAAATTGGTTGTCATGGCAATGTTCCTTGAGCCGTCGGAAAAAGGGGGTCAAATCGGTAATCTGTGATCAAATACCTACCGTACGGTGACAACTTGGTGAAAATCGGTCCAGTAGGCCTAGATCCTGTGATCTCTTTGCTCAAAAATTTATTTTAAAAAAAATTAACACAGGCAGAACATCCCGCGGGGCATGCATGCCGCGCGGGCTAGCTGCGCGGGCTAAAATCAGCATACTGACACACACAATGGCCTGTAGCTAGTAGCTACATGTTCTGCTCTACACGATACGATACGATACGGTTTACGTGCGCTAAAAATCTGACGGTTACGGTAGTGCCAGCTTAATCTAGCGCACTCCACCAAAAACGAAAAAATAGAAAAAAAAACTAAAAATCATAACGAGTAGCTCAGAAGAAACGGTCCGGGTGATAGTCCGTGAAGGCAGTCCGGGGGAGACTAAAACTACGGGGGAAGGATTTGTGTAAGAGGTATAGGTTTTAAGCCGGGAGTGACACAGAGAGAGTGGGTTGTGGATGAGCGGTTTGGTGAATGAAAAGAGGAAAATAGAGATGCAGCTCGGCTACAACGTCGCATAGAGATTTAATTCAGTATTTCAGTTTATCCGGTGCGTGAGCAAGCGTTGATATTAATTTCGCGGACAGGCAAAAGGAACCAGCGGTGTCCTGTTATAATAGTTACGAGCGTCGGCGGTATCGAAAAGCACTAGGCGATAGCGCTTCGAGGCTTCGAGGTTGGGCTTCTGTTAAAATCGAGAACATAATTATTTGTCCGGGGACACGCACGAACATGTAGTAGGCCTACTGCCGCACTGTCAGGCGGACTAGGAACCAGTGGGGAGTGTCGGGCGATCGTTCCCGGTATTTTTTACTGAGGGAGCAACGCCTTCAGTTTATGGCGAAGAAATTTGTTGCCATCAGTTAGCATAGTGTGAGATTACTTACACGTTTTTCAGTGGCCGACAAGTGACAAGATGCTTGATGTACATGACACAATTTTGCAGGATTTTTCAGATGTCGCAAAAATAAAAAAATATGTTATTCTAATCTAGAAAAATAGGCCTAACAATTAGTAGAATAGCACGCATCAAGTCACACAGCCTGAAAATTAAAATTAAAAAATCTTCTTTCTTCAAATGCACCGTTTTAATCATCAATCGTACAATGAAGTCATTGTTGTGAGTTCGTTGTTTTGTCACAGTAATCGGTTTCCTGAAATACGTACAGATTTTTACACATTTTGTCAGTAGGCCTACATTTTGTTTTTAACAATGGACACGACCCAACCCAACACTCGAATGTATCTGACCAGTGCCCAACCCTGCTTTCGGTATCGATAAGAGCTCAGAATGTGCTGAGATAACCCGCATGGCCGACCGTGGAGAAGTAAAGTTGAAAATTAAAATCACAAAACGTTTCTATCGTGCAGAACATCTACGTCGATAGTCTATCGACGTAGGTGTTCTGCAAATTTTCCAACCTCCATGGAAGGTCTGTCTTCCTTCCTGCGGGGGGATCGGACCCAATCAGAGAGAATAGCTGTCGCCTGTGGTAACCTTCACGCAATAACACTAAAAATCAATTCGACCCGTTTAGGCGTTTAGCCGCAATGCACCAACGTTTTAGACGGTGACTACGACGTAATTTCGACATGTTTATCCATGCCAGCTGTTCTGGCCGCCATGTGTAAGGCAAGGAAATGCAAACATTTTGCAGCACGTACAATCAGATCGTTTATCCGACGCTAGCAGTAAGCTTTTCTTAAACCTAATGATCCAATTTTGTTTCAGTAACGTGACAAATCTTCACCTGTTAACTTCACACAGAGTACGATATGATGCCTTGCACATGGAGATCGTAAATCGTATCATGATCATAGATTAATGTGACGTCACTTCAACCTATCTATAGATGTACGCACTCAAACACAGAGATACACACAGTACATAGGACAATCCAAACCGTTATCACGGTCGGCTAAAAGTACAAGCGCGACCAGCTGCTTTTTTCTTCTTTTTTTAGGTAAGTCATTTTCATTTTCAATAGTGTATTTTGTCGTATACTGTTACTACCATTTGTGGTGAACAAAGCTTATCATAGCTGTCACTTCCCACCGGCACAGTAGGCCTACGAGTTACGGGATATGACGTCAAGCGCGCTGAACGATGACGTCATTGCTGCGGAACACGTTGCCATTCACGCTCGATTGCTGCAGTGTCTCGCTTGCCGCCCTGACGTCATCCGGTTGCAGCAGATAGTTATATTTCAGCTGAGACGTCTCCATCATCGTCGTATTCGGCTTGAACGACTTGTACTGAGCATAGAATCTATACGTAAAACAGTACACTAATCAAAACAAATGATCACTGGCGGATTTAGGGGAAGGGGCATACCACCCCAGATGCCAAGACCCCTGGTTGCCATATTGCTATGTACGTCTTCGGCGTCTCGATTCTCAGCGCCTTCGGCGTCTCGGCCCAATTTGGCCCCTCCAACTTTATAGTCTAGATACCTGATCCGCCCGTGCAAATGATCATTACACGGACTGTGTAACTGCGACAAGTGGAAAATTCAGCACACCGCTGCAATTGAAGCCTTGGTGTCTCAGTCTGAACTACAATGTTAGTAAGATGGTGGTTATTCTTTCCTTTCCCCCATTTGCACATCCCAAACCCTGGGACCATGACTAAGCAGACTGATCGAGATTAGAAGCTTTTGTCTATAACTGGAAGTCTAGCAAGACCAGAACAGTTGGTGACCTGCGAAGACAGACGAGACCGCAGCAGATGATAATCAGACAGGTCGCCAGTCCAGCGAAGACCACAGCAACTATTGCAGCAGCTGAAACAAACAAAAACAATAATGTATGCAACTAGAATTCCCTCACTCGAGGTCGAACCGACCACTTTAACAACATTATTCCTCCTATGATCGTGAACTTTGACAACGACTTGGACGTTCGAACTTAATCCAGCGAGTATTAGGATGAACTTCCTTGTTAACTACAGTGTATCTAGGTCTGAGGTGGATCGTTGGCCTACTCAGCCTACTCTGGACCCCATCTCTAAGACCTTTTGAATCGGTCCAATGCGCCAGCGGCCTGCCCAGGGACAGGAGAGGAGTTGATAAGTGTGTGTGATGTGCACGCTACGTAGAGTGAAGGAGAGAAAGTAGGCTTGAACAGCTTGTCAGGTATTTCTAAACGCGCCCCCTCTAGGCGTGGCCTACTGTCTGACTAAGCCCGAACTGGCACTTATTCAGTGCCAGCCCCACCGGTTTGCCGTTCAGCGCCCGGCCACCTGATTGACACTAAGTCTTATGCAGCGTCAGCCAGGAGACTTAGTCACATCTATCTGCTTCGGCTCTCATGTCAGCGCGGCTGATACCTTTACGCTGCTAATCAAGGCATCAGCAACGGTCACAGTTTATAGAGGACATCGTCGCACCCTCTTATCTGCCCGGGATTAACTCCCTGTTCATCATGTGAATAGGAATTATTAGAAATAATTCTTTAGTAAGCGGACGCGTCCGGGCTGAGTCGAACCCTGGCTACTGAGCGCGTCACGCTCTACTGCACATGGCGGACAAGTGCGTTAACCACTCGGCCACAGTGGCAGGTTTAGGTCAAAGGTCATTTCAATAAAAAAATTACTGTCCACTGCCCAGATGCATAGACAAAAACCTACACACAACTGACTGATTGTTCTACCTGGACCACTGAAGTGGTCAGTAATACTATGGGATTAATCGTCGCTAAAGTCCGGTCCACACTAGCAACAATGTCGAAGCAACATTGTCGAAGCAACAGGCAACTTTGTTGCCTGTTGCTTCGACAATGTTGCCAGTTTTGGGAAACAGTGTCGAAGCAACGTTCGACTTTGTCGAAAGGACGAAATTTCAACGCAAAACTCGTTCGACAGTGTTGCCGTTTTTGGCAACAAAGTCGAACGTCGCTTCGACATTGTTGCTTGTGTGGACCGGGCTTAACATAAACATTTGCATACCAGGCATCGAGGCTGGGTCATCAAACAAGATAATGATGCCTCTCAGAGCTTGTTTGCCACTATTTATTGTGTCGTAAAAACGCTAAATGATTCATCATCAAGTTTTCAAACGTAGCGTCAATTTATGGGCATTCTTCTTGTGAATGATTGGTAATAATATTATCAAACCGTTCTGGTCATTCATCGGAACAACGGTTGGCTGACATTATTGAAATACTTTGACAAAATTAATGTTCACATGTACAAAAAGTTCACAAACACTGCAGCTTACTTCACTACAAATGGATGTATGCGTTTCGAAGTTTATGACAATTTATACGAATCATATCAACAAACTAACCGGATATGTAAAAGCAGACAGTTACGTATTATCCCAAAACAGCGTATTTGCTTTAGTGAATGCATAAAATTATTTGAAGTATCCTACCTTCATAGTCGTGCCAAATCGTCCTCGTTGGGGTCCGTCGAACTTCACCCGAGACCACCACGCCTGCAGTCAATCAGTTAACGTTTAAATACGTGCACATTCTTCTGAACAGTTCATAAATTTATAAACGTTTTAACACAGCTGTATAGCAATAGACCTACTGATATCTTTAGCGATACCTCAAGCAAACAGAGAGTCATTCGAGGACGAATCCAAACTTGTTGGCTGACAGTTTTTCGTATTTCAAAAATAAGTATAAAAAACGCGTAAAATGGCGAAAGTGCCAGAAATTGAATTATCTTCGTCGATAAATTATTATCCATTCTTTCTGTTATATTCACGTAACCGCTTTCATCATAATTTAAGAAAAATGCAAATGTCGT
>Ga0209780_1003893_pt1 | contig 11325 bp, 7 predicted proteins | sample WorMetexBAHAMAS2_FD_187384 | JGI IMG/M metagenome (GOLD analysis project Ga0209780, IMG submission 187384) | Marine gutless worms symbiont microbial communities from Max Planck institute for Marine Microbiology, Germany - Inanidrilus exumae... | ecosystem: Host-associated > Annelida > Digestive...
TGGCCTCGTCGGTCACTCAAGGATTCACAGGAAGTAGAGGAAGACCAGCGGTCATACGTCGTCCAGATGGGAGATTCCATCATCATGTACATGACAACAACTGTGTGTCGAGTGCAATTCACAGCGAGTTAATAAAAACAACAGATATGACCTGGATACATACCGTTGTACCTCATTATCGCCTGCATTGACTTCATGTCAACCACGCTGCCCTGGTCGCGTCGGAATATCTTGGCTCGCGGAGCAAGCTCGTAGGACAACAGAGTACCATAGACGTTGACCATGTGTTGATAGCCACTCATGTTGTAAATGACTGGGTAGAATGGAACGTTGTATGATGCCCAGTAGCCTACATCAGCAACACTTGCTATTGCAGCTGCAATATCTCTACGTCTCTCACACTCATTATACTACTACTTACAGGCCAACAGCACACAGACAACTAGATTGCTGTATTGTGTGGAATGCCCACCATACAGTATGGTGGAAAAGCTGGAAAAGCTCGGCTATATCTAATAGGTGGTTCCTTGGGCCCACCCAAGTCCTCAACGCAAACGGCATCTCGATCGCTTTAGTCGTTTTTGCATGGCTCAAAATCTGCCAGGGCCAGCCCCCAACAATGTACTCAGAGTGCTCCTGATTTCATCCAAATCGGTTCACTTTCACCAGAGTTATAGCCGAATGCATGAACACTGCCAAATCGTGCCCTAAAGTGAATCCAATATTCGGTGGAAGCCTAGCTTCCTGCCAAATAACTAGAGACGATGGGATGTGTCCCAACACGATGTCTGATACGGCATCAGCATGTTGCAGTAGATTTTCAAAAGAACAGCCAGTCTCATATGTAGATAAATAGTCAAACTCAGACATGCTTATCAGCAAATCTGCCCAATTATTATTATTAGGATCATATAATAGTACACAAAAAGAAATAAAAAGGACAAAGAGGCTAAACAGCATAAACACAATCAATAAAAAACCAAGTCAATGCACAATATAAAAAGACATAAAAAACGCTTATCCTAACCAGTACATACAGCATAAATAATAAAATCCAGCTCCTCCGAGCTCAACATTGCAGCGAATTACGATTCCAGCTTAGCAAAATAAACCTCAAAATAAATCGCCAGCATCCTCATCATTATTACCAGCATCAGCAGCCGCAACAGTATCACTGCAGTGCTATCAGGACCTGTCGGTCCGTTAGACTGTTTGTTGTGTGGGCTGTGACAGCTGATCAGTGTCTGCTTAACATCAGTGCAATGTCTGTCTGTCTACATAACGGTCTTTCATCTACACTCAGACGAAAAACAAAACAAAACAAACCAGCGCGGAGAATTGTGGTTTGATCTGCGCCGACAACAAGTCCAGGAATCTGTTCAATCACCCACAGTGTTCCATTGGCCAACTCGCGATTTAACGTCACTTTCTTCAGGTCCACAACCATATACTGGTTGTTGTACGTACCTGCCGTTTAAAAAATACATCAACTCACTGCTATCTTCACTGAAAAAAGTGCTTGTCGAAGTCAAATCACGAGCATACAGCAACAGCTTTCACATGAATTCACCCATGATACAGCTCCAGTCATTAGCTGCTGCAGTCATCACAAAGCTGACTTTTGTGCTTGCTGTAACTCTACTAAACAAAGTAAGTAATAAAGCTGTTGCTAAAAAGGCCAGATTTTTCGCAGCTGTTTGAAAATGTAGAATTTTCCGTGAAGTACAGTACCTAACGCCTCTGATTCATTCTACTGAAAGATTACGGTGCTTGATCAAATTTTATTACTTACTTACTTACTTAGAAAACAATGCTGCACACAATATAAGAGTGAATATATACCGGAGTTGTACATGCGGACAGTATGGTACCACTCGCGTCCTGAGTGAGCCATCATGTTAGCCACACGGACTCTTTGCCACGCAAACAGTGACCGGGGGTTGACAAGACTGTACAGCCCCATGTCGAATATCATATTTGTTGTCTGTAACATCACTAATCCACTGCTCATCTGGTAGTAGTCATCCAGTGACTCGATATAACCTTAACATCACACAACAGACTACGATTATTTGTTGTCAGAAACATCACCAATCACACACCATGACTGTTTATAATCTATACAATAATCCACGGGCCACTTGATATAGTATCAAATCTACCCCAGCCTAAGCCTTAACGGCAATGCCAGGATGGCCCCCTCCCCTCCAATAGACAGCATCTGAGCTCTGGTGCTTGTCTGGAGAATAAGATCATCAGAACTGCTCTGTGCTGTGTTGTGTACGACAGTTGTGCACAATGATATGCACACGTGAGCAATTCTTACATTTTTGCATGTTAATTAGGTTTACATTTCTTTTTGTGTGTTTATTTAGGTTTTGGTGTGTTCTTTCATGTTAGCCTACGTCGTTTTGTTCTTGTATTGCTTGCTTTTTCATATATACAATTTAACTTTCACCATCATGACATGGTAGCATGGTAATAATAACAACAAGAATTATGTTGGGTTTAGTTTCGTCAGTACTTAGCCAATAGACTGGCTGGGAAGAACGTCTCTGAAATGACCCATTTTGTGTTGAGTGGGATATAAAACCTTAACTCAATCAATCAATGAATGAATCAATCAATGCCGGGATGTTATCATGTGGAAGAATTTATATTCTCTGTATTCATGCTCAATGCTGGGAGTTAGGAATGAATACAAATACATGTACCGGTATAACATAACATCTCCACACATTTCATATTCCACAGCATCACTATCAGGAACTAAATTACATGTTGATTCAACCACACATCGGCTTTGCTTCAGTTGACACATTGGTGCACTGGCTATTTTTAAATGCTGGAACTTGCTATTGCTGTGTCTTGCAACAGTGTGAGGAAAATGCTGTTGAAACGGATGTAAACAAGGTGTCGCCGTGCAGTGTTTGCCGCCCGACGGCCCACACGCTAGCCCGGCAGCGGCTGACAGCCCACGCACCCGGCCTGCCTGCCGGCAGCGTTACAGACGACGACGACAGACGCCAGCGAGCAAAACAATACTGGCCCATGGGCCAGCAAAAAGGTAAAGGCTTCCCATACTCTGTACTGAGCGTTGGGCCCAGAGCTGATCCCGGTGTACAGGCAGTCAGCCCGCAGGTGACTATAAGTCATCCACATGGCGGTAGGCTGCCATTACTTTCTGCCAGGCCTACAGTTACCTTCCCTGACACAGAGCATCACCGCCCCTTGGCCGGTACCAATTTATGCTGCATGGTGACAGACGCACATGGGTGTGAACGACTTGCCCGAGGTTGTTACATAGCTTTGCCCCAAGCAGGATATGAACCTACAACCTGTTGATCGCAAGTCCAATGCGCTATCCATTGCGCCACGGATGTAGGTAGGTATTTATATGTAATGTGCTTATATGTAAGCAAGAACACAAACAGCCGAGTCAGCGTTAAGTCTTCTATATCTCAACTCATATAACTTGCATTGACTTCTACATTCTTTGAGTGAAAGACAATGTCTGACGTGTACTTGATTTTCTGTAACAAAACAATTTTTATGTACTTCACACGCAATTGCCAACAAAATTGTTTGATATTTTTTTCAGTATATTATTACTCCACAAAGATCATTAAAAATTGCACCATCGGAGGCATTCTCTTGCAGTCAGAATGTACTGGAAATCACTTGATAGCAGCGTTCTACTGAGTAATGCTGGAGCTGACAGTGATCCTTCAGACCATAGCTAGACTTAAAGAGGGGAAACAAGTGGGTTTGGACGGGGTGGAAATGGGAAATGGTAGGGAAACAAAGCAAAAGGAAGCGTGCTAAGGGCCCAATTTTATAATCCTGCACCAAGCATAGAACTGTTGTAGTCTTCAGCAGTGATCAACACCAAAACACAATATCACGTTAACATATCTACAATGAATGAATCAATAACATGTCGCACAAAAAAGGTCATTGGCATCAATTCTCATCCTGACATTACAGCAGCGCCGAACTGTCCATAAGCTAACACGCTGGCAATACAGATGATAAGTAAACCTGCATAGCTGGAGAATGACAGGCTGCTCGCTGCTGTAGCCGGGTCTTTAACGTTGAAATGATAATGTTTGAAAATACGCATCGTTGCTGCATATAAGAACCAGCTGTTATGTGCCATGAACAGGTCCTCAAACCCAGCCGTCACCTACAGACACACAAATCCACATACACGGTTACCCAAGTCGACGGACTTTACCTCCGTTTGTCTGTGTGTCATATCTCAAGAACTGATGTGGCTAGGATTGCCTAACTCCACACAGAAATGTTTCACGATGAGTTCCGTAGGTCAAAAGGTCAACGGTCAAGGTCACGAGTCACAAAAACATTGTTACCATGAATCTTTACATTTGCGCTTTATACATGAAACATTAGGTAACATTAGGCACAATACCTTCACTAATGCCGAGCAGTGTCCATTGAGTGCAATGTACTGTTTGAGTTGCTCCACGGACATGCTGTGGAAGTTTGGACGTAAATATGGAAACAAAGCATGTCGCAAGTCGATAAAGTCGCCAATACCATTTAGCATTTGGACAACAAACAGATCACGATCCTGAATTTACACACACACACACACAGACACAGACATTAATTAACGATGGAATGTTAACGGTGTTGGACTCATGCATTGTAACCATGTTATCCTGGATACAAATGTTCGAAAAGTGAGGCACCAACTTACAAAAATGGTACTACAGATGAGGAAGTTATCATATACATGGGAAAGCCAAATTCTGTATTGTCTATGGCTACAACAAGTATTATTGGAGCATTCGACTCGACAGATTGGATCAACTTCAGCAATCAGCAGCTATATTCAGCTGTAAGACTAGATGGGTTACAGTGTATGTGGTGACACACTACAATAAAGCATCGAAGACAGCATTTCTCACCGGCATACCCGACAGGTGACACAACTGTTTACTTATTTACTGACGCACAAGCTGCCTAGTTACTGCATTCGACAATTCCTAGTGTCACGTTCCTGTAACTGAGTGATGCCAGCGTTATCTGTAGTGTTACTTACTTTCAGTTTCCAATTCAGTCTGCTTTTCTGTGCATTGACCCAGTTTCACATTATTTTACCGAATGACCTGGCCGTGATCTGACGACATTATGCTGTATCGAAAACGTGCGCTAATCCTTGCCGGAAATGTTTTCTTGTACGCAGAGTATAGCCCAGGGAAAAGACTTTTGAATTGATTCTAACGGTAAAAATGGAAAGCAGACATCCCGTAGGGGGACCATTGAATCGTGCATTTTCGGTATTTGTAATCATTGTGGAGTTATGACAGCCTGAGGTCGCAAAAACTGTAAATTTTTAAAGCAATTTTTGCGTTTTTTTGGAGGAAAACCACCCCTTATGATAAATTTTCAAAATTCTGTTCCGAACGTTTTGACCGCCTCATGATCGACGTTATATTCAAACGTCGTAAAATTTGTCTGACGGAAAATCGGCGAAACCGTGCATTATTTGCATGACAAAAAAAAATTTTGGCTCACCCTCAAACTGTCGCTACTAAGCGGATCGCGCATAAAGTCTTGCCAGGGCCATCCCCTAACATTTGGCTCACAATGTTCCAAATTTCATCCAAATTGGTTCACCTTCGGCGGAGATATAGCAGAACGCATGAAGGCTGTGCTTGTGGCCCATAGAGTATTTCCCATATTCGCCAGAAGGCGTTTGGGCAAAATCATAACTTTACAGTAATATGGGATTATTATTTTTTTAAAAACCTTCAGAATTTGTCGGTCTGCATCGTTCACTCAGTACAATGTCACAATCACACAAGTTGAGGAGCCAGTGTCCGAATTTTACCCTGAGTCGGAGTCTGGGGATTTTTAAGGGCTGGAGTTGGAGTCAAAATATCCCAACATTTTAAAACCATGGAGGCAGAGTCGGAGTCCCACAAAAAATGAGGACTCCGCATCCCTGACACAGAGTGCTCCACATTTCATCCAAATTGGTCCACTTTCAGCACAGTTATAGCCGAATGTGTGAACGCCACTAAAAACGCATCAAAAAGTGAATCCAATATTTGACTCAAGCCTAGCTTCGAGCCGAATAATAAACAACACAAAAGCCATACAGACAGAACTCACAGAGTTGCTTTCGAATACTAAAGTGACTAAGGTCACGAAATGAGCTTGAAGGTGAGACTAACTACATACACAGCTCGTAGACTGAGCCCATAGTGAAGAGATGGGAATGCTAACATACTTTAATCAATCAATCAATTTATTAAAAGCAAAAAAAGACCCAAAGGTTGCTTACATCACAACATGTTCACTTTATTTTTACTATTTTTCACTCCAGATAGTAAAGATTCCTGCAGTTAGAACAAAAAAAAAACACAAGAAATTCAGCTATCATAGCAGGACAGCGCAACGTGCTATGTCAGTTGAAATCTTGTCAACTGCTACACAGCTGTACAAAGAAATCTCATTTGAAAAGGCTTGCAGTAGGTGAATATCTTTGAAGGTCACTCAATGTCATCAGAATTACCGCAGTTTTGGTAGGCGATATATCACTACCTATTAGTGGTCTGTAGTAACAACGTCTCTATCATACACCATTTCTGAGATACTATAGTGACACATTTACAGTGTATGTGACTGCTTGTGACCCTTAATAGGAAATGATACATCACCTATCAAACAGCGGTAATTGCAGTGACATTGAGTGACCTTCACCTATTGCACGCCTTTTCAAATGAGATTTTTCTTGCTTGAATTATCAACAGTAACGCATGTTCACAACAACAGTACCATCTTACCCATTCTGGCAAAGCAGCTGCTCTGTAGCCAGCATACAAGCCATCAAATTGTGCCAAGATGTATGCCACATGGCGCCAATAGGCATCCTCCTCCATCGAATGATTCCTTATCATTGATCGCATCCACCTGTCTTGTTCAGCAAAGAAGACCTTCAGTTTTTCCACTGTAGCATTGCCGATAACAAAATCCGAACGCATGTTGACAAAATTCTGCCATATTTGTCTGCAACCAGCAACAGGTGATATTTTGTTAGATAAGTCTGCTTAAACCTTTGCAACATATAACAACAAGAAAATGCAACAAACGCAAATTAGTTAACCTTCTCTACTAATCAGTAATATCTGTATTAAAATAAACCATCCCAGCAACTAGCACATATTAAAAGACAAAAATTTCTTCTTCTCATACGTAAATCTGCCCACAGTTGCAGTTTAGCATTGTAGTAACGACGTTGGGCACATCAATGAAGTTGCTCTATGTTGCACTCAGTTAGTACTGACATGGATGACAACCTTTGTGAAGGCAAAACCCCTCAATATGTAATCACCCACCCAGGCCAACTCAGCCTCCTACCCTTGTTCGTTCTTTGCGGGCGGGGTCCAGCCTACTCTGGACCCCAACGCTGAGAACTTCATATCGGTCCAATGTGCCAGCCCAGAGAGAGGAGGGGAATTGGTATGTGTGGTGTATGTGCACATTGTGTGGGGTGAATGAAGGAACAGTAGGCGTGAGCAGCTTGTCAGGTATTTCTAAGCATGCCCCCACTAGGTGTGGCCTACTCTCTACTGTCTGGCTAAGCCTGGACTGGCACTTATTCAGTGCCAGCCCTGACCGGCACTGCTTCAGCGCCAGGCCACCTGACTGACACTTCGTCAGCGCCTAGCCAGGAGACTTAGCCACATCTGTCTGCTTCGGCTCTCACGTCAGCGCGGCTGACACCTTGGCACTGCTAATCAAGGCATCAGCAATGGTCACAGTTTATAGAGGACACTGTCAAACCCTCTTACCTGCCTGGGATTGACTCCCTGTTCATCACGTGCATATGAATTATTAGAAAACATTGGCCCCATATGGGACTGACGGTCGACTCCTACTTACTGTCAATTTAAAGTCACGTGACACAAAAATCTGTCCCGTACTGAGACTGACGGTCGACTTCCGCTAGGGCAGACTAGGGCCGTCAGACGTGGTTAGGACCAAAGTTCAGAGGTCACGTGACGGAAAACGAGGACGAATTTCGAATATCTGACCAGTTAAATTTTAGACATTGCCCCCTAATTTAAGAATCCGTGGTCATTTGTCAGCCCCATTAGAAATGGGGGAGGAGATAGAGTTTGAAAATGGTCCAAAATGGTCGAATTTCCGACTTTCGTGGGCTCCTGACCTTCACCTTGACCTTGGATCCGGGCATGGTCATTACCTTTTTTCATCTCTCATCGAGTACTACCTGTATACCAAATTTCATCGAAATCGAAGAAACTTTTTTTCCGGACGGACGGAAATTTGCCACCCACTAGTATTAGGTCGACTACCAAAGTTTGGAAGTCGACCTAAAAAGTCACTATCAGAGACCCCATCACACCCCCACATGAGTCTCTACACTAGCACATTGCTGGACTAAAAGTGCAACACTGCAGTCAGCCTATGCTCACTGACTGATTGATAGAGTTATTGTATCCCATCTGACACAAAATAGTCATTGTGGGGACATTCTTCCCAGCTAATCTCTTCGCATAGCTTAATACTGAAGAACTAAATCTAACACAACAAAAGCAAACATGCATCCATCGCAATATGTACTGTAACACAAAATAAACACAAAAAACTAAAGCCAGGTTTGGTTACCTTGTGTCACCTCCAGCTTGTAAGTAAATATACTAGTAAGTAAGTAAGTAAACAATTTATATAGTGCCAACATCAACAAATGAATTAGAGTACACTACGAGTAAACAAGTCAGTAAGTAAGTCAATAAACAACTATTGTCAACATCAACAAATAAATTAAAGTGCATGACAGCCTCGGAGCCGATAAGAGGCTATAGTCTACACTGAAACAACTTTGTACCAAGGTTTTGACGCCTCGGCCTGATCCGTCTGTAGCTTATCTCCGCCGTCAACTTCCATCGTACAGTAGACGACTTTGTTGGCCGGCAGAGACGTGAGGCCTTTCACTTCCATCACCGTCACCTGGAAAACACGACCAACACCATACGACTACTGCACCACTTCCATGGTGTACAGTGTCACGTACCGATTACCTTACATACTTACATTCCGACCACGTGCTCGTAGGCCTAGTTTATCGAGTATATAAGAGGTGCGCGTGATGACCTCGAGGACGGACACGGTGACGGACACGCGTGACATGTTTTCATGTTGATTTGATGTCGAACATGTGCTTTTGTTTTTTTTAATAACACATATTTTTACATAAAAGTATAAAGTGTGTTATTTGTGTCCGGCCGTCACATGTAATGACTACAACAAAAGATAAAGGTAAAGGCTTCCCATACTCGTTACCCAGTGTTGGGCCCAGAGCAGTACAGGCAGTCAGCCCGGAGGTGACTATATAAGTCATCCACCTGGCGGTAGGCTGCCATTACTTTCCGCCAGGCCTGCGGTTACCTTCCCAGCCGCAGAGCTGGACAGAGTGGTAAGGACATGGTCCTCCTTCCCCAGGGCAGAGACTAAAGGAGGAGTCAGTGCCCCTCTAGGTTGAAATCCTCTGTACGCCACTGGATATAGGGCAACTGTTATTTACTGACGAACGTCGGTAACAACGGACAGGGTGAACTGCTAGTCACAATCCACAGACTGTGAAAACTGTAGACACATATAACAAATACTGTTAAAATTATAGAAAACTAGATGGAAAGTACTCTCTGAGAAAGTATAAATTTCCCGCGAAAGCAACTGCGGATTTTTTTGACCGTTACAGTACGTTACGTTACCGTTCGCGGATATGATTCAGCGTGCAAGTGTAAAATGGAAACAATCGCCGGTTTACGGAGTTTTTTGACCGTTACTTCCACATTCCTCCACTGATCGTAACAAAACACTAACTTTATCTTCCCTTTCCCCCTGGAAACCTTCCCAAAGAATTTGGTGCAAATCCGTCCACGATTTTTTTAGTTATCGTGGTCACAGACATACACACAGACAGACACACACACAGACACACAAACCAACGCCGGTGAAAACATATTCTCTCGCTTTCGCGGGGATAACAATCAGGACTGATAATGATTAGAAAATTAATCGATTAATGACTGCAATCATTAATTGATGGACAAACTAAAATCGACTGAAACCAGTAATTAGCCCGCCCCGCATGACATGCGGAAAGGCCAGCGTTTCTTTCTTTTTTAATGGTCCTCTTGGAGACCAATTATCGCTGAATGTAAAGGACCGATCTTCACACATGTGGCATGATCAATCCCACCTTCTTTTCGTGATTGCTCAAGGGTCGCAACCGATGGTAACTGAATTTTAATGCAATCGACGAAAATCAGCATACCCACTTTCATTCTGTTTGCTGGCATTACACAACGGATGAAAGAATCGCAGCATGCATGCATGCATTAACACCGCCGATGGCCCATCTACGTCTGGTAAAAATTTGGTGAACTTTGGTACAGTAAACCCTAGTTTTTGCAGGCGCGTTTGCGCCGGGCGGGTTACACGTTGGGCTTTGCCACGCATTTCTAGCTCAAACATCGCTCATACACACACTTTATCAGACATATGTTTGTGATGTCGGTGAACAAAGACAAATTATTCACAATTACTGCCATCGTCATCAATTCGCGAGCTGTGATTTTTAATAACTAATTAACTCGTCCATTTCGTCTGACGTTTGTTGGAAGAATATTAATTGGATATTTTTCGTCGTGAACGTAGATTATATAATTTATGATGGCGATAATTGTAATCTGCCTGTCCATCTAAAACGTCACCGATATACACAATTTGCTATCAGCGCTAATATCGTAAGTTCTCTAATGTACATCAATCAGTATATTCAATTAATTTCCTCCAACAAACTTCAGACGGAATTTACATGTAACTGGCACAAAATTAGTTAAGTAACGGTAACACATAGAAATTTTAATTGAATGAAATTTTAATTAATGAAATAGCTGCACGAGTTAACAATTAGTCGAACGATTAGTAGATAAATATTTAAAATCACACGCTAAAAATAATAAAGTAGCCTATAGCAATCAGCGTAAGACGCTCTATTTGCTGGTATAATTTTTATGGAAATCGGTTCAGTGGTTTGGAAGGAGTAGTTACACACACACACACACACACATACATACGTACATATGGAATTTGGTTAATGCGGCTCTTACTATATGGGTGACACTTAATACCAAACTAAATTTTATTAGAAAAATCAATTTATATGATCAACTATAATTTTTTTAAAACAGAAACCTTACACAAGTTATACTTTTCAGTAATATAATCTACCTAATTTCAATTCACCTATCTATTTAAATC
>Ga0209780_1003894_pt1 | contig 11325 bp, 6 predicted proteins | sample WorMetexBAHAMAS2_FD_187384 | JGI IMG/M metagenome (GOLD analysis project Ga0209780, IMG submission 187384) | Marine gutless worms symbiont microbial communities from Max Planck institute for Marine Microbiology, Germany - Inanidrilus exumae... | ecosystem: Host-associated > Annelida > Digestive...
TGCCCTCCTTCCCTTCAACTCTCCCTCTCACTCTCCCTCCCTCCTAGTGTTGACAGCATTAGGGGTTTTGTGCGCATGCTGCCAGTTTTGCAGCGGCTCGGCGATGCTTACGGTTTCTAGTCGTTAAATTCATTTGTTATCCACACAGGCCAATAGGATAGATCGATTACTGTTTGTTTTGTGTGTGTGTGTGTGTTTGTACGGTTACGGATTACTCCGCCAAGGATAAAGTTAGTGGCATCAAATTTTGCACAGTGGTTTATCAGCATCCAAGGAAGGGAATAACACATTTTGTGGAACTTCTCCCCCAGAAGCCCAAAATCGGACGAATCGGCAAGCGCGTGAAGGACGATGAATGTTCCAGTTGGTGACACCACAGGGTGACGTGTATGCAGCATCGGCATGTGTGGATATAATTATGGCCGTCCATGAAGATGGACGTAAATTAAATGGTTGATTATATGTGCAGTTGTAAGTTGTGCATCGTTTTTAGCTTTACCGGATGCCAGTCGTGCAGACAGTGAAAGCAGTATGCCGCCGCTGACAGATGTTGAACCGTATGTCACATTTTAATTGCATTGTAAATAGTAATTACTGTTGTTGTTGTGTATTGATGTTATTGTCACTCATCAAGTATTATTTTTCACGTAGTGGCATGCAGTATTTTTACATTAATTGTACTACTAATTGGATGTTATTTGCAAAACTCACGTGTTGAAATTTTGCATAATGGAAAGGGGTTTATGAGGAGAGAATCAGTGAAAAAAATATGTCTGTTTTGTTACCAGTTATGGCCTAAAATAGTGTGACTGAGGAAAGCTTTACAATAGAGCAGTCATTCGCCTGAGATACAGGATAATGAAATTTGATGACTGTTTGCGAAACATACATGTATGCTGAAGTATACCTCTTGTTGTTGTAAGAGGAAGCCAAATAAAAGAAGCTTTTTCAGCTGTAAATGTTAGTGTTTCTGTTGCACACAAGCGTATTGTATTATTTACACTAAATTTGCTTTGTTAACTGGACATAGTATTCATTATGGAGTACCAGTGTATTTGAAATTAGAAAGTTGCAATATTGTTACGTAATTTTACTTAGAACAAATGTTCGTTTGTTGCTGAGGGGTTTATAAAAGAAAAGATGAAAAATGCTAAAATGATTCACATAATTTCTGGTCAGGGGACTTTGTATTTTGTAATAAGTATGCATGTTTCTGTGGTTTGATGCAGGCATGTCAACATCGGACCTCAGTATCAGGCTGATTTAGCATCACTAGCAGGTAACTGTTATATGTGTTTATGAGTACATGTTGTGATGTACTTGTTGGCAGAACATTTTTTCTTTCAATCTATTTCATTGCATCTGTACAATGCAATGTGTTCATTGTGTTGTAAACAAGTCGCAGATGACTATGCCATACGTTCATGTTCACTATGTGCATCATCGGATGCTTCAGTATAGCAATACGTTTGTGAAGATTCTCTCTCTTGCTGTCTCTCTGTAGCCGACGTCAGCTTCACCCATCAAAAATGAATTTAACTGTGGTTGATCCTTGACATATTTGAACTTTCTAGTTTCACTCTTTCCAAAAATATTAAAAATTTCTTATAAGGCCGTCCATGACCCTAAACACACGTAAATAATTCGTCATGTCACCTGGACAGTTGAACGTGGGTTGACTGGTTGTCGCGTGATCTTTGTTCTTGATTTGTTCTGGAACTGTGCGGTCTTTTGGCACAGACTAAAACTGTTCATGTCCAACACCATCCCAGTACGTCTTCCATCTACTTCCATCACTATGTAACATATGATCCACACTGCATCATCATATTCTGCACGTCTAAACCATCTTGGTCTGCATTTATTAATCACCGAACTGACCGGTTCCAGTGCCATCAGTTCTCGGCTCTCCTCAGCTTTTTTTTTTATTTTAAGTTAACCCACATAATCATTTCGTGTGTGGTGGAGATATTTGCCCACACCAACAGCAGTCGCAGGGGTAGGCTTTTCACTGTTGTTTGTATGTTTGTCTGTTTTTCTGCACGATATCTCAAAAAAGTGATCACCAAACTTGACAGAGAAATGTTCCACCATGAGTCTTGGAAACCCATCTGTTTTGGGGTCAAAAGGTCAAGGTCACTAGCCACAAGAAATATTGCCGGCACGGGTTTTTGCACTCTTGTGAATGCTGGCTTCTGATAACGGAAGTTACGTTTGATCAGTGTCCTCCGTTTGGCCTTGCGATGAGACCAAGAACAAAGAAACAAGGTAAAAGACAAAACCAGAAACTTAAAGACCAAGACCACGGCTCTTAAGGCCAATGACAAAAGTTGTCCGTGGTCTCACGCACATGCTGGCTTGTTGCAGGAGAAGGAGATGCCAGCAACAGTGGAACATTGATGTGGGACCCGAAAGTGGTCGAGGATTTGACCGATGAGGAGTGTAAGTCCACATTCACTTACGTGTTGAGATTTTATGGTTATGATTCAAAGCTTGCATTTAATCACAATGGATACGATGCTTTGTCGTAAACAGATGAAATAGTGTAACCACATTGTGATATTGAATGACTAACTTCTTCAGTGAATCTAAAATGAGTCGTCCTGGAATGAAGGCTGTAAACAAGTTTCCTTTTGTTATCCACGCATGCCGATAGGCAAGTGTGGATATATCGGTTACTGTTAGTTTGTGTGTGTTTTAGTATGTTTGTTTGTTTGTATGGTTACGGATTTCTCTGCCAAGGATATAGCTATTGACATCGAATTTTGCACGGTGGTTCATCGGCGTCCAAGGCAGGGAATCTTACATTTTGGGGAACTCTGCTCCCCAGAAGTCCAAAATTGGACGAATTGGCCAGCGCGCGTGGCCTGTGCATTGGACGATTTGTCTGATAGAGATGCGCTATTCATGGAATATCACGCTGTGTGTCTACGTAGGATCGGCATGTGTGGATATACGGCCGTCCCCGAAGACGGACATACTTGTTTAGCTGTGATTCATAATTTGATTAAGTGTTGTGGCATGTGGCAGATATGATGACTGTGGACTATTGTAAATTTTTCTTGTGTGTTGATGTAGTAAAAAGTTACCAGAATTTTGCGTGTTCTGCAAACATTCCTGGCAACCGTGGAAACCACGAATATGCCCTTCATCTGCTTCAGATGTGTAATGGCCATATCAAGGTTAGTTCTAATATGTTTACTTGTATATTGTGCAAAGCTGACATACTTTGAGTATTTTTAACTACTTTTGTTACATGTAAATGCTTTTGAGCCATAAAATTTATAAATATAAAAAATGCTGCAGTCAATACATATAATGTCAAAGGCAACAAATCAAAAACTGGTGAATTTTTACAACCAGAATTTTTTGGGTGGAAAATATCTGTTTCAGCATTTGGGGTAAGCATTTTTCACTGGGTGAAAGGGTAAGTGTTCATTTTAGTTTTTATGACCCCAAAAAGGCACACACTTGGGTAATTCTGCATCGTTTGAGCCATCACACACAAAAATCTGTCAAGGGGTATGGCATGCACGTGAATTCAAAAACGGGTATAAATAAATAAAGAAATAGCATTTTCTTTGTGTCTCCATCATGGAATCAGGTGCATTTCAGTGTGAGTCTGTCGTCATTATTCTGCAGAATTTTATTTCTGAGGTTAATAAGTAAGTAAGGTACTTACTTCACTTGAGCTGTTCTGTTGTACATTATTAGTTCGAAGCTGTTGAACAAACCGTCTTTAACAGTGGTAACGTGTTGTCTTTATTGTAGGCAGCTCAGAAGAAGTTACTTCAGAGAGACCAGAGTTCCAGCTTAAGTAGGCAAGGTGTGCATTCTGCAATGCATTGTTGTCTGATATAGAGCTAATTGAGACATTGTTGTAGGCAATAGATTTAGCTGTTTGCTTTGTTGTGTATTTTTGTTAGATGTGACATTTTGTATCATCTTCCTTTTGCTTTGTCAAGTTGACAAAAATTGCTGCAATCCTAATTCAGTCTAACCAGACATGCTGTGGACAGACTGTGGTCCATCTTATATCATTTCTAATGAAAGCATGTCTGGTTAAAACTGTTTATAACTGTTATATTTTGTATGCTACAGCAAGAAATCATGGCGTTACTCTGATTCAGTTTCTTTGTTTATTATTAGTTGTTGTTAAACGTTTAACAGATGAATGGACTCGGCAAGAGATGGAAACGTTCACTCGTTGTCTTATTGAGTCCAACAAAGACTTCATTCTTGTTGCAAAGCAGGTTGCTATCACTTGCAATTCAATACATACATGTTAATTTATGTCTACACCGCCGAACAGTGTCGGCAAAGACATGTTTTCGGGTTGTCCATCCAACGTGCGTGTCCATTCATTTGTTCATGCAGACCTGTAAAGGCACGATATGACTTAGATTGTGTTGAGAACACCGTTAAACCCCAACCATCTGGGCAGATCTTGCTGCCGTGATATCTCATGAACGGCTTGAGCAATCTTGATGAAACTTAACGGGGAATATTCGTTAGCCCATACTGATGACCTGCTTAGATTCTAGAGGTCAGAGGTGACAGCAGGCCGCCGACGTGGCAAGTCCATGTTGATGCTGAGCTGTGAAAGTCTTTTAGTTGCTGATGCCTGAGAGCAGGTGTAGTGGGTGCAACAGCCGTTCTCTTGCGTGTGAGTTATTGGCTCAAGAAAGGATCAGATCAAGTTGGGATTTTGCGTGGTTGGTATAATAATAATAATAATAATACAATTTATATAGCGCTTATAAAGTCTGAAGATACAGAGGTTCTCGGTGACGCTGGGCTAAGTCTGACTGAACAAATGTCTTTAAATGTCGCTTGAAGGTAGCGGTGGTAGTGTCACATAGTCTGATGTCGGGTGGCACAGAGTTCCAAACAGAGGGTGCAGCCACAGAAGACGCACCTCCAGCAATGTCGACTCGTGTGTGGGACGATAAGGAAAGGAAGAGTATTTATATCGCGCCTTTTATATGCTATGTATATCTCAAAGCGCTCAGGCATGGATCTAATCACATAGTTTTACCTGCAAATACACCATGCTTGTCGTAAGCGTTCACCAAATGGCGCCACCCCTAACTGAGGTAAGAGACACCCAATGGCAGCTTACTACTCATCTATCGACCCCGAATGGATGAAAGGCTGAGTTGGCCTGGTTGGTTGACCTATAGCGGACGGTTTACCCACATAAGTGGTCACCTGTCAGCTACAGGTCGAGCACAGGACAGGGAAAGTTCACCGGCAAAGACCGACGTTCTACCATTGTGACACGCAACCAACAGTGCATGCAATATCGTCACATCACGGCTCGATTACTGTAGGCTTTATGGCGCGCCGACTGTAGCACCGCATCACTTACAAGATGGCGGTGCTTACACACAAGGTCCTGATGAGATAGGCACCATGTAAAGTAGCGGTACGGCAGTTGATTGGAGTGTCTCGCTGGTGCCGCTGTGTGGAGCATGTTGCTGAGGTATGATGGTGCCTATGTCATCAGGACCTTGTGTGTCAGCACCGCCATCTTGTAAGTGATGCGATGCTGAACCGGCAGCCAGTGTAGCGACTGCAGAAGAGGCGCGGCGTCGGTGCAACCTCCACGCTGGCAGACAATGCGGGTGAGGTTGTTCTGTGCCTGTTGGCGCTTGTTGTTAGTCACAATAGGCGCGCCATAAAGCAGAGCGTTACAGTAATCGAGCTGCGATGTGATGATATTGCATGCAAGTTATTTAAAAAGCAAAAAGGAAATGACAAATGTTGGTGTTTGTACTTAGTTATGTACACCAGTTTTTATTTCAAGCCTAAAAAATGCATATATCTCGTTCCATCTTTGGTGGAAGTAAACGGTTTGCTGCCTGCAAACGTTTCAATTAAATGGTTTCTAAATTAAATGATTCATGCACCCCTAAAATAAGAAAATGCTGCAAGAAACCCTCATTTTTTGCAGCATTTATTCTATTTTAGATGTGCGGATGGCCATAGATCTATCAGGTTGCCAACCCCAAAAAAGAAAAACGTTGCAAACTAGTTGCAAAAAAATTGGAAACCCCGGTTTGCCAACTCTGGTTCCCAACTAGTTGGACTAGTGGAATGCGGCTTTAACTTTGTGTAATATTGTTTTAGGTTGGAACGAAGTCAGTAAAGCAGTGTGTCGAGTTCTACTACATCTGGAAGAAAGTTTGCGAGGACGATTATAGATTGCTTTGCGATGCTCGGAAACAACATCTAAGCTCACAGCTGAATCCAGTTTATTCATTCACAGAAGCCGATGACTAATGAATAAGGTATGTTGTCATTAGAATGTTAGGTGAGGCTTGCAAATTATCAGAGCTATGCAATTGTTGTTACTGTATTAATTTTGTTTCGCCAGAACTGCTATAACCGCCAACAAGTTTGTATCATATTAGGCTGGGCCATGAAGTCTTCTGTGTAAAGCCTTCAACAATTGACGTTGTAAGATATTGCCATCCTGATACCCTTACTGGTGTCCACCAAACAATGTTACATATTAATGCTGTTTAGATTAATTTTGATTTAATGTTGGTTTTTGCTTCTGTTTGCATAAATCTGCACAATACTGACTCTGCAGTGAATGCTTTGCTTTTTTGCATACGAAAAGTACCGTACTGACTTTCCAGTAAATATTTCATTTTTTTTGTGCATATTATCTTTGGTGTCGGCGAGATTCTTGGCCTCTTTGATTATTAACTCTTTGAATTATGCCCATTTGTAAGTATATTTTGGTTAAAATGTGAAATCTAGCATTAATTTGAGATCAGTTTTATTTCTTTGTCACCCGACATTGTCAGTGAAGGCATTATGTTTTCATGCTGTGTTGTTAGGCATCCGTTTGTGCAGACAGATACTGTTACCACGATGTCTCATGAATGTCCAGAACAATTTTGATAAAACTGACGGAATATTTACTAGCCTCTACTGATAAACTGATTAGATTCTGGAGGTCGAAGGTCGCTGTCACAGCAGCCTGTCGAGGTGGCAGTGGGGCAGTGGCGTCCACGTCGACGCTGTGGCGTCGAAATCTATCTTGTAGTTGTCACAACTTTTGTGTCTTTGATGTTTTTCTTGTCCATTTAGATGCATCGTCAGGTGTGCTATGAGAGCAAACATGAAGTCTGGTGTCACTGTTTCAGGTAGGAAATGAACGACTTTACAGAATTGTACATAGCAGCCTTCGAGGATCGACCGAAGAACGTTTGATTTTGTGAACTGTTTTGCTCACTGCATGCAGTTGATGCTGTCTCTTCTCACCAATAGTTATTTTGTCAACTGTTCCAACTGTTCTGTTTGTCATCACTGTTAAACATGTGATTTATTTTTTGTTCGCGTTTGTTCACATTTTGTGTTATTGATTAATATGCATGATGCTTCTATCCCCGCCCTTTATCTTACACAAGCAGCCTTAGTGCTGACTGAGTTTTTTGTATATGATACACTAAGTGTTAATTGTATATAGACATTCTGAATGTGCTGTCAAATGCGAGAAGTTTCACAAACACGACACAGGTTATATATGAGACAACATCGAATGTTAATTTTGTGAGTTGCACATGTAATGTAGTTCCTTGGTTATTATGCACTTGTTTCATGTGACATTGATGAGCAACGACCCGCTTTGTTGAAGATCAGTGGTAACAGTCTAACGTGCTAGCGGCACTTTTAATGTATGTGTTTAATTATGTTTTTTTTTGGTTGTTATAGTTTAGATGCAACTGCTAGTCTGATGCGGACAATATAGTTTAGACGTTATGCAAATTTTGCACATTGTTTATTTTTGTTTTTCATCCTCGTAAATGCACGCAGTGTCAAGTTTGGAAGTGACTGTTCTCGTGTTTTTTGTTATGCTCTGGTACAGATGAGCTATGTTATCTGTGGCTCGGTGTTTTTGTGTAGCTGTATCACTGTACATAATAATTCTGTGGCCTTCAAGAGTATTATTATTGTCATTACTGTTATTACTAATATTATTATTATTATGAAGTTATCATTATCGCCATAGGCATTGCACAAATATCACGTGCAATGTTAAATGTTGCTGTTTCGGAACTATGTGCTGTCATTTTCAGAATTGTTGTTGCGTACATTGGCAGCATGGTTACCACCATTATACTGTTTCCAATGAGTGCAGTGACGATAGTATTTTTACGAATACTTCGTAGAATTTGCATTCCCCAACTGTCGTTGTCTGTAGCCCAGTGCGGGTTGTGGGAAGCTGTGGTTCGTATCAGAGCAAACCGGATTTGTTTTCTGGTGAATTTCACAAGAGGCAGCTGGTTTGGATTGTTAGGTCTTGTTGTTTAGGTTGTAGCTATGTGGCATGTCATATGTAAGGTCGTAATAATTCCGTCTGTGTGCAACACTCCCTTTATCACACTGTTCGACTGTATGAGAACAACTAAACAACTATCTATCTATATCTCGCTATATCTTGACAACCCATTTAAGAGCCCTTTATCAAGACAACCCGGGTGAGCCAGCACAAGAAAAAACATTCCCCCTTTATCACTGAAATGACGTAAGACAGGAACTTGTTACTGTGGAGGGCTAACTAGAATTCGTATGTAATCTGTTGACTATGACAGTGACATTTGAAGGTTGCTTCAATTTCAGCTACTTTATCGTGGAACTGGTTACAAAAATTAGAAGTCGTGTAGGATGCACTGTTTGTGTCAAATTGCATCATCGTCTGCGACCTAAAGTGAAAGTCATTTTGGTTATCATACACCTTTTTATAATTCGTACAATTGTCTTCACGTAGGCTTTTTCATCACACTGTTTTGTTTTCAACCATAGAATTTCCTGATGATACGCGATTCCACACAGTGCTAACAGCAGCTGAGTTTCTTGTCTGGAGTTTACCTGGGTCATAGTAAGTTTGGTTCAGAAGTTCCATGCCAGGTGCTTGGCTGAAAAGATGCTTGTCAATGAGGTTGTGTGTGTAAGTAAGTAGCCTTTTATTTCACTGTGACGTGATGTGTATCTTGCATGTGCTGGAAGTGCCGATAAACACCAACATTATGTTATGCTTCTGATTTTGAGCTGTTAAAGGCGCGATATGACCTAAATGTTTTGAAAGCGCCATTAAGCTCTAACCAGCCAACCTATACCCCAATCAATTTACCGATTTTGAGCTGTAAAAATGGTTTTTGGTGTCGAAAATGAAGCTGGTGTTTTTGTCGCAACCTACGTGTAATTTCTGACTGTGTGTCAAGTGAGTATGTTTAACATGTTGCTAATTGTTTATGTTCGCAGTGCTAGTTTCTTTGCTATGCTGATGTTGTTTGCACAACATTGGTAGCAGGTGTCCTTGACTTGCCCTGAAGTTTTAAACCACATCGCCCGCATGCAGTGCATAAGATGCACCCCATTGCTGCAGATGTCACATGTAGCGTGGTCTGCATGTGTGTCTGTCTGTTTGGTACACGGCTGAACTGTTTTCAAGATGCTGTTTGAGGGCTGACTCATGTGGGTCCAAAGAATCTCGTATTAGGTGGGGGTTAAGGAGGCAGGTCTGCTATCGTGGATGGGAGGTCCCCCAGAGGCTTCTTTTTGGTTTTACCTAAGAGAAGCATTCCAAAGCCAGACCAACACAGAAAAGATACTATACAACAAGAGTCGTTAGACACTGATATGTTATAGGAACTGAAGAACAGCAATCGCACAAGATATCACATTGAACTGATGAATAGGTCTTGTGGTGTTTGGTTAGTTTCCACTCTGTTGTAGGCTCTAGTGTAATAACTTAAATGAGCCTCCCCTATCCTTTCCCATTCTGGGTCGTCGCTGAACAAAAGGCAACAAGGTCGGGAGGTTACTGTATCATTGGCCATCCTGAACCTGGTGGCACTAAATCACCATCCAAGACCTTGTCCCCGATATAGCCTATTTTTGTGCTGAAAGGGGACGATAATCTCCAAACCAACCAACCGTTAGATATGGTGCAGATCCCCCACGGGAAGGGGAACTTTTGTGCATGTACACATGCCCGTGCCGCCGGCAAATGTACCGTCTCAGAGTATATAGCAGACGAAAGCATTCACGGCCACGAGGGATGACACAGCGATGCTGCCTCTTGCCAGATTACTTTGGACACGTCTTTTTATTATTACTGTTCAGTATTTTGATCGTTGTCTAATTGTAGCCGCAGTTCCTGTAAGTCTTGCGGTGGCTGGGTTTAGCTTAGTGTCATTAGTAATCGGCACTGGTGTAAAAGTTTGGTTTGGTTGGCAGTTTTTGTCTAAAAGTTGAGCAGACTGAACCGCACTGCCTAGCGGCCTGTTCCAGCTGACTGATATTATTGTATTTTTGCTGTTGCTCTGAGTGTACTCAGGAATTTTTGAGTTATCTGTGTCAGCCGTTGACTGATGAATGATGGAAATCCATTTTGTAGCACATGCAGACGTTCGTTCCAGTAGTTGTAATGTTTGTGAACGTAATTGTGAGGTTGCTTTTTGTCAATGATGTCGGCGTGACAATACGATGTGTGTGATGCATCTGTTCATGTACGTATGGTGCTTCGTCGTCGCTACAATCATTTTAAGAGTGTTATAAACAATTATTTTATGGTAATCATAAAAAAGAATACTGTTTGTCATACACCAACATCTACCATGTTCATTAGTACTGAGTACTGTCTCACTTCACTGGCATCTGCTCTAGCCTGTCGTCTAGTAGCCCTCAACTCAAATAGAGTGGCATATTTTACGGCCCATGTATACATACAACGTGGGCATAAAAGTGTGTCACTATTTTGGACTGTAACCCCTGCATTTGTTGGCAGATTTTACACTTTTTTATACCAAGGGAAACAGGAAAGAAGACTCTACATTTCAGTTACTTAAATGCTTTGCAATTTAGTTAGTTAATGGCTTCATAATAATAATAATAATAATAATACAACATTTATGTATTGTCCTAAAGTCCAAGGATGCAGAGACGCATGTCATAGTTGCTGTGTTATTTCATTGAGTGACTTTGTACATAATAATAATACAATAAAATGAAATATGTTGAGTTCTGAACATAAAATTTTCATCAAAAACCTGCAGGAATGTAAAGTATTTCGGCCCGAAGATGTGTAAGGAATTTCCTGACAATAATTTGAAAGGATGAACATTGAGCAACTTTCTGCAGAAGTTGCAGACAACTGGTTCGATCAAACTCAGTGCAGGAAATAGTCAGCCGCAGTCATCGTGAACTGCAGATAATATAGCTGCAGTTCATGACACAGTTAATGTGAAGTTATAAGTTTTAAAGCTCTTCTGTAGAGTATTAATTCTTTTTTACTGGTACAAAAAG
>Ga0209780_1003895_pt1 | contig 11321 bp, 9 predicted proteins | sample WorMetexBAHAMAS2_FD_187384 | JGI IMG/M metagenome (GOLD analysis project Ga0209780, IMG submission 187384) | Marine gutless worms symbiont microbial communities from Max Planck institute for Marine Microbiology, Germany - Inanidrilus exumae... | ecosystem: Host-associated > Annelida > Digestive...
AAAAATATAACAATAATAGCAGATTTAGATTAAATAAGTGAATTGAGATTAGGTAGATTATTTTATTGAAAAAGTATAAGTTGTGTAAGGTTGCTGTTTACAAATTATAGTTGATCAACAATTTGATTTTTTAATGAAATTTGGTATATTTTCACTGGGTGTATGATTGAAGATGTTTTTAAAATAAGTAAATTGAAATAATAATAATAATCTAGCTTCAATAGCACCAGCATATCAAAGACTCCAGAGGTGCTGAAATTAGGTAGATTATTCAACTGAAAAAGTATAATTTGTGTAAGATGTCTTTTAAAATAAAATTTCGTATAGTTTGACTGGTGCATGGCAAAAACCATTAACTAAGACAGGAAAGGATAATTTTAATGATACTGTTTTTAAGTTTGCTGACATCAAATCAAAGATGGCAATCAAAATCAAATATTCTTTGGAGGCACTGAAAATAAATAAACAAATATTACATAACGTAAGTAAGCAACATTAACGGATTCACAATCTATCACTAACCAGCAAATAATATATAGAAAAAAACTGCTCCCAGTTTATCTAATGTTGTATAAACCAGAACGGCAAACATTAAAATATATGCTCAGTTATAATTCTGAAACATTCACTAGGTTGTAAATTTAAATCTGGCAATTGACAGACCACAGTTTCGTGCTTATAATTAGGACTCATTGTATTACTTTACAGTGTGTGCTGTTAGCTGATTTTTGATGTTGTGTGCAACGTTTGACACTTACTACTACGAAATTGAGTACACCATTGCTAATTCACTAAATCAATGATACTGGCAAGTAGATGCTATGGATTGTATAGTGTACCATCATTTGCCATAACGGCATTTTTATCCTACGCCACAGCATATAACTAATGAAACAAAAAGCAGCAGTCCTCAATGCGGATGGTCAGAATGCCAGCTAATGGCAGGCTATGCGTAGCACCATGTTTACACAGCACACACAAGCAGCAGTTAATACACTTAACAATAACAGCTGCCAACATTTGCAGAAGTCACTAACAAAGCAATCAGATAAATACACAATACAGCGACATCATCATGTACAAGACGATCCTCACAAGGTTTAATGCATATACAAGCAAGATGACAGTACTGTCCACGCTACGGCCCAATGTCATGCATTAGCAAAACTCTGCAAACATGATGCACAGCACAAATGACTAAACATACAAACTTTTAATGCAAAGGATTCAAACTACAAGCGCACAATAGCAGACTGGCGGGGTTGGTGTGCACATGTGGTCATGGACAGAATGAAAATTCTCTTACCAAACAATAACACAATGTTACATACGTAATGAAGGCATACAAAATGGCTGTACAGTCAAATACACATGCACACAATTCGACTAGAACTGCTGACGGAGTACAGAAACAATAACTTATTATAATTAGTACCCACTAACTGAGTCAAATGTAACAACAGTGATTAGTCCTAAAAATGAGGAAATAAATTAACACCACAGAATGCACAAATCAGTAATACTCTTGCATCATATACAACGCATGAACAATGAATGTTTACAGAAGTACTGCAAATATAAATTTCAGCTAGAGTCCGTTTTAGTGCTAGTGGCAGCTGTTTCGTCGACAGCAGTAAATCTTGATACCAGTTTATCAAAGTCTCGGGAACGAACTCGTATTACGCAGGACGAAGATGACTGGGATTTGTCTGCATCGTTGAACTGCGCCTCGCGTTCTGAACGATTCTGACGCAGTTCGCGTGCAAGCTGGCACCCGGCCAAACGTTGTCGGTCACCTAAGTTTACAGGCACAGGACTGGTGTCAGTGCAACGCAGCTTGGCGCTGGCTTGCATCAGATCGGAACACGAACTCCACGTCTCAATCCGGCGCGGTTTAGCTGAAGTAACATCGCCAACAGCTGACAGATGACCCAGAAAAATGCCGACACTTTTCTTCACAGCACCGACAATCGATCGACCTGCTGCACTTTTACCGTCTTTTCTTGTGTGCTGAAACAGTCGGCGATCGAGAGAATTGGTTGTACTGTAGGAAACTGATGAATCCATGTGACTGCCACCCAAATTTTCCACATCACCGGCACCTTGCACCATGCTGTGCTGGCGAACTGGTTCTTGTTGCAGAGAGAAATGCCTAACTAGAATTGACGAATCATCCTTGTCGACAGTGCTGCTGCAGCTAGTCCCTGGCTGTCTGACAGTGGCTCTCTGTGGCCTCTCATTATTTTCACCTGGAACACGTCGATCATCAGTCAATGCATCTTTTATTGCCGTGCCGATAAAGTCCTTCCCTGGTTTGAGGCCCAACCTGCGAGGAAGTCTAGCAGCTGAAGGCGCTTCTGATGAGATGGAAGTCATCGGTATCGCTGACGACTTTCGATTCGCTTTTTTGGCACAGCCGCCAAAATTACCCACACCTGCAATGGAAAATTCAGGCGGCTGATGGCAAGGAAATGCCGACGATGAACTAGACATCTCCTCTTCTTCATCCTCTTCTGAGATCTGATTCAGCACCAGCTGTGGCATGCTGTGCACAGTCTGCAGTTGCCGAGTGTTAGTAGTGCCAGCAGTCGACTGAGAACTGGGTAACAACTTCCCAAAACTGGCATCATCATCTGATGTCAGTGCATTAGCCGACCGACATTCTTTCACTTCGTCAAAACCAAAACCGTTCTCACCGAGTTCATATTCGTCTACTTCAGAAAGCTCTTCCTTAATCAGACTACACCGACGAGGGCGGCTGTTCGGTTTACTGCCAATGGAGTTGCAGGAAGATTCCAACAATGGCAAACTATTGACGACAGGGGGACTGTTTTCACTAGAAGTAACACCATTAACCATCACCTCCCTGTAACAGAAACAACCAATTCATGAAGAGCAACAGAATTCATACAGTTCTCATAAAATCAAGTTGTACAACCACAGTACAAAGCCTCATAACATTGATAAGCAAGGTGTCGCCCTAACGGTACGTAACCGTACTGGCCCGCTGTGCAGTGTCAGCCGCCCACGCTGTTTCAGGAATTACTAGCCAAAGCACATATTTGAGACTTGTAAAACAGGCTGGCCACCATTAATTATAATATATATTGTGGTTTGGTGTGGCAATAGGGGCACTGGATGCATCGGGCCCCATTATCACCACGATGGGTGACCATTTCCACGTGGGCTCCGGAGCCCATATGGGGCATTTAGTTCAGTAAGTAAACTGGACATTTTATAATGATGCATCTAAGGAGTTGATTTTGACACTATATGAATACTTCACTTACTTACTTACTTCCTTAATCATTTACTTCCTTGAGAATTGGCTCGTTCCATTACCAGGCCACAGGTCATAAGAGGCGACCAAACGTTTTGTGTTTATTTTGTTGTTTAAGTATATTTTGTTATGCATCCATGTTTGCTTTGTCGTGTTAGATTTTAATTTTTAATACTAAGCTAAGAGACTGGCTGGGAAGAACATATCCGAAATGACCTATCTTGTGTTGGGTGGGACATAAACTCAATCAATGAACTGAACTAAACATTACCAATGGTGACACTGTACTACCGTGACAATGGTACAGCAGCATTAGTAGCAGGTTGTTTTGAGTCACAAGAAGCCTTCCGTGGACTGTGTTTCCGTAGAAGTCTTTCTGCCAGCAGATAATACGTGGCACTGATGTGATTGTAAGCACTGCGTTCAAGAGACCTGTGCACGCAATAAGACAGTGCATCCCTGCAATCTGAAATGAACAGCATCATTTAGATTCCATTCCGCATCTACTGAATCACTGGCCACTACAGTCTACCCAGAGTTTTTTACTACCTCTAAGTCATAAATGCGGGATAAAATTCATCATCGTCATCAACATGCATATTAAAACTGGACGATAATCAACAACTTAAAATAACTATGTGAGAACTTACTGCACGATTTCATCCCGTTTAGCAATTTTTCCATCGACCATCTTCTGCACAACATAGCTGTGATCATCCTCAGTCAGTCGTCCAAGACACACCAGTGGTATCTGCGGTGTAAATCGGAGATTTTTACCGGCAGGTTTCTTGCTTGGATCATGCGGCACGGACAAGTTTGGTGTAGAAAGTGGAGTCGCAGCACGAGGTGATAAACTTAGCCACGGATGCAAGCATATTGCAGACAATGTCAGCCTCTGCAGTGGATCGCGTTTCAACATTCCCCGTAACAACCTGCAACATTTTCACAGTCACAGTCACAATCTGCTTACTGAAAAAGAAGCATAATGAAATTAGTACATTTGACATCGACCACATAAGTTTCTGCAACTTCACTGATTCTCATCAAACTGAAAGGTAAAGTCCATACATCTTTGTGAGGAGTTCTCTGTTAATATGGTAGCAAGATCTGGCCAATGAAGTACAGCACGGCATAAAGTAGGACGGAACTGAAATGAATATGAGGGTGTCTGAGTTTTCTCTAAAATAAACAAAGAAAAATGCTCACGGAACTGCTGGGCTTAGAACCATGGTGTCTGGTGATTAGTAAAGGCAGACATGCGATGGTTTGTATACGCTGAAATGTCGACTGGATCAAACACTGACAATAATGGAGGCAGAATAGGTTAGACGGAAGCAGTGGAGGTCGAAATTGTGGAATGGTGTCATGGACATGAATACCTTTGATTTCAAGAGGATGCATAGGTTCTGAACATATAGAGGAAGACAATTAAAGAGCAAGCGGCTGACCCAGGTTAACCCAACGTTCTTGCATTATCTGCATTCGGTGGTCATTTGTTGCACATAAATGAAGTAAATTATCACCGTGATATTTATGTAGCATTTGTCATCTAAATGTTGTTAAGTTTTGTTAAGTTTCAAGCAAAAATTGAATGTCATCAGTAAAAGTTCAGCCGTTATTTAGAATTTCTGAATTTCGCAAGGTAGTGCAGCAACACAGTTAAGGTGAGGCGGAAGACCCTGCAATAGTTATAGTTTCCTTGAGAATATCCCAGTGAAAGAATTTTGAAAATCGGTCCACATTTGCAGAAGTTATGATCAACAGTCAAGTGTATTGGGGGTTTTCAGACAGTGTAAAGACCTTAGAATATAATTCAAATTTGTTCATGTGCATCCATCATGCCTTAAATTATTAAGAATGGGCTAATGACAGCTGCATAAAAACAGAAACGTCTACAAATGTGCTCAACACTAACTCAATGCATGATGAGGAAAGATGATCCGGCGTCACATAGTGGCAGTCCATGATTCTAATTAATGTTTCGGAATCGTTTGCTTCCTGAAAAGGTGGCTTACCACACACGAGCATGTACAAGATTACACCTAAGCTCCATACATCTAAACAACACAAACAACAATGCTAGCTATATAATCTCATGTTCGTATTCTATAATCCATACAACACATGTTAGAAGGCTGGATACAACTTAATTTCCAACACTGTAGAAAAATAATATTTTGTATAAATTACACCTGTTACTTACCACATTTTTACTCTAGCAACAATCATAAAGACAGTAAACACATAAGTACTAATTCTAACAATTTAAATAAACACTTGAATGTGCAACAAAATTAAAGTCAGCATGCAATAGACTGCATAGCTTTCTGTCATAATATACACAGATATCACAAAAATGCAGACATAATACTAAAATTATTAAGAAGAAATTAAGTGTTTAGCTGTAATAAACACACACATGCATACACACCAACAGCGGGAGCATCATATGAGTCACCCAGTAGTATTTCAGGAGCCGAATACGCAAGCGAGCCACAAGATGTGTTCAACTTATGGCCAGGAATGAACAAATTACTGAATCCAAAATCAGTCAACTTCACAGTGTCTGATTTGTTGAAGAAGACGACATTCTCAGGCTTCAGGTCGCGGTGAACAACACGCAGCTGATGACAATAAGCTATTGCACTCACAATCTGTGTAACAGCAAACATGCCAAGCTGCAAAAGCCGCTCAGTTGCAATAAAGTATATACCTTGGACATAAATGGCATCATAAAATAAACTCTGAATAAAATGTAAAACTTCAGTGCCAAAGTGCAGTCATGAATCCACAATCTTGTACTTGAAGCCCATATTTGACTGTTTACCAAATATTACAAATATCGAAGTATCTGACATCACTGGCATAATTTTCCTGAAAGTATAAGTGTTTTACCACACACTTTGCAACCACATATGTCTGTAACTTGCATATCAATCTTATTCTACTCACACATGACATAAGCCTGCAATTTTAGGCAGCAACTTAGCACACGGCCACTACCTGTCAAACTCAACGACTAAACAACATTGCCTTTGATTCTGACCCACTGGCTCCATTATGTGAAAACATGATGTCATCCATTAACCCGGAAGTACATAACATCTTGTACTGTTCTTAGAGGAGGACTGAGCCATGACAACAGGTAACATTTTCAGAAAATTTGGTGAAATTTTTATGGCTGTTGAGATATGCAAGTACACAGACAGACAGACTTCACAAGTTCACAATACTTTGCAGAGGTGAAGTAAATACAATACTTCATTGGTTTTACACTAGATATCAAGAGAACACAGCTTACAAAACTTCAAACAGTCATGTAAGCTTTATGTGTACATTAACTGTTAAATCTAAACACACAGCTCAAAGCAAAAAAGCAATTATACCATGTGCAGCACAATCTAGTACCTGTGAAAAATAATAACTGGCTTCCTGCTCGTTTAATCCTTTTTCATGCTTCATGATGTAATCATAGAGATCTCCGCCATCACCAAGCTCAAGTACAAGATACAGCTTTGTCTGAGTGTCAATAACTTCGTACAGACGAACGACATTTGGATGCTGGACTAGCTTCATGCAGCGAACCTCTTGAAATAAATGTGCTCTGGACACATCATCCAGCCTGTGTTTGTCAATTACCTGCAAGAGACAAACAGAAATGTGCAACAATTTCTTCCAGACCACTTTCACAACCACATCACACTGTATCATAAAATCAGCTAAAATCACAATCACTGAAGAGCTACTAAAATCGCTTTTCAGTTCAGGGTTAGGAATTTGCTAACCTGCATAATGGAATCAATGAACTAACGAATTCAGACTGAAAATGCACGAAATTTTGTTTCAGTGTTCCAAAAGCATATAACCAGTACTGTTATGTTTTACCGTGCGATGCTGTGCTAGCACGGTATATGCTGTCATCATGTGTCCGTCCGTCTGTCTGTAACAAGTCAAAGTCAAGAGTTCTACAAATATGGCTCAACCTATGATCACACCAACAATGCCATGTGACTGATAGCCCAGGGACTCCAGCTTTCTGATGCCAGAAATCTCGGCGAAATTCCAACGGAATCACCCCAAAGGGGGGCGCCAAATACAGGTGGGGTAGGTTAAAAATTCGACCAATATCTCGCTATATCTCAGAAATGGTGTAAGATAGGGACATAGTTACTATGGAAGGCTAATAGGAACTCTATGTGCTCTATCGAATGGTGCTATTTTCAATGACCTTGGGTGACCCATAACTACTCCGAACCAGCCCATTCTGCACATTTTGAATTCCTTTTCATATCTTTGTAGTCGGCAGAGATAGGGACTTCAAATTTGGTAGGTAGGTTGATAGTAGCTAACCCAAAGATAAGAAAACATCCCTGAAAGGGGCGTGGTCAAGTCATGTGAACCATTTCAATTCTGGTGGGCACCAACCATCTCTGGAATGGCTGAAGCTAGAGTGATCAAATTCTGTAAATGGGTCGGCTATATCAAGTCCCAGCATACGGCGGACAAATCACTTTTAAAAGGGGTGGTGTCAGGGTCATGTGTCCAATTTTAAAGTTTTGGGCCCCCAATGTTATCTCTGGAATGGCTAAAGCAACAGTCATCAAATTTTGTACACAGCTAGACTATATCATATCCCAGCTTTAGTATGGCAAACCACACCTAAAAGAGGCGTGGTCAGGGTCACATGACTCATCTTTTTAAATTTTTGCCCCAATCATATCTCTGGAAATGGTGATGCTAGGCACTTCAAATTTCATTTGTTGATTGATTCACAGGAGTACTAGTGCAGGCATGATATATTACCCCCGAAAGGGATGTGTGATGTGTCACGTGACCTCTTTACATTTTGGGAAATAAGTGATAATATCTCGTTAACGGTGCATAATAGAGACATAGCTGCAATGGAACAGTAACAGGAAACTGTATGTGGCCTATGGAATGCCACCATAGTTACCATTGAATGACCTTGTGAAAACATGATGTGTGCCAAATGAATAGTGTGTGCATTGGATTGTCCTCGATTTGTCTCAATCAAGTTGTCTGCATGCTAGTTGTTTTTTCAACTACTTTTCAAGACTTTTCATCAATTTTTTATTAACCAAGGGCATTTTATCCTGACAGCATTTTAGGTATGGCATTTTGCTTTGGACGTATTTTGCACTGTGGGCATTTTCACTCCACACCTTGCAATAACCTGGGTTAAAGATAGATGAATTTACTATAAATGATACAATAAAGACACAGTCAGGATTAAGGGGCGGTTTAAAGCCAAACGTCATACATATCACACACAACACAAGGTGCTTACGGAAAATTTCATGCAATGCACACAATGTACGTAACGCATGCAACACAACAGTTAACACAAATAAATTGCACTGCACGCAACGTATGTATCGCATGCCCTGACCACCGTCGCAGCTTTCTGACTGTTCAGATCTTGCATTGCTCGCATGGATTTTAGAAAATTTTTCTAAATGCTTGCACTGGCCGTTTTTCAGTACTTGTGTTACTTCTGACTGAGACGATTACTTTGGACAGTCCAAAGTAATCGTCTCAGTCAAAAGGAAGATATACATTGTAAAGAAGCGTTGTTCGATTTTATTGCCAGCATTGATAAACGAATATAACATTTCTTCCATTACCTCCTCTTCCATATTAACATCCAGTACACACTACACCTGGGATGTTTATACTCCAGTGATTTTACAGTAGTGTCGACTTTCACCTTCGTTTCAACTATGATGTAAACTCTGCACGTAAAGGCAGTACAAGAAGTCAACAACAACAACAGCATATATAAGAAAACTTCTGTCAGTCCCTGTAAACTGCAAATAGTTTAGGGATGCACAGTACTACATTGCTGTCCGTACGGACCGCAAATAACACCAACCTTTATTTCTAGACAACCAAATCTTTTTACTGACCTTAACTTTAATGAGCAAATATTACCTTACCTTCACTGCAACTTTTTCTCCAGTAAACACATGTCTAGCCACCTTCACGACAGCATAATGTCCTTTTCCAACAGTCTCTTCCAGGTCGTAAAGGCCAGCAATTTTGCCTTCACATTTTGACTTCATTCGGTTGCAACTCATTATACGTGTCTCGCTGCGCACTTGTATCTGTTAGTTGCTATCAACTTTCCAATACTCACAACTGGACATAATCTACAATTATCCATCATTCAGTAACTGGATTAAATTAATGATAAACTTAACGATAAACATTACTATTTTAATAAGACAGCTAAGACTAGCGGTCCGCCAGCAATTATGGTTAATTATTAATGGACGGTGCATCACATTTGCACACGCAAAATGCAAGCAACTTGTAACTTTTCATAATATATTCTCAAGTAAGTCACCGTTAATGGAATATAAAAAGTAACCGAAAAAATTGCCCATTCAATCATAAAGCCATGATGTTTCCATCTTCCTCTCCATATTCCATGCCGGTAACCGGCGGTAAGGCGTTTTCAAAGAAGATTACCAGTTGATTATGCACATGTGATGTGCATGTGATTAATTTTATGATAATCATTTAATGACCATAAACTGTATGAAATCATTTTGGTTGAAACATATTACTATGTGTGCTCAAATGTGGATATTTAAAAATGCAGCAGTCTATATGCGGACTGCTAGTTTTCGCAACGACAAGATTTTCCACCATTTTGTTGGGTACGTCCAATTTATACTGTGTTAATAATCAGCTTATTAAATTTACACTGAACTACACAGGTGACAGTGATTCATAAATAATGGCATCATAAACATAAGTGGGTATAAATCTTACAATTTGATGAAGGAATTCAGCTTTAGCACTGTCTTGCTTTCTGAAATTAATAATGCAAACATTTGTATTTAGCAAAACCCAAAAATATTAGCACATTAGTAAGGAAGTAAGTTTTCAGTTTCCGGCGCAAACTGTTCGGTGTCAAATCCGGCTGGCTAACGGACGTGTGTGGGCAGACTGTTCCAAAGTCGCGCCCGCGGCCCGGTAGCAGCGAATGCACAATAAAACGTGAACTTGTGAAATTGTGCACTCGAGGCTGTCTGATGATCGGAGCTGGCAATATCTGGTGGCGGCTTCGAAGTTCGAGCTGACAATTCATCTGCGACGGTCTGCCAGAAGTGATCAAGCGTGCCGCAAAGTCTTGTACCGTGTACGGCCTGTAACGAGAAATGAGAAATATGTAGGATATTCCATATAGAAGAGAGTTGTAGTAGTCCACGTGCGACGAGATGAACGCGTGAACCACCATCTTGGCCGCATTACAACGATTGAACGACTGGACGTATTGCTGCGCAGGAAGCAGTATACGCCGACGTACGCAAACAGCTGACATGGGCTGACATTTTTTGTGACAACGATCGCCACGGTCGCGCTGAAGACCGTCCGCCTTGCGATACTCGTGCCATCCAATACGCTACCTTCTCGCTGCAGTAGTCTACAACCGGAACCGACGGCGGGCCATTTCGCTGTTCAAGGTCATTCAAGGTTACCGATTTTGGTGCCAACCGAAAGCCCATACGACTTCCTATCAAGACGATAGCTAGGCAAGTACTGAGCATTAAGTCTTGAATTTATGAATCTGCCAGGAATTTATACGTCGGCGTCGCGAGGTCCCTCTGCAGGCGTTTACTACTGGACATAGTAATCGTAAATTGTCCATAGTTGCCTTGTCAACCACTTTTACGCAATGCGCCCCGAAAACTACCAAATTCGGTAAAATAACGCAAAATAAGGGCCATTACGTCGTTCAAGGTCATTCAAGGTCACCAATTTTGGTACCAATCGAAAGCTCATATGCGAATTCCTATTAGTGATTAATACTAACTTATCTCCTTTCTTGCACCGTTTTTTAGCGAACGTACTACGTTACGTTCGCTATATGCTATCAGCCGTCCGTCTGTTGTCTGTCTGTCTGTTGTCTGTCTGTGACGCTGGTGCACCCTACTCAGGCGGTTGAACTTTTCGGCAATTTTTTTCACCATACGATAGCTCAGGGACTCTACTTTTCTGGTGCCAAAAATCG
>Ga0209780_1003896_pt1 | contig 11320 bp, 9 predicted proteins | sample WorMetexBAHAMAS2_FD_187384 | JGI IMG/M metagenome (GOLD analysis project Ga0209780, IMG submission 187384) | Marine gutless worms symbiont microbial communities from Max Planck institute for Marine Microbiology, Germany - Inanidrilus exumae... | ecosystem: Host-associated > Annelida > Digestive...
GAAAAATAGTATCTATATAGCCTATACGGCATACTACTGCATAGGCTTGAATCAATCTTAGCCTTACGCCTATACGTGTAGCACCACCTTTGTCGATGGCCAAACGGTGTGATTATAAAGATTAATGACCTCAAATATTTGAACTGAGTCGGAATGCGGGGCCGATTTTTTGGCCCAGAAATTGGGGGCCGGAGGCTCGTGCCTCCATTGCCTCATGGTTAATCCGCCACTGACCAGTAATGTCGCACAGCAGAAAAGATCATTCGGTATGCCAGGCAAGCGCAAATATCATTCTGAAAATTTCTGGGCGCAGGCGATGCGGCCTATCGGCCGCGAAGGGGCAGTGGGATTGCACAGAGCGGGCGAAGTCTGATGTATACGATTGTCTTGTTTAGGTTCCGGTTGTTGTTGTTGCAGTTATTCCGATGATCTGTACGGACTGGAACGTTCGACCTCGACGATCTAGTTCAGGTCCAAGTAGTAACGTATAGAATAGTTGATAAAATTCATTTTTGCTAATCTGCACTGCTGTATGAATTATTAGCGGTCCACTCTCGCGCCTACAGCGCTCACTCACACCTCGCGTCTACGACGCTCGATCCGTTGCGCTTGCGGCCCGCTATAGTTGTTAATTTCCCGGCGGAGTTAGTTTTGCGCCCAGCTATTCAGATGTCCACGATCGTCATTGACGATAGTGATTCGTCACTGATTTGCAGCGGCGTACGGACGGAGCGCGGTGCGAGCCCGCGGGCTCGAGCGGCGCTCGCTACCTCCCATGACAACCCGGAGGGTACAACGATGTCACATGCCAAACTTGGTCCAGATTCGCTCAAAACTGTGGCCGTGCATAAGGAACCAAAAAACACATAGACAAACATACAGACATTTTCGGTTATATACATAAGATGTCAGAGACTACAACTTATTCAAAAGATATAGCCTATAGATAGGTTCGCAGTGACGTAATTTTGACATTTTATTTATGCTAGCTGTTCTGGCCGCCATGTTATAGGGCAAGAAAATGCCAACATTTTGCAGCACTTACAGTCAGATCGCCGATCTAGCGTTAGCAGTAAGCTTTTATTGAACCTATAATGATTCAATTTTATTTACATAACGTGACAAATGTTGCACCGGGCGGTCATGAACTACTACCAGCTGTACAGAGCGACCCGGAAACTGCAGTTTACGAATGTCTAGTTCCATCGCTCGGAACGCAAAGTGCGACCCTGTCGCTAGTAGGGTTGGCCGGCGCCAACATGGCGGAAGACTTTGTTACGTGTATTACATATTTTATGCGCAAGAACACCATGCAACGAACACTTCTTAATATTCTTAACTTTAACATTATATAGCTGCTGTAGCAACTTTAGGTCCTATACCATAAAGCGCACCGTTGCGGTGAGTTCAAGGCAGTTGTCATGAAGAACAGTTCCTCCTGCACCCTGCACGGAGCGTTCATAAATGTCTATGGAAACCGGGTTATCTGAGCGTAGCTACCTGGGTTGCTCTGTATAAATTGATGAACGCATCCAATAATGATGAGGTGGTTGTGTTGTCGCTGATAGTTGTTTACCTGCACATGACGTCAAGCGTGACGTCATCGTAGACCGGGAACACACTGTCGTTGACGTAGCGTTCGTGTAGACCGGGTAACGCGAGAGTTCCACCGAGACATTTGTCGAGACCAGTCTTGTTACACGCCACTGCCGTTCCGCAGCACGCTGCATTCACCGACAACGTGCGTTAAAACATTCATTCAGCTCACGGATGCCTCCCCCCACTGGCAATAGCGCGTCGTGATGTATGTAATAGGTCGACGACGGTTAATCGGCGCGACACGCCGCAGCAAATGGACGGTTTCGTTTTATTGCTGCATTCAGTAATAAGTGAATATTAGAGTAGTAAAGTCCCGCAGGACAGCAGTGAGTGACATCCATATCGGAAGGTCATGCAATGAATAATGAGAAAGGAGGATCTCAATAAATGGAAACTCAGCGTTGTCGTTCATCGTTCACCCGAATACCCATTTCTCTGAATAGATAAAGCCGAAATCAGATGATGAGGCTATTAACAATTTAACATCATTTCTCATTTTTCTGTCATTCCGCCATTACACACACAGCCGGCAGCGTTCTCAATGTTCCTCGGGCCACAGACAGTGTTAGAGCCATGAAAATTTGAACACACACCCAGCAATGTCAAACAAAGGCAACAAAGGCATCAATCATCAATACCCAACGATGCATCATACTATCTATTACTTACTGTGCAATTTATTACCGCGTGATGGCACTGTGTCCGTCTGTCTGTCCCTCACAAGTTCTGTCAAAGCAACGGCTAAACATATAATAATAAGAATAATACACCAATTTATAACGCGTCAGTTCTGTGGACTCTGAGGCGCGGAGGACGTTACGTGATAAGACTAAGGTTGTTCGTAAAAAGCAGTGTTAAACAGATAATTATGTTTTTAGTTTTGACTTGAAAGTAGTCTGCGATGGACTAGACTGGATATTGAGTAGTAGGGAGTTCCACACAGTTGGTGAGGTGAAGCAGAAGAATCGTCTGGCGAAGTCGGATTGCATGTAGGTAAGCAGTGGGCGAGTAGACGAGCAGCGAGTCGGTCCGGCAGGGATGTGAGCAGACAACCGTTCACTCAGATGCGCTGCAGTCGACGTGCTCATGACTCTATATGTGACTTGACTACTGGTGTGATAGATGCGTCTTTGAACCGGCTGGGAAAACGACCAGTTACCAGTAAGCGCCGTCCGTCTGTCTGTCACATGCCGGTATTGTGTCAAAACGGCTAAACCTACGATCACGCAAACCACGCCACGTGATAGCGCAGGGACCAAATATTCCGATGCCAACAGTCGTTTGTGGATGACTCCCCATTCCCTTTTAAACGTGCGCTCAAAGAGACCCACCCCCCTTTCGAACACAACGATTTTGACCAATATCCGCTCATAGTGCCTCAACCGTGACAGCTGGCGAAAAACGTTCATCAGCACTAATAGGAAGTTGACCACGGGCTTTCAGACTAGCCATAGGTGAACCGTATACGTTGCCCCTAAGTCAACCCAAGGGTTGCACAAAACGCGATTTTGCTGTTTTTGCCAGTAAAATTCAACTTCTGTCAAAAGAAGTGTACTGCAAAGTTGCTTTTTGTGAAAACTTCCATCAGCAGAGTTTTAGCTACATCATTCCTTTATGTAACGGTCCATAGATGGATTGCGGGCGACGTCGTCATCTACTTAAAATTTGCGCTCAAAGTGACCCACCCTTCAAAAACACCGATTTCGACAGATTTCGCTTAATAGTGCCTCAGCGGTGAAAGCTAGCGAAAAAGTTCAATTATCACTAATAGGAACTCGACGCTATTGTCAATCAACCAACACGATGGGATATTGTATATATTTGACAGGATATATGTCAACGGATGTGACTATGAAAGCGTGCAGGTCGTCACGTCATCGATAAGGAGCGACCATAGAGCCGTCGTTGCGTATACAGGACTGCCGAAAAATGACGTAAACAACCGCAGAGAAAGACGTACATTCAGAAAGCGGACGCCAGCTCAACATGCAGTCTTCCTCCAATACGCTTCGCAACTGAAGATCGAGTTGCCCGCCGTCAACGACGTGCAAAAAGCTTTTGATTACATGTACCAGATCATGGCCAGTCTGCTAGCCAGATTTTACCAAGAAAGAGAAATACCACGACATCAAAAGATCCGCGCTTTGTCACGCCAACCATCGAGGCCATGTTGCGTCGGAAGAACCGGCTGATGAGAGCCGGGCGAACGGAGGAAGCTGACGACGCGTCACGTCGCGTTAGTGACGCCATCACGCGGCAGAACAAAGCGTGACACCGACGAGTCAACACGCGACAGGATGCACGCGACGCGTGGGAGAGTGTGCGAGAGGTCACAGCAGTAGCGCAACACGCACAAACGACGCCATAGAAGGAATCACAGCACCGGTCCTCAACGACCATCACGCTACTATCTCTCATGACCCAGAATATCAAGTCTTGTCAAAGGAGCAGACGGCGTCAAGTCAGAGCATCCACATCACTATTTAACAGATCAATGTCTGCAGGTGTAGTATCAAAGCAGTGGAAGAAGGCAATCATCACGCTAGTGCCTAAAGTCGCCAAACCAGCCAAGCCAAGTGACTATCGGACCATATCGATCACTGCAGTGTTGTCACGGGCGTTCGAGAGACACGTAATACGCATGCACATCTACCCAGCCCTGCAGGATCCACCAGAAGGTCTCGATTTCAATGATCAGTTCGGCTTTAGACCGACATGATCGACTGTAGCTGCACTTATTGCTCTACAGTACATAGTGCTGTTGTCGACCAACGCGTACGTCCGAGTCTTTGCCTTGGACTTTTCCAAGGCATTCGACACAGTACGCCACGCCGTGCTGATGGAAAAGATGGCTGAGCTGCGTCTACCAAACGAGATCTATAATTGGATCAAGGGTTTCTTTGGCAGCCACTCGCATTGCACAAAATACTCCGGTGAGATTCCTGAGCAAGCCGATATTCATGCCAGTGTAATCCAAGGATCTGGGCTGGGGCCAGTGTCGTATCTTGTAATGGCAGCATATCTGCGACCTTGCCTTGCCTTGCCTTGCGTCATCCCGTATCTAGGACACACTGGGCCACACATCGACGACAATCTTCTCTGTCAAGGGAGCGGTTTCCTTCAGGTCTCGTCGTATGATGTCAAGCCAATTCTTTTTGGGTCTTCCCAACCTTCGCTTTCTGTTGTTTGCCTCCCAATATATGGCCTGTTTTGGCAATCTGTTATCATCCATCCGCAAGGCGTGTCATAACCACTGGAGTCTTTTGTCTTTGATGGTGAGACTTAATGTCTGCAGTGTTGTCTTCTTCCCGACTTTCCCATTTCGTACTTTGTCCCTCCATGGGATGCCCAGTATCCGTCGTTGGAACTTGTGGTGTGCCTCTTCTAAATTCTACTTTTGTGTGACAGATCTGCGACCTATCAGTGGCAGAAATAGAATGATCAAGTTCGCAGACGACACATATTTGATAGTGCCGGAAGAGTGTACCACTACGAGCGAGGACGAGTTGCAGTACATTCAAAACTGGGCACAAGGCTGCAATCTTAGCTTGGATGGCACGAAGACGAAGGAAATTATCTTCCAGGCTAAAGGCAGACGTCGCAACTCGACGCAGCTACCGGCCGTGTGTCCCGGAATTGACATGGTTGAACAGCTTACAGCACTTGGTGTCTCAATAATACCGCTTGTTGACGTTAGCCCCAGGTTCAGCGAAAATGAGGTTGTATAACTAAGTTTGAACACCGCAACATAGACTTTACTGACTTGTTGAAAGTGGGATGCAGAAGACGGCTGGCACTGATGTTCCCTGTTTGGTTACCACTCTCACGTATACCAGATCATTTTGTGACTTTTAAAGACCGTCTCAGTATTGAATTTCTCTTTAGTGAAAAAAAACTTCACGCTCTGAGAATTTGTCCAGTTGCAGCTGCGAGTGCTCAAGAGTCAAGACGACTTATTGCTAAAATGACTTTTTACGACTTTTTACATTTTTCAAGGTATACAGTATCAATTTTTACAGGTGAGGTATACAAGATTGCAACCTTTCGGTGTGAAATTTTCTCTTTAATTCGTACACCAAACACTATTAGAATCGGTTTTATCCTGACTGAGTTATTAAAACAATAGTAAGGTATCGTTTTTGGACCGCAGTGTACAACGATCTAAAATGAAAATGAGTGGATTTAATTGGTATTCGCAGCACTGCGTAGTGACAGAAACACATAACGTGCGCTTTCGCAAGAGCCTGCCACGCCTGCACATGTTGCCGCTAAGCCAAGATGAAATGTATATACAGGAATGGTGAAATGTCCAGAGAGAATATTGTCCGAGGGGAAGTGTCAGATAGTCGTCTTCATTCTACTGTGTACGCCTAATTAGCTCGGTGTTAGCAGCAATGGATTATTATGGACATTCCGAATAGGAAACTGTTAGAAGAGGAAAATGTACCGGAGATGAATGGAGCCTTGGTGGTCTAATGACATCCTGATACTTGTGTTCGTCTAACATAACACCGTAGGCTACCATGCATTAGCTCCTAGAAGATGCCGCTGTCTTGTCACAATAGTAGCTCCGACTTGTAACGGATATGCCCTTACCAGTGTGTTTTGAGCTAGTTGATTAAGCGTGAATACGGGCTGTTTGATAAATGTTTGACTATTTGTTGAATGGTTGCTACTGTCGCTTTGCTCGTTTGTTCACGTTTCTGCTGTTACGTAGAAAATTTCGTAGAGAGAGTCTTTGTAGTCATTGTTTAGGCTATGTCGTAAAAATGACAAAAGGTGAGAGAATTTTATAAGTTCTTAAATTCACAATATTCACGTTTAACAAACTTTTAAATGTGCATTTTCTCGCTTAACAAAATCTATTTATTAGCATAATTGCTACTAAGCTTACACTGTATGTTTTAAAATGGCATCAAAGGAAAATAACTCAAAAACCAAACGTTCATATTTCACCAATTTTCTGTAAGCTTGTTACCTGTGACCGTGGCTCGGTAATCATCTGTTGGCAATTAATCATGGCGCCAGACCTTAAACAACAGTTTGAAAATTATTCCACAATGAATACCCAACAAAGGTACATTCAAGCAATGTTTGAACGGCAGTTTTTACCCGCGCGACGCTATGCTGGCGCGGTACTTGCCGTCATCGTGTGTCTGTCCGCCTGTCTGTCTGTCCATCCGTCTGTCATAAGTTGGTGTTCTACTAAACCTAGCATCACGCAAACAACGCCGTACGATAGCCCAAAGACTCTAGTTATCTGACGCCAAAAATCTCGGCGAAATTCCCAAGGGGTCACGCCCAACAGGGACGCCAAATAGAGATGGGGTAGGTTCAAAATGGCGATTTTCGACCAATATCTTGCTATATCTCAGAAACGGTGCAAGACAAGGACATAGTTACTATGGAACACTAATAGGAATTCGTATAGGCGCACGACCGAATGACGCTATTTTCAGTAACCTTATGTGACCCTAACTATCCCAAACCACCCCATTTTCCAAATTTTGTATCCCTTTTCATATCTTCGTAATGTGCGGAGGTAGAGACTTCAAATTTGGTAGGCAGGTTGTTGATAGCAAGTGCTAGCTGGCCCCACGGATGACAAATTATCCATGAAAGGGGCGTGGTCAGGTCACGTGAACCATTAAAATTTTGGTGGGCACCAATCATATCTCTGTATACAGGTAGGTTATGTCAAGTCCCAGCATACGGATGACAAATCACCCTTAAAAGGGTCGTGGTCAGGGTCACGTGACCAATTTTAAATTTTGCGGCTTCCAGTGATATCTATAGAATGGCTAAAGCTAGAATCGTCAAATTTTGCGCACAGGTAAATTATATCAAGTTCTAGCTTTCGGGTGACAAACCATCCTTAAAAGGGGCGTGATTCTAGAGTCACATAACCCATTTTCAATCTCAATGCCTGCAATCATATCTCCGGAACGGCTAAAGCGACAGTCGCCAAATTTTGTGTGCAGGAAGTATATATCAAGTGTTGGCTTTGTGATAACAAATTATCCCCTAATGGGCGTTGTCAGGGTTACGTGACCCGTTTTTTTTAATTTTGGCCCTAATGATATCTTTGGAATCGGTGAAGCTAAGCACTTTAAATTTCGTGTGTTGCCTGATACAGATGAGTACTGGTGCACGCATGGTAGACTAACCCCGAAAGGGATGTGTTCAGGGTCACGTGACCTCTTAAAATTTTGGGAAAGAAGTAGTACTATCTCAGAAACGGTGCAAGACAGACACATAGTGGCAATTGAAGAATAATAGAAAATCGTATGTGGCTTTTCAAATGGCACCATTCCGGGTGACCTTTAGTGACCTCGAAGGTCACTATTGCTGTTTGAAACCTTTGTGTCCATCCGCCACAGTGGTTCGCGTCTACGACGGCGTGCTGGCGAAATAATATGTCGTCAACAACATTGTTGGCATTCGACGTTGGTTGATTACAGTTACGGTTCAGTTGACATCAACAAGACTGGTTATATAGAAGTCTGTTAATAACACGCACGGCATTGCATGCTTGCTATGCGATAGTTGTGCCTAGTGCAACGATGCGTGTTCAAAACCATGCAGGTAGCGGAATAAAGCGTGGCAGTTTCTGATAGTGCTCCTCGGGCTGACACGCGAACTGTTTGTGTTACTCGTACAACCGACAGAGAGCGTCGCGCGGTTTTTCGGCGATAACTGAACTTCTTATAGTGAGACACGAATCGAAAATTGCATAACTGAACCTACCCAACCTCTGTTTGGCGCCCCCGTTGGGGTTGACAGTCGGAATTTTGCCGAGATCCTTGGCATCAGAAAACTAGAGTCCCTGAGCTGTCGTGATGGCGTTGTTTTTGTTTGTATTTAGGCATTTTGCTAGAGTGTCGGCTTATGACAGACAGACGGACAGACAAACGACGCCAGCATATAACGCGCTAGCATAGTGTCACTCGGTAAAAACGGCCAAACGATAAAGTTTCTCGATGCGAGAAGGCGGTAGGCATCAACAATTCACAAACCACGCGTCAGCGATTCTTTTCCGTCTGGAAAACATGAAAACTATTCAAGCTTCAGGCTATAGCAAACGGTGCTTCTATAAGACAGCGCCGACAACAGCACAGCGCATTGCTGCTGGGACGGACGCAATCAACAAAGACAGTCAAATTAGATCACTCTTTGCACCGTGGCGTAATGACGCCAGACAGCTTGCTCGTTAATCACACGCCCTTGTGGGAATTAGAATAATACTGGACCATTTCTGTGTGTACAGCGGCATCACACAGCGGCTGACGAGCATTTTCAGCCGTTGATTCACAAGAACGGAGTCACTGGGGCGCTGTAACTCGAAGGAATCAGAAAACGAGTTTAATTAGGCTATCCTTCGTGGTGGACAGACGAGAAACGTTTAGCCTAGCGTCAGCACTGGAAACTAATTCCCGCATGACTGACAGTGCAGACAGGACATTCAGTGGTACAAAGCATAGACCCAGCACTGCAAGCAGTCCCTTATGACATGATGGTCCGTCTAATGACCACAGCGGACTGACCTGTAAAGATTACCATCACCATGGCGATGTCGAGACGACGTAAACAGTGATATCCTCCAGTGACGTCAGACAGCTGCTGCGGCTGCAGCTGCCGCTGATGCTGTTGTCTGCAGAACGCCGTTGTTTTCATGTCTTCTGTGAAAACATCAGCCACCCACAAATACTCCACACAACCGCCGCTGCCCAGTAACGACGCGTGACTGCTATCGCTGGAAAGTAAACTGCAAGACATTACTAAAGCCCCGTCCACACCAGCCACAATGTCGAAGCAACATTGTCGAATGCTACAAGTCGAACGATTCTTTCGACAAAGTCGAAACAAATTGAACATGTTCAATTTGTTTCGACTTTGTCGAAAGGACGAAATTTCGTTCGACATAGTTGCCGAAACCGGCAACATTGTTGCCAAAAATGGCAGCAATGTCGACGCAACATTCGAATTTGTTGAAAGAATTTTATTTTACGATAAACTCGTTTGACATTGTTGCCGTTTTTGGCAACAAAGTCGAATGTTGCTTCGACAAAGTCGAACGTTTCTTTGACATTGTTGCTGGTGTGGACGGGGCATTAGTAATATCGACATAGCGACACTATCATTAGGTCTACATGAATATAGAGTGATGCTTCTCGTCTATGTAGAACGTAGCATAACAACGTCGCAGCCTGGACCCTGGAATAACTGCGGACAGCAACGAAATGGGTCCTATAAGGCAGTTTTAACGGACCGCCTTGCTGTTTCTTTCTTTTATAGTGGATTACCGTATTTTAGTCTCAGGTATAGGCCCTATTTTGCGCTTGTTGTGCTTGGTCATATGTCGCTAACATATTATTTTCAACTAATTTCAAGAACTCTAGCCCAATATTGAATTAATAAGCTAATAATTATAGTATAAATTAACAAATAAATTAACAAAGCTCAGCTATTTTAGATGAAATACGTCATGTCTCTATGCAATTATTAAGACGCCATGCATTTGGCATGTCGAAGCGTGTTGTTCTTCGCTTACAAAGACGCAAATAAGTATAGGCCTGGCCAGGTTGGGCTACATGAAACCAAAGCCATCAAATCGTTACTTATTTTCAAAACATTCTCAGAAACATACAAATACTGTTAGCGGCGGTATCCAATATGGTCGTCGACGACGTGTTTGATAACAACTAACATTTGTTGAGATTGTAAGACATCCCACCACTACTGTCCATTGACTTTTCACTTCAGGCTCGACGAAAAACAACTCCCACTTTTGACACAGCGACCGACATCATGACAGACTTGGTACACGATGAGTGTGTGGTAACAGACAGTGACTGTGACATGCCATACTCCCGTGCAAGGTTTTGTTTGGTGCATAGTGCATACAGACAGCCGATCTTGTGCGAATGAAAGGCGGTTCATCTATGACCAAGTAATATGAAATGTGTTTTGTGTGTCTGTTGGCAAAACGCAAAACAACATTCAGCATTTAAGCAATGAAACGCAATTTTCGGCTTTATGTTTCCCAAGTAGTGCAGAATCACTAGTTAGGTGAGATGGGGAAATAAAGTACCGTTTGACGGCTTACTTTCTTAGCAACATGACTTACAAAAAAAATTATCAAAATCATTTGATATTCGTCGAACTAATAGCAAGCCAAAGCAGTGTCGTTTTTACCCGCGCGACGTTATGCCAGCGCGGGTATTAGCCGTCATCATGTGTCCGTCTGTCTGTCTGTCCGTCCGTCCGTCCGTCCGTCACAAGCCGGCATTGTACCAAAACAGCTAAACGTAGGATCACGCAAACAAAGCCACGTGATAGCCCAGTTATCTGTCGCCAACAGTCGTTGGTGTGCGACCCCCATTACCCTTGAAATTTTAGCTCAAAGTGACCCTCCCATTTCGAACACAACGATTTCTACCAATATCCGCTTATAGTGCGTCAACCGTGAGAGCTAGCGTAAAATGTTCTATTAGCACGATAATAGGAAGTCGACAACGCGCTTTCCACACCAACGACTGTGTTGGCGGCGTGGCGTAGTGGTAACGGCGTTGGTCGAATCAACGAAGTTACTCTACGTCGGGCCCGGTTGGTACTGGGATGGGTGACGTGTACGGGTTCGACTCCCGGAGGCGGCACTTTATTTCGGTATGTAACCAGCCACGCAGGTCGACTCAGCCTTTCATCCTTTCGAGGTCGATAA
>Ga0209780_1003897_pt1 | contig 11318 bp, 8 predicted proteins | sample WorMetexBAHAMAS2_FD_187384 | JGI IMG/M metagenome (GOLD analysis project Ga0209780, IMG submission 187384) | Marine gutless worms symbiont microbial communities from Max Planck institute for Marine Microbiology, Germany - Inanidrilus exumae... | ecosystem: Host-associated > Annelida > Digestive...
AGAGACACTGCTGCTGCATGATTGACTAGCAGTTTTGGAAGATGATGTGCTGCTGAGCTTGCGTTTTGATGGTGGCACAAGCTCCATTGGCAACGTTGTTGGTACTGGATGCTTCTCTCGTGCTCGGCAAACAAGATGCAGCGCCTAAACACAATCGGCAAATCGCAATTTGATTTTAATTGCAAGTGGGCAACGTTCACAGATTTAAATCACCAACCTGCACTCCTCAATAACAGCGCTGGGGTCCAGAGTAGGCTAGACCCCTGCCCACAATAACGAACGACTCCTCAATAACATTAATAATATTAATAACAACAGACACTTTTGAGACTCTTCAATCAGCTCCATTTGCACATAACATACCTCACTGCAGTTGCTGTAGTATGGAAAACATCTATCTTGTGTTTAGGCTGACATTCAGAGATAATTTTCATACTGCTAATCCCAACCATGAACATTAAACAACACAGCCGTGCCTATCCACTATTTTTACCGCACAACGCTATGCAACCATGGTATATGCGGTCATCGTGTGTCTGTCTGTCTGTCTCATGTCGAAGTTCTACAAAAATGGCTAAACCTAGCATCACAAAAACAATGTCACACTATCGTATGGCATTGCCTAGGGACCCTAGTTGACACCAAAAATCTCCGCGAAATTTCAACGGCATCACCCCCAATGAAGGTGCCAAACAGAGAAGGGGTAGGCTAAAATGGCAGTATCTCGCTATATCTCAGTAACGGTGCAAGATAGGGACACAGTTACTATGGAATGCTAATAGGAACTCTGTCATGTGCTCTATCAAATGGTGCTATTTCCAGTGACCTTGAGTGACCCTAATTACCCCCAAACCACCTCATTTTCGACATTGTGTATCGCCTTTCATATCTTCTTAGTCAGTGGAAATAGAGACTTCAAATTTAATATGTAGGTTAACAATACAAGTGCTAGCCCATGGATGGCAAACCATCCCTGAAAGGTAAGTGGTCAGGTTACGTGAACCATCAAAATTTTGGGGGACACAAACCCTATGAGTTGTCATGTTAATCGTCTCAGGTGCTGTCAACTTAGGTGGACGGTCAATGTGATAAACTGGTGACCGTCATCGATCACCAGTTTATCACACTTACCGTCGACATCTGTGTACAACACGGTGGGCGTGAGGCACTGTGTCATGCAGTTCTGTCTGTGGTAGCGTAGACTTCTTATAGTGAACTAATGGTCGACAACAATCAGTTAATACTGGTGTTCTTGTCTACTAAAATGGCAGGAGGCTTAAGCCAAGCCCCAATCTTGTCCCAAATTATTAACCACATGACGCAGTGCTAACGTGGGTATTATCTGGCACCGTGTGTCCGTCGCTAAATCCGTCTGTCTGTTCATCTGTCACACGCTGTATTGTTTTATGACATTTAAGATATAATTTAAGATTTTCCTGTCACTGCTGCAGTGTGATAATTATGTCACACACGCTTGCAAGCTAAAAACAGAGCAAGTTCAGACCAGAATGAATTCATCACAGTCGAGAAACCCATCATCATCAATGTCACTTAGCTCCCAGATACGACCCAAAACATCAATAGGCAGTTTGGAGTTCAGTAGCACCTAACAGAACACAGCATCATGCTACTGATACAAATTATGCACTATCAACCACAATGAATATTCATCCACACACTAAAATGAAACGTGTGAGAACTAAATGATAGAAACCATCGTTACAAACGCAAGAAATGTGCATGCACAATCTCCGTCAGGAGAACTAACCGGGCGGACTTTGTCACCATGGAGACGACCATCAACTGGTCGCAAGGTTTCAAATACTTGACCATATTTGGCTCTCTCCTCCACCTGTCACCAGCCAGCATCAGCCAACATGGCATTTCAGTAAGTAACAAACAACAACAAATTGGCACAATATAAACATTTCGAACACACACAAACATACAACCATTTTACAGACATTATACAAGTCAACCCGTGTTAGCCAGTACTGCCAGTTAAGAACTGAAAGATTTGGTCCGACCAACATTTTACTGTCCACATGCCCCTGGCAGTGTACAGGAATAGCAACTTCTGCTAAACAGAATACACCAAACTAGCGGCCAGTTTGGCATGAGAGATAGCAATTCGAAGACAGAGGTTCAGTGTGTTGGTAAGTCATCAGATGAACATAAAAGCTGGTTAGTAGTGCTCTGCAACAAGCTGTTAAGATTTTGTGTACATGGAAGGCATATATGCAGACTGTAGTTGTGACAAAGATGTTATAAGGCAAATTGGTTTAACAGCTGGAACTGCAAGAAAACTACAGACGATATAACGTTTTGATGACATAAGTAAGAAGACAAAAGTATGTCCATCTTGCTCAGTCACTTTTATTGTATAATTCTGAGACTTGACACTGAAAGGAGAACATGAGCAAAAACTGGAGGTTTTTGAAATGTCAGTCTTGAAGAAAATCTTATGGGTTACATAACGAAAGAAGCGGAATGTGGACATAATGAAGGCATTGATGTAGACAATGATATAGCTGATCTCAGACAAATCAGACGACCACGTGGCTCAAGTCGATATATCAACCGAAAGACTTCCACTTATTGCATTGTATGGATGCGGTGATGGATCTCAGCCCAGAGGAAGATCAAGAAAGAAGTGGTTGGACAGCGCGAAGAAAGACTGTGCGGCTATAAACTTCACTCTGGTTGAAGCTACTCGACTTGTTGAAAACAGACGTTGCTGGAGGAAATCTGTACGACACTTGGGCTGCCAGCATATGGACATCATCATCATCATCATCATCATCACAGAGGCCTGAAGTCAAATCAAGTCAATTTCATCATGTATAAGGGTTGAAATCTGGAAGATTTGGTATTTTGGAGATTTTGGGCTGTATTTTCACTGTGCATACACAGAAACGGCTATTTATGAGTTTCATGGCTACTTATGAGTTTCCGGTCAAAAATTTGACACAATTCAATTCGGCGACAATGATTTCCTGAAAGAACAGGATTATTTCACTGACTGACTGACTGAGTTAAGTTTTTACATCCCAACTGACACACCAACCACTGTATCACACACTTGTTTACAAAACACAGCAACTTCAGATGAGAACAATTTCACTATGATTCATTTTTGCCTAGTTTTCCAGAGTTGCTCCAGCTTAGGATAAGTATCTTAAAATGCTGTACTCCGGTCATCCAACCAACAGCATCTTAGCCCTTTGTGACATTTGTTGTACAAATTAAAAATTTCAAAAAAAATTACTGAAATGGCCCACGGCGTTGTAGCAGGATCACATGCAGCGTTGACAGCAGCGTTTGCATTTCCCTACAACACATTCAACAATCAATACACATACTGGGTGAGGTCAAGTTTGGTCTAAGGCAAAAGACTAAGACTAAAGGCTTAGACTACATTTGTTCTAAGTCTAAACTTAAGACTGAACTTAACCTCATGTCAGCGATTTGGACTAAAACCACACTAATCCAAAGTTAACTTTGGTCTTAGCAAAGCTAAGTGACTCTTTTGTATTAAAACATGCCAACGGACAGGAAGCTAAGCCGATTTAGCGAACCCAGGTCACGGGTCCAATTCCCAGCCTGTCCACTTTCACATAACATAGGTGAACTCAGCCTTGCATCCCACCGGTGTCGCTAAATCGATTGCATGCTTTGGCTGGGGGTAAATGCGGGATTCTCACCTCTGTCGGATGGCAGGTAACACTGTGTTATCCCATATGGCATGTGAGTTTCCCGTAGCAGTCAAGAGCTTAGTTGATGCTAAACTGCTATACACTGTTTACTTTACTTTACTTTTACTTACATAGTGGTGCAGAAACAAAGTCGAATGTGGATGCACAACTACAAATCTTCCCTTACTAAAACTGCTGCTGAATGCAAAATGCTCAATGGTGACAGCACATTCTTAAACTTGATCATTAAAAACATGATGGACAAAAAAACAAAAAAAACGACGAACTTATTGTCCCCCACAGTGTCATGTGAGCACCACCATGCTTGCCTGGTGATGGAAGAAGTCCATACCATTTTTGCACCTCCTTACTTTTTCAGATCTGACGTAATTTTGCAACTAGGGAGCACTGAAAATTGGAAGAAAATGCACCCATGAGGTTAAATCCCCATAAATTCAATATTTGAGCGAATCGCACAAAATTAAAAACATGCATTGGCCATGGAATTGCCCATAAAAACCCCCAAAAAATCATTAGGTTCGTGTGCAAAGAATACGCCCCTGCAGGGCATTTATATTCCCAAATTTGGTAAATTTACTGTCTTTGGGTTCTGTACTCCACCTGTACTGCACTGAGAGGGTGTAATTTGCCATGGAGTCAACCATCGCTTCCTCAACAACAACTTTTAATCCCAACTGGAGCAAAGTGTTACCCCTACACAAAGAAAAAAATAAATAATTCTACCTAGTAATCTAAATACCAGCATTTATCCTGTCGACAATCCTGCCAGTAATTAGAAAAAAATGTAATCAAAAGCTCATCTCACCATGTCTGGAACTGGCACAGGCAAGCACAGATTATTAAGATTCACCTCCTTGCCATTCTGTGCAAGTGCGACAAGTTTGAGCGAAATGAAGAAAGCCTGTTTGTCCAGGCATCCCTTACCACCAGGATCTGCCAAATCCCATATCTGACTCAAAACGCACACAAACAAGCCTAGTGAAATGACCAGCAACAAGCCACATCAATCAACAACTGATTAGACCGATCCAGTCCAGTACTTTTCTGCCAACTTGGTTGGCAAATCCTGATCCAATCCAGTACTTTACAAACAACAAAGAAATGACAGGTGACAGAAAAGAGATCCCTGTCATGTCTAGTCAATGTCAACATCAACTGTACATTCATGTAGCACACAATTGTAAAGCCTCTAATGCACTGAGCATGCTACGGCAACTGAGAATAAAGTGTGTCTGATGTTCAGTCAGCTGATTGGAAAGCCACTGCAATAGTCAGTGCAAGAACGGCTAAACGCTTACGTTAATGGAATACATCAACATAAAGCTCTTGGCCTCAGCAATATACAGGTGTTGTTCGCTGGTAAATCGACATTTGCATTTACGAGAAATCAACGATTCAAAACAATGGTTTTATGAAAACAAGCAGCAAGCGATAGGATGACATCAGTAATATGCAGCTAGCAAAACGCGAGGTGGCCAGGCAAGAAGACGCATACAGTCATCATGTAAACAGGCCAAATGTCACAGCATCGAACAGTGCAACACACTGCGGGTATATTAGCAATGCAGTGATGATGCTAGCAACACTGTTATGTGACTTGCAAGTGGATAGAAACTGCACAATTCTGTGTGTAATTTTCAGATGTCAACAGTCCCTTCACGCGGTGGATTTGTGTGCGGCACAATGCGACCTTGTCAAACTACCTTGACAAATTTTTATTATTTATCATAGTTGGAGTCAAGCTACGAGTTGCACAATCATGAGCATTCACATCGCCAAAGTGAACAAAAATTGACTAGTCACAGACAGAGAGAACAGAGCCACAACCACATCATCACTACATCTGTGACTGGTCACGCTTCTTCACCATGTACCAGGTTCGGCAGGTGCATGAGACACTCAAGTCAACTCTGCAACAGGAGCCCAAAACAGACCAGCACTTGGGGCCTGGGCAAGTTCCAAGATCCCTGCCACATCAGATTATTTAACAACATTGGGCTCATTTCTTATAGATTAGTCTTTTCGCTTAATCGAAAGACTGAGCTAATCCATAATTAAAGCGGCCAACTTTGATCTCAGTCCCAACTTTGGATTAGCGTTTTAGCTGAGCGAAAATTGTTCTAAAAATAATACAGTAGGTTGGTGTCACACTAAGTTACTTACTGCAAGTTACTTGTTGTTTACTTTTTTGGTTATTTACACGTTTTACACGGCGTCAATAAAGTAACAATACATAATAATGTACCCTTTCTGTCATTGCACACCCAATACACAACAACAGCAAGGGAAGGAGGAGATAAAGGCACATGAGAAACAAGATTTCATGTCATTTAGTTACATGCAATTTTCATGTTTTAAGTGCTACAGCAAAATCAGCACCAGTCAACATTACTGAACAAGTACCAATCCGATCCATACTGGATTGCCACCAATTCAGCATCTGTATCAACAATGGTGCAAACTTTAATCAACACACGATCAGCATCAACAGGCCCACTGCTCACACTCATATTTACCAGTCACTTAAAGATGATATGCAACGATTTTTTATCAACTTGATTAAAAGTAGTTTCTAGCTGCTTACTGCAATATAAACCCGTCTGTGTAACAAATTTTGTTAAATTATGCCGTAAAATGATAAAAATTACAAGTTTAATGGTCTTTTTGGTATAGCTATTCTTCGGCATGTGTGACGTCATACCTGGATATGCTTGTTTTGTTTGCGTTGTTATGCGTCACTGAGATTAGATAAGTAAGAAGTTAATTTTATCAGATATGTTGTGTAATGTCTCACTCAACACTTCAATAGCTTGTTCCCTTGTTTGTTTACCTGGTATGATGTCACCACTTGCAAAAGTAAACAAATCATCAGGTGTGCACTTTCTGGCGCTTTTTCTAAAATTTCCTAACTTTTTGATGTTCCTTAATATTCGAATAGATTTACTTATATTAAACACATACTATGGGCAATTTACTTTAACAACCAAAAAAGTCATTGCATATTATCTTTAAAAGAAGCCTGCCCACCTGTGACAAAACTGACTCCTTAAGTTCCGACTGCTTCAGAAATGATGCGGCCTGAACAGCGGTAACAATTCCTTTGTCACGTGTATCAACCTGAACAACATACGTGTACCACTGTACCTTACACTACATTCAAAGTTTTGAATAATGAACCATGAATTATTTATCGGCACTATGTCTCAAAAACAATCTCTCACATTGTTAGCTGTAACAAGAAGAAGCACTGGCCCATTGTAACAATCTTTTGCAGGAACGTGAGTCAGAAATTGCACTGTCCAAACATGACTTATTATTCCTACCTTATATACAGTAAGTAGTGCTTCTGCACTACCTAGTTGATTGACTAAGCTAAGGTTTTTACCGAAGGTGAACTCACGTTCACGTTTGCTATATGCTATCGTCTGTAACGTTCGTGCGCACTACTAAGTAGGCTAAAATTTTCCGCAATATTTCTATGCCGTTTGGTGCCTTGGCCATCCGTTGACGTTCACTGAAAATTTTACAGAGATTGTCCCAGGAACCCCTTCGTCGGGGGTTTAAACGCAAGAAGGGTAGCAAAATATAACGATTTTTGACATTTCAAAGGCTGTATCTCGCAAGCCGTGCAAGATAGGAGGTAAGTTAGTATTAATCCCTGATAGGAAGTCGTATATGAGCTTTCAATTGGTAACAAAATTGGTGACCTCAGTGACCTTGAACGGTGAAATGGCCCTTATTTTGCGTTATTTTACCGAATTTGGTAGTTTCTGGGGCGCATTGCATAAAAGTGGTTGACAAAGCCATAACTATGGACAATTTATGATAACTTTGTCTAGTAGTAAACGTCTGTAGAGGGACGGCGCGATGCCCATGGTATAAACATTCTATAACTGCAAGTGGAAATTCTGTAGACTAGCAGATTCTTAAATTCAAGACGTAATGCACAGTACTTGCCTAGCTATCGTCTTCATAGAAAGTCGTATATGAGCTTTCGATTGGTGCCAAAATCGGTGCTCTTCAATGACCTTGAACGGCGAAATGGCCCTTATTTTGCATTATTTTACCGAATTTGGTAGTTTCCGGGGTGCATTGCATAAAAGTGGTTGACAAAGCCATAACTATAGACAATTTACGATTACCATGTCTAGTACTAAACTTCTGCAGAGAGATCGTGTGACGCCCATGGTATAAATATTCTATAACTACAAGGTGGAAATTGTGTGGCAGATTCATAAATTCGAGACTTAATGTGCAGTGCTTGCCTAGCTGTCGTCTAATTTGTTAAACAAAGTAGGTTTTTTGGTATTTTGAAGTACGTGTGTGATATCATTGTAAAAAGTTCACGTTTGCTATCTCAGCTCCTGGTGAGTTCTTGTATGTCCCACCCAACACAAAATAGGCCATTCTGGAGACATTATGCACAGCCAATCCTTTTGGCTGAGTACTGAACAAGTTTCCACTGCTGCTGTGAGACAAGCACGACGCGGTGCCTCAGCCCCACCATGTTGTACACTACGCAAATGTGTGTCAATGTCGACAGTCAGTGTGATAAACTGATGACCGATGACCATCACCAGTTTATCACATTGACTGTCAACAGCACCTAATACGGTAAGCCATTCCAGAGGTATGGTTGCTGCCCAGGAAAATTTAAATGATACACGCAACCTAACCATGCCCCTTTCAGGGACGGTTTGCCATCCACTTGCTACTGTCAATAGTTGACCAAACCTGGCTTTAGCTCTTTTGGTTTATTTTATTTTGCAAAATGCATATCCTTCCTGTGCTCTGGTATGGCGCCGATGTATGGAACCTGACAGTTGCATACCAAGGGTAACTAGATTTATTCCATCAGTGGTGCCTATGGCACATTCTGCGCATCCCATACACAGCCATATCAGAAATACTGAAGTCTGAGCAAGAACTGGGCAGCCACCAATTACCACAGTCATCAAACTGTCATCATTAGACTGTTTGGCCATGTTGCATGAGGTGACCTAGCTAAGACCACTTTTGTGCATTTAAAGCATCTCTGAACCTTTCTGCTAACTGGAAGTGGCCAAGAGGTTGCCCTCATCAGACCTGTCACTGGACAATCAATGATGACCTCAGCCATCTGAATCTGGGTCTACACTGACACTCAGCATACCAACAAGCACAAGATCATCCTTTATGGCAGAGGATCATGAAAGCAGGTATGCTCACGTAGTGGGCGTGCCATCTGATGATGATGATAAAAGGCGACACAAAATGTACAAAATATGGTGGTTTGGGGAAGCTAAGGGTTACTCAAGATCACTGAAAATAGCATCATGGGATAGAGTCTGTTATCTACAGGCTAGGATTTGAAAGGGACATGGTCAGGGTTATGCGACCCATATTAAATTGGTACAGGCGAATCCAGGCACTTCATATTTGATATGTTACAATACCAGATGAAATGATATACTCACATGCACTCAATAGCTGAGTGCAACAGCTGACAAAGAGCCAGCTTAATTTAGCACATGGTATCAAAAATGGAAAAAATAAAGAAAAACTAAAAGACTATTTAACCGAGTTGCTCTGAAGAAACAGTCTGGATAATAGTCCGTGGAGGTAGTCCAGAGAGAATAAGTGAATCCACAGTCCACAGAGGATTTGTGAAACAGGTAGGTTTAAGCTGGGAGTGGAAGAGTGAGGAAATTATGGATAAGAAGAGTGGTAAGAAAACATAGGAAGAAGTGATAGGCACATTAATAGGTGAGTCAGGAATAGAGAAACAGGTATGAAGTGGAGAAAGAAACATGAAGGGTTGACTCTCAGAGATAAGGCAGAGCACATCAAAAGGAGCGAACAGTTATTCTTCGTAAAGATAACGTTGCTGGCCAAGCAAGGGCTGCAAGTATGTTGAACAGAGACGACGTTATGAACATACTGAGGTTGGGTCACTGTAATGACTTTATAAGTAAGTGACGGAAGCTTGTATTAAATGCAATTGGTTATTCTGAGCCAGTGCAATAGTCACGAACAACGCCTTGATTAATATAATATTTATATTAAGAAGATTTTTAAAAGTGTCAATAGAATCAGTCCCCACTACAAAATTTGGTAAACTATTTCAGATATTAACTATTCGTAAATAAAGTATTTTCTTATATTATACTGGCAAGTATATTTCTATTTTTCTATAACAACAAATAACAAATTCGATTACCAGCTGCTGACAGACATCGATGCTATCAAAGAACAACCAAGATAATGGATGTTAAATGTCATTGTTGATTATTACATGACCAACAGGCACAAAGATTCAGAAACAACTAAATTAAAAAACACTTTCCATTTCTACAAATGTCAAACAGTTAACCAGTAAGCAATTTATATCCCTAAAAGCAATACAACTTTATCAAGAAGCCAAATCATATCAACAACATTACAACAAAAAATATACCTGTTTAAACAGTGCTTCATAGGCAAACGAATGTTGGCCAACAATCTGCAACATATCAACATAATACTTCCGCATAACTTACTCAGAACCTAACAAACAACACAAAATGTGTTAAAAGCTGCAGCTAATCCTTAACAGAACTGGGTCAACTGAAAATGCAGCATCTGGTCAAAAAATGGCGGACAAAAATGAACATAGGGTTGCTTGGTTTGTTGGAAGATTAACGGCCCCTTTCAGCACAAAAATAGACTACATCTGGGACAAGTTCTTGTGTGGAGATTTAGTTACGCAAGTTAAAGATGGCCAACGATACACTAACCTCCCGACCTCGTTGCCTTTTTGTTCAGCGACAACCCAAAACGGGAAAGGATGGGGGAAGCTTATTTAAGTTATTATGCTAGCGCCTACAACAGGGTGGAAACTAACCAAACACCACAAGAACTATCTTGTGTAATTGCAGTTCTTCAGTTCCTATAACATATCATTGCCTAACAACTCTTGTGTTGATCTGGCTTTAGAATGCTTCTCTTAGGTAAAAACCAAAAGAAGCATCCGGGGACCCTCCCACAAACTGTATCAGACCTGCCCCCTCCAGCCCTAAATGAATATAGGCCTAGGTAGGCTATTGTTGTGGATCGACTGAAAACATTCTTCAATTATTAGTGGTGTATTTCTGTGATCAAATTTGCCACCTATTCATTGTGCAGTCGCTCCCATAGATATTTTACTTTATGTAACTTGGCGACACTATAGACATGACCATTCCCTCCCCTCGTCGCTGCGCCCGACTGTGAACAGCACTACCAGTACATAATTAACGACACACCCCACAATTTCGACGACATCCCGCACGTATTCCTTGCAATGAATTCCCCAGCATTTTAGTCTTCACTAATTCCCCGCACTCCACACCCCGCATTTTACGGCCGGGGGTAAAATGCGGATGTGCGGATCTGCGGATGTTGTAACGGTTAATTTGCAGGACAACTTTGCGGGGAAAATCTGCGGGTGTAACGGGTAATTTGCGGATCCAAAACTGCGGATACTACATTGATCGAAGGTTTTGCGTTAGTGTCCGACGTCGTCGAAAAAACATCGACTCGTCGTCGAAGTCGAATCCCTTGCGTCGTCGTCGAGAAAATTACGACGCGTCGACGTGAAGGCGT
>Ga0209780_1003898_pt1 | contig 11317 bp, 6 predicted proteins | sample WorMetexBAHAMAS2_FD_187384 | JGI IMG/M metagenome (GOLD analysis project Ga0209780, IMG submission 187384) | Marine gutless worms symbiont microbial communities from Max Planck institute for Marine Microbiology, Germany - Inanidrilus exumae... | ecosystem: Host-associated > Annelida > Digestive...
AATTTCAAATTTCAAAAATCCAAGATGGCGGCGGCCGCCATCTTGAAAAATCGAAAAATCGCCATATCTCGGCCGCGGTTCAACCGATTTTGACGAAATCTGGCACGGTGACGCAGTTCGGCCCTTGTGACTATGCGCACAGTTCAATCATGGACTTGTGAACTCGGCTATGGGGCAGATACCATGTTCCACAGAACGTATTTCTTGTTAGCTATATTTTCACTGTGCAAGCACATAAACGGCTAGTTGTGAGCTCATGGCGTAACGTCTGACACCGGAATTCGATTCTTTGACAGCAATTTTCTTAAACAGAGCGAAATATCGGGGATTTGATGACATTTTCATTTGTTTTTTACTGCATTGAATGAATGTCCGCCATATTTCTATTTCGTTTTATTTGACCTACTGACCTACAGCGTGCCACACGATGAGCCACCCATGATGATAATTTCCACCAAGTTTGAAGTTGATACGACTATCCTTTGCTGAGTTATAGCGGTGTTGTTGTTGATACGCTGCGTGACCTTGTGACCTTGACTTTTAACCTTTTGAACTTGGACAGCAGTCGTGTATGGCGGGTCACATAATTAACTTCTCTTCCAAGTTTAAACATCCTACGCCTATCGGTTCTTGAGTTACGAGTTATGACGTATGTGGCCACCATTGACTATATGAGTTTGCAGCCATTGCGCATGCGCCGTATCACGTGACCCGTGTTACGGTCCGTACGGGGGCATATTTTGTTCCACATATTTCAAATATGTGACCCCAACGTGTTTCTTCACTTTGCAACCGCCAGGCCTGCGGTTAAGTAAGTAAGTAAGTAAATCTATAGAGATCGGCTATCGTGAAGAACCTCTAACGCGCTGAATGCACTAGTATCGAGCGAACAGGTATGTTTTAAGCAAACGTCTGAAAGAGTGTGCACTGATGGTCGGAGAGAGAGTTTCCGGTTACCTACCCAGCTGAAGAGCGTCACCGCCCATCGGCCGGTACCAAATTATACTGTTTGGTGACAGAGGCACACGCGTGTGAGCAGCTTGCCCAAGACTGTTACCTGAAAGCGAATCGGCCGAGATTCGAACCCGCGACGATTAGGATCGCGAGCGAACGCTCTACCGTTAAGCCACACAGGCCACCAAATCTCGCGTAGCTGCGACGTCGGCACGGTCGGCTTATATCGAAATCCACGAAATCCACAAACTACGAAATCCACATTGGCAGTCCACGAACCAGCAGGCCTAGGCCTAATTGTTTTGTTATTGATATAATGTGTCTTTTTCTGTAGCGTTTAATAACCGCGTTAGCATAAGTCTATCTGTCATCTGTCTCTGCGTGTGTTAGATTTCGGTCGCGTGTGCAGTAATGAAACGAGGTGTCGTCCTAACGGGACGTAACAGTACTGTCCCGCCGTGCAGTGGCGGCCGCCCGGTCCGGCGGCGGCCAACCGCCCACGCGCGTTACAGACGACAGACGACGCTGACAGACGACAGCGTGCAAAACAATACTGGCCCATTAGGCGGGCCAGTAATAAGCACATAAATGCGATACAGGTAGGGAGCGAGTATAGAAAGTTGGCCTGTAGTTGTACATTAGTTACGTTTCTTGCAAGTCCCCTCGCGCTGTTGCTCTGCTCACATGAAACGACGGCAAAGTACAAAATCTGAAACATTAATCAATTTAAACACAACTAACTTATCTAACGACAGTCATCATATTTACGTCACAAACTCGCCTATAGAATTGCATAAAATCACATCTACGCTTCGACTTTTACTCATTATATGCTATAAATTAGTCCTGTTGATTTCTACTTATAGACAGTGGATTTTGTACAGGCCTAAGTGTTGTGGATTTCGACAGGAGGATTTCGTTCATTTTATGGATTTCGTGGATTTTGATATTTAGCCGACGTCGCATTTGAGTGGATTTTGTTGATTTCGATTTTTAGGCAGACCCTGTGCGCGCACGCGTGTGTGTGACTGTGTACACAATAGATACATAAATAGATACACACATACATACGACATACATATGACAGACAAACCGGTGTGGGCTGTTCTTCCAAAGCCGGTGTCGACACAAACTTTGAACTGATCAAGGTTGACATTCGGTGACGGGAGACAGATCGGAAGGATGGTGTCCGTGTATACCACCGGACGCGTCAGACGCAGTAGACCGACGTCATTCTGGTGAACACTAGATCTGTAATGTGGATGTGGTATGACGTGGGAGACGTTGGCATATACTGCATCAGGTTCTGGATCAGTGGCAAGGATTCCACCAAGTCGCACTTGTAGTGCCGACGCACGCTCAGGTCGTCCACTACAACAAATAAGCGACTCAAAGTGTTTTGACACTAGCTTGTTGGGTACTGCTTGCATACAGCAAGAATTATCACTAGCAGTAACATCCACAAGCATTAAATATACAGTACAAGAAGTACGGCACCAGACAAATTAAAGGATCCAATAAAAATATAACAATGACGCTATAATCCTAATTTTTGGGAATGTTTTCGTTAACAACTTACGCCAACGAATTCGACGGCAAAGCTATGATCCCAAATTCGGCAACATAAACATGCCCCGACTTCGTGCGACGTAGCCTACCCACATTTGTGGAAATCGCAGGACTGAACCCAAGCGAAGCGCAATGTATTGGGCCCACAATTTAATAATGGGTTACGTGACCCTGTCCAGGGGTGGTTTGTCCTTTGTCGTCCGTCGGCTAGGACTATGATCAACTTATCTATCAAACTCAGTCTATATCTCCAACCATTATGAAAATATGAAAACCGACGCAAAATATATAAAACGGGATGGATGGGAGTGACTTAAGGTCACTGAAGGTGACCGGAAATAGCACCATTCGTCGTTTGATAGAATACGTAACTATCTTGCACCATTTCTGCATTTTAACCTACCCCACCCGTATTTGGCTTCCCGTTAGGCGTAACTTCAATGGAATTTCACCAATTTGTTTGGAATCAGAAAACGATGTTGAGGGGCGATATTTGCGTAATCCTACGTTTAGCAATTTTGGTAAATATCGGCTTGTGACGTTTAGACAGACGACAGGACCGTCAAACAGATGCATGGCCACAGCATATGGTTTGCGTGATCTATAGGTTTAGTCATTTTAGCATATACCGCGGTACGTAGCGTCGCGTGCGGCGTGCTAATCCAACAGGCGTTTGCTGACGACAAATAGTGAACGTTGGCTGTTTTTTTTGTGTTCTGCCGCTGTGTGATTCATTACTTACCCGCCTACACAGTGTAGGAGGGCCAGACTAGTAACGGTCGCTGGTGTCTGTCGTCGTCTGTAACACTCGCATACGCAACGTAACTCACCAGGGATCAGCACGCGGCGGGCCAGTATTGTTACGTCCCGATAAAGCGACACCTTGTATAGCAGAGTATCACTCCTGGAGTAACCGCTCATTTAGTTACCGAGTTACTAGTGCAAGTTTTGATTTGGACGTGCAGACATACAGGGTTGAACTTATAAAGAAAAAGCAAGTAAACGTGTGTCAGATGCATTCCACACTTTCAGTCATAGGCCAACCCGATGCTTTACGAACTAATAACCCATACAGCATGCGACGGGTTAGAAAGATAAGGGTGATTTAAGGAGTACCGATGTGACGTGTGAACTACATGTAGGAAATTGCCGTTTTCGAATAAAAATGCGTCTAATTTGCAATAATCAGCATGTCGCATTGACTTACAAGCTGTCCTCTATGCAGTGTGCTGCCGTTAAGATCCAGCGGTTGTTGAGCACTAAGCCACCGCATTGAAAGCGTCCACTGAGTTTGAGCAGGATCTGCCACGGCCAGGCACCACGTGCTGCCCACTGACCATTGATAATGTATGGACCGACGTTCGTGATGTTTTGTGAACGACGACCACACGCTTCAACACAACATCAACTCATACATACATGTATGCATCACGTATACAGCTTCAACACCGGCCACACGTTATTGTTTAGAGCATGCAAGGATTCACTAGACAGCTTCGACTGATATTATTTAGGACTCACACAACTCAGAACAGGAGTAGTTTTCTTTTACGGTGCATACTTCTGTTCATTGCCGTATTCCAGGTGAGCTAGTTTACGCCGGGTACTCCTATTCCACCTCTTATGCCATACCACGTGCAAAGTAGTAAAGCATTTTAAAAAAGAATAAAATGCAGATGCGGCTTTATTGGCAATAAATTAAAAACGTAGCAGTTTAAAACACGGTGTTAAAAGCCACATCATACGTCTTAAACTGCAAAAAGAAAGAAAACAAATTTTTAACGAAATTACAGTTTACTGAAATCGGTTTGTGCAAACGTTTTGTTAATAATACTGTTGATGAACTCGCTACCATGCATGAATGTATACGTGCGATGACTACCTCGTTTATATAGTCTTCTCTAGTTAAGTTAGTTAAGTTGTTTTGTTTTATTTTTCATTAGTTGTCTACCATGTTGGTGAATAAAGATGATTATTAAAATCATTTCGTGACTTAATAAATACAGTATTTATATTGCCAGAATAAACTACTCGTCAACTGACAGGGCTCAAACACTGATGCTTTCAAAAGTAACAGCTATGTGGCGCTTATAGTTAACTGTTGATTTCAGTTCTGATGGCGGTGGCGGTTTGGCGTAGTGGTAACGCGTTGTTCTCGATCAACGAGGTTAACCTACGCTGAGCCCGGTTAGTACTGGGATGAGTGACCGTGTCCGTATTCGACTCCCGCAGGCTGCACTTTTTTTCAGTATGTAACCAGCCATCCAGGTCTACTCAGACTTTTACCCTCCGTGGGACGGTAAAATAAGTACCAGATAAAGGGCGGTGATGCTCAGCGGCTGAGGAGTAAAGGCAGGCATGGTGTAATTTGCAGGGAAAACTGTGTGATCCATGCCTGAGCGCTCTGTGTGTATTAAGGACATGGCGCTATATAAATGCATGTATATATCCAGTATCCATTATCTAGTGCTGTCTTGCGCGACAGTCTCCTTACTGTGCTATTGTACTCATTGCGTTATGTCAGTGATGAATAAAAGCTGTGTTTATTTATTTATGTTTATTATTAGCCCGCACGGCATCGCGATGCCGAAGGGCTTATATTTTACCGCTGTGGTTTTTCCTTTCTTTCTTCTTTGTTTTTCTTCTTTGTTTTTCTTCTTTTCGACGCCTAATCTCTGAGGTCACTGAACGGATCTCAACCAAACTTGTACACATATTCACTTATGACTGCTATTTGAAAAATTTGGTCCAAACTCCCCGGGCATTTACCTGCCGCGGACTGGGGCAAAAACCGCTTTTTGGGACCGACGTTGAACTTGACCAAAGGAACCTGATATCAACAATCGGAAAGAAACTTGTCAATCTACAAAGATGCCCTACATGTCCCCCAAATTTGGTGAACTTTGGTCCAGAAACGGCTGACAGCGGTTGGCGAGTTTTGCCCACCCCCTAAATTTTCGCATTGGGAGACACTGCCAGCCGTACCACATGAACGTTATATAACAGACAGCAAGCAACTTTGGCATGTGTTTTGTAGTGGCACGAGCTTATACAGTCTAGAACAATAGAATGCCGGACGGGCTCACACTTGGCTGTGCCATGCATCTAGTTTCTACATGGATTGTGCTGTTACCACTATACCACATGCGAAATAATGTTCAATTTTACTTATACGTATGCAGTACACAGCAGATTGCACAGTTTTTGAAATGCATGCTCATGAAAAGCAAACTGTGTATAGTTGCATCGACTAATAATTATGGTAAACGTTTTGAGACCCTGCCTATTTATGATTAGTTCATATAGGTCATTATAAGTACTATATTCATAATGATACTCCATGTACTAAATGACAAATGCGATTTTTGCAGTTTTAGACACGCGACTTCGCTTCTATGGCCATGTTTTAAACTTCCGAGTTTTTACATTTAAACTGCCTGTTCTGTATTTGAATTTATCAGGTACATCACGTTGTCTCTAATTACTAGAAATTTAAAAATATACACAGGATGACAATGACGTAATTTCTTCATTCCTTTCTACGTCAGCTGTTCTTGCCACCATCATATAGGGCAAGGAAATGTAAACATTTTGCAGTATTTACAGTCAGTCGGATCGCCAGTCTGGCGCTAGCAGTAAGTTTTTCTTAAACCGATCGATTCAATTTTATTTAAATAACGTGACAAATCTACACCAGTTAACTTCGCAAAGTACGACATCATGCGCTAGAAAATGGAGATCGCGTCGTCGACACAGATTACTGTGACCGCTTGATCCAAGAACAACTGGGTTTACAGAACTCATGGTGGAACACCCATGTGAAGCTTGATGATCCGAGCTGCAGCGGTTTTTGAGATATCGTGTAGATAAACCGACAAATACAGGTAAAAACCCTAACCCGCGATAGCTATTGGCATGCGTAACAAATGGTAGAGTACGTATTACTGTTTTTGACAAAAATGTCTTCTTCGCTTTAGCGGTGGCTATTCGATCGGCTTAAGCGTTAATGGCTTATGTAACGACCACGGCTTCTTGAACTTCGCTTACTAAAATAGCACACTATCGTCGTGGGCTAATCGTAGGTAAAAAAGAAGCTCTTCTACCGCAGAGCCTCAGAGGGATCGCGCGATGCACTACGTCAGTTGAAAGCTTGTCAACTGCTGCAAAGCTGTACGAAAAATTACATTTGAAAGGCTTGCAGTAGGTAATAGCCTTGAAGGCGACTGGAGGTCATCGGAATTGCCTCTATTCGATAAGCCATATATTATATCACTTCTTATTAATAATCACGATTCTATCTGGCACCGTTTCCGCAGACTACCATACTCACAGTGTAAATGACTGGCTGTGACCTTGATTCGTGATTCTTTTTCTTGCACTGTTTCCGAAATACTATCACCTGTTTTTCAAAATTTAAAGAGGTCACATGACCCTAAAAACACCCTTTTCGGGAGTAATCTATCACGTATGCACTAGTACTCTTCTGTGTCAATCAGCACACAATATTTGAAGTGTCTAGCTTCACGGATTCCGAAGGGATGTTTGGAGGCCAAAATTGAAAAAACGGGTCACGTGACCCTGACCACGCTTATTAGAGGGTAGCATGTCATCCCGAGGCTATCACCAGTTTTCTTTTCTATTTTTCTATTTGATTGCTACCGATTGTTTATCTTCGGTGAATAAAGATTATCATATATTCTACCCGTACACAAAATTTGGCGACTTCCGCTTCAGCCGTCCCGGAGATATGATTGCGGGCGTCGAAACTGAAAATAGGCCATGTGACCCTGAACATGCCTCTTTTAGGAGTGGTTTGGCATCCATAAGCCATGCCTTGATATAGATAGAGCCCAGCCGTCTGCAAAATTTGACGACTCTAGCTTCAGCCCTTCCAGAGAAAAATACTATTGAAGCCCCAGAAATTTAAAATTGTTCACATGACCGTGTTCACGCCCCTTTTTAGGTAATTTATCATCTATATGCTGGGACTGAATATAACCTACCTGTGTACAAAATTTGAACCACTCTTGCTTCAGCCGTTCGAGAGATATGGTTGGTGATCACCAAAATTTGAATAGATCACGTGAACTGACCACGCCTCTATCGGGGATGGTTTGTCATCCATGGGTTAGGACTCCCCACGGGCAACCTGCCTACCAAATTTAAAGTCTCTATCTCCACCCACTAAGAAGATATGAAAGACAATACAAAATGTGGACAACTGGGTGGTTTGGGGTAGTTAGGGTCACTCAAGGTCAATGAAAATAGCAATTCGACAGAGCGGATACCAGTTCTTATTAGCCATCCATAGTAACTACAACGTGTCCGGAAAAAGGTGCAACTATATTTTGCCTCTAAATTTGTCAAATATTGACCGATTTTAAAAATTTTTTCATCGACTAATTTAGCAGTCCATTTGTAGTAAAGCGATGATAATATATCTCATTACACCTCAAACGCGTCGCTACACTACCTTGTGAAATATTTGTGATAAAAAAGTCGCCATGCTCCAGACCTGAATGGAGCGAACTGTTATGGAAGACTTAGCCATTTGAAACAGTTGCTGAAAAGAAATTCATTCAGTGATGTTAGCAAACTTTTGATCACTGACAAAAAAGATATTTACAGTGGTCACACTAACAATCCCAAAGAACCACCAACTGTACGTAACTGCAGTAACCAAGAAAGACGTCGCGACGTTCATACAGTCACTGATGGCATCAGTCGGCCACTGAAAGCTGGACCAGTAGCCCCGACAAAGAAACGGATAGATGGATAAGTTAACAAAAACTCAACATTGCATGTGCAGAGTCACGAAGGCAGAGTGACTGCAAGCCAAATTCTGTACATCGACTGCCATGGTGGACTTAGTGATATAATTGAAACTGTATCCAAACTGATCCATGGGTTGGGCAAGGGTAGAGGCGCGAAGTTTGGCCTCTCCAACTGACCTCAACATTGGATTCCAACATTGCGTATTGCACTATTGCGCAATAAACAATGTGAAACTGATGAAATTGTTGGCATGATGAGATTTTCTCTCACTACCAATGGATGTGACAGTGAATGATGAAATGAAGACACTTCACTTGACATTTTGACAGTCAACAGATTAACAGTAGAAGTCATCTGCGGTACAACAAGAAAGACTCACCGGCGTCCATGCACGTCAGACCAACAACTGTATCTGACGAACAACCACTGCACATACACACGCACTCGACATGTAACAACAGTAGGTGATTCTCCGGGGAGAGGGTCGAATATACAATCATGCATCTTAAAAATATAGTAGACCTATACAACCATAATACTGGGTGACTCTACAAGAAACTTAGTTACCGCAGAGGGACCGCGCGACGCATTTATGTCAGTTGAAATCCTGTCAATTGCTGCAAAACTGTATGAAAAATCACATTTGAAAAGAACTGACGTAGGGGAATATACATATTGTCGAAAATACATGCTAAGTTTCCGGAGGTATGGTAGTAAGAAAGGCTTCTAACAGCAAAATGACCTTCAAGGTCACTCAAGGTCGTTGGTATTGATGCCTTTGATATGCCACATAAGATTTCCTGTTAGTCTTCCATTGCAATTATGTCCCTATCATGCATTGTTTCTGAGATATTGTCACTCAATTTCCTAAATTTAAATTAAATTAAATTAAATTAAATTAAATAGGTCACATGACGACGAATGCGTCCTCTTCAGGGGTAATCTATTACGCGTGCACTAGTACTCCTCACTGTCAATCAACACAGTAAATTTGAAATGTTTAGCTTCAGCCAATACAAAAATACGATTTGGGCCGAAAATGGGTCACGTGACACTGACCAAGCCCATTAAGGAGTAATTTGTCATTCCAAAGCTAACATTTGAGGTAGCGTACATGTACACCAAATTTGACGACTGTAGCTTCAGCTGTTCCAGCAAGATGATTGGGTTAGCCAAAATTTTAATGGAACATGCGACACTGACCACGCCCCTTTTAGGGTTGATTAGTCATCCATAGGCTAGTACTTGTACGATAAACCGATAAACCTACCTACCAAATTTAAAGTGTGTATCTCCACCCACTACAAAGATATGAACGGCTATTCAAAGTGTGAAAGAAGGGGTGGTTTGGGGTAGTTTGGGGTCACTCAAAATCACTAAAAATAGCACAATTCGATAGAGCGCTTGCTAGACCCTATTAGCCTTCCATGGTAACTATGTCCTTATCTTGCACCATTTCTGAGATATAGCGAGATATTAGTCGAAAATCGCCGCTTTTAACCTGCCCCACCTCTATTTGGCGCCGCCGTTGGGGTGACCCCATTGAAATTTCGCCTAGATGTTTGGCATCAAAAATCTGAGCTATCGCGTGGCGTTGTTTGCATGATCTTACGTTTTGCCTTTTTGGTACAATACCGGCATGTGTCAGACAGGACAGACAGATGGACAGACAGACACAAGACGATAGCATATACTGCGCTAGCATAGCGTCTCGAGGTAAAAATGCAATTAATCTTAATTTATTGTACTTGATTATGCACAAAATAAAGACATATTTTAGAGTATAATTGATGTTAAACTGCACAAGACAGATATTTGTTTAACAATAATACTTCCCAACACAGCAACTAAACACTGATGTTGAAACGTACAAAGCACCAAAATACTAGTCATATTTCCTTACAGATATGCATTGCTACACACACACATACATAAACTTTATGATTGAAGAAGCAACTCGTTTGCCTCAATTTCCCCCATTTGTGATGTTCTAATTACCGCAAACAATTTTTCTGGTTTTCTGCTGCCATATTTCAAATAGCCTGATTTTCGAAAACACGTAGTAACTGTGGTAACTGTGTTCCAAAAAAAATGAAGCCATCACCACCACAGTGATGTCAGCCATTATCCAAATGTTAACCCATCTTCAAAATTCTTTCACCGGCAGACTCATCCGTAAATTTACAGCAAAGAGATTATAAAAGACCCTACCACGTTACATGTGTCGGTACCCTACCTTGTGAAATATTTTTAAAGCCATGTTCAAGAGTTAAGCGATACATACTACCGTTTGACATGCAGTGCACACACACACATTTTTAACGGATTTAGCTTGCATAAATTTCTGATTCATGTTAAATATTCCATGTAAACAAGGTGTCGCCCTAACGGTACGTAACCGTACTGGCCCGCCGTGCTGTATCGGCCGCCCGACGGCCCACGCGCCCGGCGGCCGGCCGGCCCGTCCGCTGGCAGCGTTACAGACGACAGACGACGACGACGACGACAGACGTTAGCGTGCAAAACAATACTGGCCCATTAGGCGAGCCAGTAATAAACTACGGCTTTATGTAAACAGATGCTGCTAAATGTTATAACCTTTATAAAACTTGGGAAATGGTGTTCAGTAACTAATACAAAGTCCTTTTTTCTAAATATGTGTATCTCATCATAAAAGGTTACACTGCCGGAAACACTTATTAATGTTGACAGTCGAGGAGTTGGCTCAGAGTAAAGAAAGCTAACCATACTCTCACAGTTCTGTCAAATGTTATATGATTTTCAAATTTTATCTTCCATAATTTGAGGCAAATTTGAACCTTAATCTTTCCCAAATGAGAGTGGCAACATATTTAATGGTGTCACGAGACGTTTTGTTGGAAATTTAGATCTCTTTCCAGTGGCGAAAGAATTTTAAAGATCGGTTATATTTTACAGAGTTTCTGCCGTAAGTCTACTGGCTTCCGTTTTGGGACACAGTATACAACTAGCGAAACTGAAGCGCAATAATATATATATA
>Ga0209780_1003899_pt1 | contig 11317 bp, 10 predicted proteins | sample WorMetexBAHAMAS2_FD_187384 | JGI IMG/M metagenome (GOLD analysis project Ga0209780, IMG submission 187384) | Marine gutless worms symbiont microbial communities from Max Planck institute for Marine Microbiology, Germany - Inanidrilus exumae... | ecosystem: Host-associated > Annelida > Digestive...
CAAGAAATCTTCTAGGGTGGGCAAGCGGGCGCCGCGATCCTTCATTTAACTTAGAGCCTAAAGCCCGCTTGCCCACCCTGCTATCTACTCTTATGTCCCTAAATAGTACAACAGTGCTGAGTACAGCGAATGGCAAACAACGAATAAAACAATGCGCGATACCGTCTCCGCATGATAAGGTTTTTATTCGTTGTCCTCCATTCCTTGTACTCACACAAATGCTAAGTAGCGTGCAGCGTGTAGGGTGGACAAGCGGGCGCCGCGATCTTTCATTTAACTTAAAACCTAAAGCCCGCTTGCCCACCCTGCTATCTACTAATTAGGCCAAACGAATCGCACTCAGTCGTACTCACACTAAAGGGGCCAGGCTCGAATTATTTTGCCGACACCAAACATCATAACGGCAATTCTCCTTGCTTGATATTCTTTTAAGGCATGTTATCCTTCTGCTTTTTCGCAATGAAGACTAGGCTTGGTGGTCTTCATCGCAAAACAAGCACGCTTCTCGGTTATATCCGCGTTAGACAATGTGTAACGGTAAACCGTAAAGGTGTATTCGCGGGCGGCGTGGCATGAGGATGTATTAGCATAAACCCTTTAATCGCGCTGCGAATTATGTTTCAGATAATTGTGATGCGGGACAACAACGTTGCATATACTATCCAACCGAAGCTTGCGCGGTTAAACGCAAATCATTCTTGAGAGGGATAGTAAAGCTATCTTGACGCAAAAGGCGAGTCGAAAAAAATAATACTTCCAAATTCTCAACTTCACCGGTTCGAGGATTTAAACGAATAACTACCTCATCATCTAATTCTTCGGATTCTTGTTCTCTATAGGGTTTTACTTTATCTATATATAAAATATCTGTTGCACGATCATATTTAAAGCTTAGGGTTGTTGCCATACGATATCTCCTTTAGGCAATCTTGTGCTTAAGTAAGCAGTAATAATCCAAGGATGAATGCGAGGTGCATTATCTGTTATAACACTGACAACAACATAATTACCTTGTTTGATGTCATCAAACCAACGATAAAACAATAAAGCATTGTTAGCACGACGACTACGACGAATATGTAAAGGTTTTAACACTGTTTCAGCAACATATTGTTTATACTGAGGTAAGAAATCAGGATGACGTTCAGTAATGTGTTGTTCTCGTTCATCAGTTAAAATGACCTCATCTTGTAAATAGGGACAAGGGAAAAGTTTCATAGTATCTTTATATACCATTTATTCAGAAATATACAGGGGTTATCTATCCTGCCCACCCTTTAATCTCAATGCCATTAAGTTAAAAAATAAATTATTTACAAACAAAAGCTTATATCCTATGTTGGCTTAGCTTTTGCTGGAGCAGGTTTGCAAGCAATGCCATTAAGTTGCCGAGACTTGGAGTACAAAGCTTTAGCTTTGTGCTTGTACAAAGCTAAAGCTTTGTACTCCAACGCACTTCCTTAACTTAATGGCATTGACCCTTTAATCTAGGCAATCTTGTTTAAACTATTTTGTCTGAATCAAAATTTTCAGAATTTAAAAATTAACAGAATGAAAACATAGCGCATCGGATTGACTGGGTAAACGGATTACTGCTTAACTAAACCAACCAACCTATTCTGAAAATTATCAAATTCTGTTAATTGTGATCCAGACAATTAACTGCATCTCACACGAGCTTTTATTATGCAGGGCGGGCAGAGCCTCGTTGCACCCACCACAAGCAACGTTTATCATGTCGGCCCGGCAGCGAAAGCCCGCCATAACCATGCCATTAGCAAAATAGATAATAACATCAGTTGGGGAAAGTTAAGCAGCCTTATACCATAAGGGATTCAGTGGTTTCGGGAAATCCGCTCGCGGTTTCCCGAAACAACAAAGCCGGAGCCGGTATCAAAAAAATCCTATTTTTTCAAAAAATAGGATTTTTTAAATTCATAATGGCAAACAACGAATAAAACAATGCGCGATGCCGTCTCCGCACGATAAGGTTTTTATTCGTTGTCCTCCATTCGTTGTACTCACACAAATGCTAAGTAATAGTGTTTTTAAGCCGGAGCCGGTATCAAAAAAAAATCCTATTTTTTCAAAAAATAGGATTTTTATAATTTCAATGAGCGCCGAGCGTGGGAACGATAAAAAGTTTTTTGCACTTTTGTCATCAGCTTCGTTTAGTTTATGGCCTAGTTTAATTGACTAGCTATGAAAATGTATATCTTGATAAAAGAATCAGCGCCATTAGGCATTGCCATGGTAACAGTCGCTCATGCCTCCGGCTTATCTCAAATTTAAGCTAAAGCCGTTGAAGATGCAGTCGTTTTGAGCGAATCGGCTTTAAGTGGCTATTGCCTTTAAACCACGTAAAGAATGGCCCAAAGCCTTTAAATTTTTTAAATTGTATCGGTAAGCTGCCGTTGCTCCGCGTCCGAGCAGGCATTCCTTTGAGAGCAAAGGAACGAGAAAAAACCTTCAAGGTTTCGCAAACATTGAAGGTTTAGATTCACCTTAATCAGAAATACGACGTGCTTCTTGCATAGATTTAAAAATATGATTCAGGATTATTGCATAAGATTCGTGTTTTTTGATCTTGATTACCGTATAACCAAGGAAAGTTAATATATTATCACGCTCATCATCTTTGATTGTGTGATCATCATACTCGACAATGATGCCATATTCTGGAAAAAGAATATCAATCTGATAATCTTGAATTTTAACTTGACGTGATACAGTCGTAATTCCTTTAAACGCAAGTGCTAAAAATGTACCAAATTCTTCTTTATTAACCATTATTTCCCCTCCTCTACAATGATGGGTTGATAAAACGTGGATCTTCGGGAGACTGCATACCTAAAAATAAAATCGACTTATCACCAAAATACTTATGACAAACCTCCTTTGTTATCTTTTGTGACGTGCGAAACGATTTCACTACTTTGAGATAACCAGATTTTGTAAAAAAAACAACATCCCTTGTTGCTTTAAGTGAAATTTCCATCATCTTATGTGCGCGTATTTCGGAGACTGGGATTTTTAAGTAATCTTTGCCATCAATAAAATAATTTCGGTTTTTCGTAAAAGTTCGACGAGCTGTGCCATCAACCCTTTGATGGATTTGATCAATTAGCGCAAAGGTAATAACAGGCTGATCCCCATAATGGATTTGGGTAACGTAGATATCATCAAATTTTATCGTTTTTGGTGTAATATGTGTTGTATTAGGCATGTCATTTTTTTTCTGGTTCCGAAGCGTTGGTACCCAGTGGTGGACTAGAAATGACGTTTCAGCATGATTTTTTTTCTGGACGAGGACGCTGGATTGTACTCCGGTGTGCAATGCCATTAGGTTAAGGAAAATCCATAGATGTAGGGTGGATTAAGCGATAGCGTATCCACCTGATTAGTCGTGAAAATTATTTCGGTGGATACGCTCCGCTTAATCCACCCTACATGACAATGCCATTAAGTTAAGGATTTTATGTAGGGTGGGCAACTTGTTTTTGTTGCCCACCAGCCCTCGGGTGGGCAAAAAAAACACTTTGCCCACCCTACAAAAGAACGTATTTGGGCTTAACTTAATGGCATTGACCCTACATGAGCTCCACACAAATAAACGCTAAGTAATAGGGTTTTTAAGCCGGAGTCGGTATCAAAAAAAATCCTATTTTTTCAAAAAAAAAAATAGGATTTTTTAAATTCATAACTCATGTTTACACGCTTTAGGCACCACCTTTTGAGCCAATTTCACTAAATGCGGATGATGAGTCAAAAACAAAATTTGTGTTCGTTGAGATAATTCTCCCAACACTGAAAGCGTCGCTTTGGAGCGTTCATCATCAAAATTGATGATGATGTCATCTAAAATCAAAGGCATAGCACAATTCCTCTCAATATAACGTTCAATGCTTGCCAATCGCAACGCTAAGTAAAGTTGATCGCGTGTCCCATCACTCATCCCTGTCGTCGGTATCGCCGCATTATCAGAGGCACGCAAGCCCACTAAAATCGCTTGATCGCCATCACCAATATAATCCGTTTTGAGCCCACAAAAGCGGTTTAAAGTAAGGCGTTGAAATAATTCGCTCGCACGTTTCAACAAAGGAACTTGATTTTGTGTACGATAACGATCTATAGACTTTCTAAGTACCGAGGCGGCTAGGTGGACTTGCATATAGCGTTTACTTAAATTTTGCATTTCAGCCAACGCGAATTGAGCCTCATCAGCCGCTTGAGCAGCCGCTGCATTGCCATCCATTTGTTTTAATAAGGTGCGTATTTCTCCAATTCGTTGATCAATCGTCGAGCGTTCCTCTTCTAATTTCTGAATTTGCTCAGTGCAACTTTGCAATTGGGCTGGCAATTGATCGATATCCACAGCCTCCGCTGCACTTGCTAAGTCCCTTAACGAAAGCCCTTCACCGATTTCCAATAATTGTTGTTCAATTTCTACCAATTCCCGTTGTACTTCTTTTTTATGTGTAGACGCTTTTTCCGCCTCCTCCAAGGCTGCCATATCGCTACAATGCGCTTGTTCGAGCAAAGCCTGTAAATGTGCCTCATTTATTTGTACTTGTTGACTGGCGTTCGCTAAGCGTTGTTGTTCGGCTTCCAAACGCTGCTGTAATTGTTCAGAGCGCGTCAAATCTTTTTCGGCTTGGCTGATACGGTTAGATAATGCTGGTACCACTTGTTCAGCGGCTTCCTTGGATAATTCGGGTGCCAGTTTTTGTACCAAGCTTGCCACATCACGCCGAAATATTTCAGCCTCTTTCTCCATCATTTCTATCCGCTGTTGTAAACCATTGACTTTATCAATTTTGTTTAAAACTTGATCTAAATCATTTAATACATTGCGGGCTGTTTCTGGCGGAGTTTCAGGTGGCAACTGTAGAGGAGAAAGGACTTGTGCCCACTCGGTTTGCCACTGTTTTAAAGCTTGAGTGGCTTGCTGTTTGGCCGTTTCTGTGCGTTCTGTTTCTTGAATTAAATGATTGATTTCTGCTTGCAAATTATCACGTTGGCGTTGCAGATTCGTGATGTCAGTGACACAACTATTGCCTTGTTGAATTAAATCCGATAAGCGTATTAGTATTTTGCCGGTTAAGGGGGTAAGTGCTTGACTGATTTCTTGGCACAATTCTGTTATTAATTTTTGCCGCTCTTCTAATTGTTGGCGACGTTCTCGCAATAGGCTCGCTTGTTGGCGTAAATTGAGACTTTCATTTAACCAACTCCGCATTTCGGCGGTTGTCCAAGGTTTGATGCCAATAGGTTTCCAACATTGTTCCCATTCTGTTTGTAATTCGGTTAATAAGATTTCTAATTTATGCCATTTTTTAGTTTGTTGTTCTTGTTCCGCTCGAGCGCTTTGTTGTTCTGCAAATAACATTGAATATTCAGCCACCCGGCTGGCTTCACGGCGTAAACGATCTGAAATTTCATCGGCAGATGTTATGGCTTTTTCAAAGTTTTGAAATAGTTCTTTTAGATTAGCCTCATCATCAAAGTCTTTGCCAAGGAGGGTAGACAAGACATCTGCACCCTCAAACCTGAGATTCACTTCGTTTTTAGCGGTTTTTACTGGAGGTGAAAATTTTAATTTTTTAATTTTTTGCCATTGTGCTTGCCTCATTTTTCTGGTTTCATGCAGTGCCTCTTCGGTAGGAATTTCTCCTGCCCAAGATAGGGCATTAATTTTTTGAGTGCTACGCTCATTGCGTTGACGGGCTTCTAATAAACGCTCTTTGATACGTTGCCGATCATTTTCAAGCTCATTAAAACGACGAGCAAAACTGTCAATTCTTTCCATTTTCGGCAAGGCGGCTTGTTCTAAAGTTTCTAAATTCGCCCAACCTCCCAATTGTTTTAAGTGCAGCTTAATCCGGTTTGTCTGTAAACGTAGCTCACTTTCGTCTTTAGTATAAGTTTGTTCTAAATTGCCATATTGACAGGCTCTTGTTAAGGCAGCCCGTAAGACGGTTAAATCAGGGACAAGTGGCAAATTTTCTAATGCCCGGCGTTGTTCTGCCAATTTTTGAGTCAACTCACCTAAGCGTCTGTAGAGGCTGTTTTGTTTTTCGCGCAAGGCGGGATAGTTATCTGCGAGTCGCTTTAGGTGCTCACGTTGCGGATTTGTGACGGCTATCGTGGATATATCTTGTAAAGCCAATTGGGGATAAATGCGCCGTAACAGGGCACGCGCATCATTTTCAACCGTTCGCATTTCGGTACGCACACCTGGCAAATCGCGTGCGGCTTTTTGATGACTGCCTAAACGCCCTCGCAAATCGTCAATTGTGGCTTTTTGTGCGAATAAAGCAGGAGGAATTTTGATGCTGTCGATTTGTTTTTGTAAATCAGCTATGGTTTGTTTAGCTTGTTCCTCTTGAGCTTGCGCGGTACGCAGTGCAATTTTCGTTTGAAAATGTTTTGAGGCACTATCATCCGCTAAAAGAATGACGTGAGCCAGATTGGCTAATTCCGCATTTAGTTCTTGATGGCGCAATAAGAGGGGGCGTGTAAGTTGGATGCGTTTTAAGCGATGTTGTTCAGCACGCAGATTTTGTAATTGGCAAATTAATTGAGTTTGTTGTTGTTGAGCTTTATCTAAATTTTCGGCGTATTGGCTCCATTGATTAGCCGATAGCGAATTGTCTTGAATGCGTTTTTGAGCGTATTGATAAGCTAAAATGGATTGATTTAATAATGGTTTTTTGCCTTGTGCTTTGAATAATTCGTCTTTTTCCTTATCCAAATCTGTTAATACTTCATGTACTTTCAAGGCTCCCGTGCCCGCTTCAAATAGGCTTTCTCCGACATCGCCACCGGCATTGAGTAAATCTTCGCCCCCTTGCCGCAAACGTTCATGGTCAAAACAACATAAGGCTGTGAATTGCGCCTCTTTCATGCCCCCAAGCAGGATTTGTAAGTCTTTTTCATTTAAGGGTTTATTGTTATCATCAAGCAAAGTATTTTTGCGCCCTTTGCGCCGATAACAAGTAAATTCTTCACCGTTTTCCCCTAATAACCGTGCGCCTATGCGGAGTTGTTTGTTGGTATGGAGATAAGCATCAGGGGTACGCTCTGGAATCCCGAAAAATAAATGAGTTAAGGCTCGACGCATTGTACTTTTACCCGCTTCGTTGGCGCCGTAAATTAGGTGCAAAGCGGGTTTTTCCGTGGATAAATTTAGAGTTTGATTGGTAAATAATCCAAAAGCGATTAATTCTAGTTGTAAAATTTTCATATTATAATAATATACGATGATGTTTCGTTTGTTTCGCCGACGAAGGTTTTATTCGTTGTCAACCATTAGTTGTACTCACCATGCCGAATTAACAAAGTATTTTTTTTTATATTTTATTTTAAAACTTATGAATTATGCAATAGATAGGAATTGGAGTCCAAGATGAATTAGCCAAGCCCATTCACTATACAATCAAAACTATATAATATATGATTATAAAAAATAAATTCGCGTTTAATTATCTCTGGAGAAAGTGATGCCTAGTCTTATTAGTATCGGTCATTCTAAAGCTATTCCAATACCAAAGGTGTTTATAGATAAAGCCCATCTTGAAAATCAAGAACTCCAATTTAAAGTAGTCAAAGAGGGGCTACTTATTTCGCCCGTAAAATCAGTACGTCAATCTTGGAAAGAATCTATTGAAGCCATTTTAAAGGAACATGGACAAGAAATTCAAGATCATGAGTGGCTTGATGCGCCATTAGTCTCAAATGAAGAAAGGGAGCTTAGATCAAATAACGCAAATTGCTGTTTGTGATCGTTTGCAAGAAATGTTTGCTTATTAACGGCGAATGTATTTTAAACTCGATGATCAAGAGACTACCTGGAAATCGACATGTTAGATGAAAAAACGTCAAGTAACGGCTTTACGCTAATAGAAATCATGGTTGTTATGATTATTATCGGCGTGATTTTAAGTTTTGCCACGCTATCTCTCAGTAATGCCGGATTGGCGCAAAATTTGGAGCAAGAGAGACTACGCTTAGCGTCGCTGTTAAAATTGGCAAGCGAAGAGGCGATTATGCAATTCAAAGAAATGGGCATTTCTTTCAAAACCGATGGTTATCGTTTTTATGAGTTGCAAGCGCAAGAATGGCAAGCCATCACGGGGCGAGATAATATTTTTCGTCCACGCAACCTGCCACAGGGCTTGCGGATAGATATTCGTTTAGAAGGTGAGCCTATCATTGATACAAATGCCAGTATGCCACAAGTATTATTGCTTTCTAGCGGAGAAATGACAGCGTTTGAGGCAGTATTCTGGGCTGATTCTGATGAATCTTTGCGTTATCGCTTGATAGGGACGGCGATAGGAGATTTAAGCATATAATAATTTAAACCATTGATTTTATCGTTATTTCTAGCATAGCTAGGAATATTAATGCTTTGATAATTCAAGATTCCTCACGATGCTCGGAATGACAACAAAAAAATTTTCCGGTACTGAGGAAATTTATATAACATTTTTTATAAACATGTCTACAAATATTGGTATTATGTTTAAATATAAACAAGGTTTTACATTATTAGAAGTGCTGGTTGCTTTGGCGATTCTTGCCATTGCGCTGGCGGCTGCCATTAAGGTTAGTGCTGAAAATGCAGAAAATGCTGGTTATTTGCGCGACAAAACGTTGGCACATTGGGTGGCGATGAATGTGCTGACAGAAATTCAAGTACGGGGAAAATGGCCAGCTTTAGGTCAAAAAAGGGGGAGTGCTGTGATGGCGAATCGGGAATGGTATTGGACTATGAAGGTGTCAGAAACGGTGGATGATGAGTTACGGCGTTTGGATGTGCAAGTGCGTGGTCGTGAAAATGGGGGCGCCGTGGTGAGTTTGGTGGGGTTTGTGGCTCTGACTGAATGATTTCAAAAGTTTATAACATATTTGGCGGGGGAGAATAATTATGCTAGCAGCCCTAAACAACCAAGTAGTTTTCAAAAAACTACTCTCCGACAAAGAAATACTCAAAGCCTTTATCAAAGATTTCTTGGGAATCGAAATTCAACCACAAACCATTGAACTTGAAAAAAAGTTCACCCCACCGATTGGAGGAATCGACATATCAATTGACATTTTTGTAAACGATCCCACACATCGCCTCGTGATTGAAATCCAACGGGAACGCTACGATTATGATTTTGACCGTTTTTGGCACTACCACTTAGTCTCCCAAATAGAATTAGCGAAAACTTATAAGGCTTATAAATTAGCACAAACAGTTTATACCATCGTTTGGTTTACTCGTCAAATCCGAGAAAAAAGCTACCAACGCAGCTTGATAACCACGAGCCAACTCAGCGAAACTGAAAAAGGGGAAACTTTGGCTCTTTACCCCCATAAGTTATTTTTTCTCAATCCCTTTTATCTGAACGAACAAACGCCAAAGGGTTTGAAAGATTGGATGGAATTGGTGACTGAAAGTATTAATAACCCTAATAATCCACAGATTAATTTGGGTCGTGCTATTATACAAAAGGCGGCTAAATTGATTGATGATGATGGCTTGACTCCGCAGGAACGGGTGTCAATTATGGATGAAAAGGATTTTGATAGTCTGCGTAAAAGAGAATTGCGAGATAAGTCCCTCGAAATCGCCCGAAATCTGTTAGCCAAGGGTATCGATCCGACGATAGTTGTTGAAACTACGGGGCTTTCTCCCGAGGATTTAGCCAGGTGGGATTTGCGGGGCTAAAGCCTCGCTTCCTAAAATTTGCTAAAAATTATACTCAGCACGGGCACAATTTTTTTAGGTATTTAAAAATTTTGTTGTCTGAATCTGAATTTACAGAATTTTAGAATTATTCAGAATAACTCTTGTTTTAGGTTTTATTCTGTAAATTATAAAATTCTGTCAATTCTGATTCAGAAGATGTAGGGTGGGCAAGGTGTTTTTGTTGCCCACCAGCCCCAATACTTTAGGCTCTGAGTACAGCTAATGTTCAACAACGAATAAAAACCCAATCATGCTATCAAGTCCGTAGTTCTCTCGTTGTTTAGTGACTGAAGCAAAGCGGATTTCCCGAAACCACTGATCAAAAACCCAATCATGCTATCTCTCAAGTCCGTAGTTATTGAGTTCTCTAATGATATTGAATGGTTTTATTCGTTGTTGAACATTAGCTGTACTCGCCATCATCCGAAGTTTTATTGTCTCACAAAATAAAACGCCTCATTCAATTTATCATCATAATCAGGATTTTGTTTGCCATTAGTTTCTTGTTCGACTCCTTGACGCACTTTTCTGAGAATGTCAACAAGACGCATATTTGGTACTTGCATCCATTTGACCAAATGCTGAATATACGGACTATTACGCCCGGTTCCATCAGCCGCCGCCTCTCCGGGGCTAGCGGCGTAGGCGATTAGGAATCCTGATTTCGCCTTTTCTTCATTGAGTCCAGTTGGCAGTGCCATTTGCCCCATTCGCAGTCCTCGCACTTGGGTAAAGGGTAAATTACGGCAAGCATCTAGTATAATTAGGTTGATTTGATTGCCGGCGGCTTTCATCATGTCTGAGACATAGGCGGTTTTCATCGCCGTTGTGTTTAGTTCTTGTTTCCATTCTTCAATTTGAGTGACATCAATCTCTCGCCATTCTTGCATCAAGTCACTATTGGCTCCGATGGGTATCAGGTAATTATGATCTTCATGTCTAACGCCATGCCCAGCAAAGTAAAATAGTCCAACGGCTTGTTCATGTTGACGGAGTTTTTTGCGAAATTGTCTAAACACTTTTTTCATTTGCCGGAGATTAAGGTTTTTTGCTAGCGTTACCTCAAAGCCGAGTGTACGCAATACTTGAGCTAATTTGTTCGCGTCATTTTCGGCATTGTCCAGCGTGGAATAATATTGATATTTAGAATTACCAATCACTAGGGCAAAGCGTTTTTGATTTTCAGTAGTTAGCGTAGCCAGTTGATTTTCAGTACTCACCGCCGCCAGTTGCGTTGTTTGATTGGCTAGGGCAATCGCACGTTCTGCATTTCCGAGTTGCCATGCCAGTTTGAGAATATCAGGGCGGTGGTAAAATTGTTTATATTTTTCATGTCCTTCAATGCCTTCCGCTCTATTACCAAAACTGACATTAATATATTTTTCTCCCTTTGGAGAAGCGACATAATAACCCTGTTCAGGCATAATAGCAACGCCTTCGCCATCGTAAAATCCTACTAAACGAATAATTTCTTCGCCGGTTTGGAGATTCCATAATCTGGTTGTATGATCATATGATCCCGACAAGGCGGTTTTGCCATCGGGAGAAAACGCGACGGAATTAACATAGTGGGAA
>Ga0209780_1003900_pt1 | contig 11317 bp, 7 predicted proteins | sample WorMetexBAHAMAS2_FD_187384 | JGI IMG/M metagenome (GOLD analysis project Ga0209780, IMG submission 187384) | Marine gutless worms symbiont microbial communities from Max Planck institute for Marine Microbiology, Germany - Inanidrilus exumae... | ecosystem: Host-associated > Annelida > Digestive...
AAGTAGGGGATAAAGGAAAGGGGTAAGTGGTGAGAGGGAGCCCCCCCAGCTTTTTCAATCTACTTTAAGCACTGACTACATGTCTACATGTGAATTTTACATGTAGTAAGTGGGGTGGTGATGGAGGTAACTATTCGATCACCATTATTAGTATGAAATCATACGAAAGGTGCAACACAATAAAAATAGCATTCACTCAAAAAGAGAGTCAAATTAACTAAACATCTGCTTACACGCACAACTGACAATATAGACTATAGAAACCATGAACTATGAATTACAGTGAAAGCTTATGTGATAACAGCAGTACTTGCGATTCGCCTTTGTTGTAGGCCTATATACGCCGTCATTGACATACCACATGTACAATAAACATCTGCCCCCCAAAAAGCTGGGACCACTTAGCCTTTTTTGAGTTGCTGGCCTTAATCCATTCTAATCGATTAATGCCGATTAAAGACGTCCGAATAATCGATTAATTTTCACTCGTTACTACTAACCGTAGGTCTACTGTAATTCTTTATCGAAGCGAAATAACGAGTGCGACCGTGCGACGACGTACATGGTGTCCCAAAAATTTGTGAACCTTTTTTGAATAACTGTGTCAAAAACTTACCGATATTTATGATTTTTGCATGTAAAATCCTAAAAAAATTTGATATCAAAAGCTTATAAATTTGCCCACCTCATCTGTCAGCTGTAGCCACTTTATCTTAGTCATTTTCAAGTTTCAACAATACTACTAATACGACGGAGTTATTTAAAAAATAAATAAAACGATGGACATACCGGTATTTATGAAACACATTGTATAGCGATCGACACGTAGGCTGTGTTTACAGCGTTCTTTGATGCACGATGTTCATGCCGTGCATGCTGGGAAGTCAAGCGACGGTGTCGGCGTTGTCACGGGCAATGTGACGTCACGTCGTCATGACGTCACGTTCCAGCATCCTGCTGCTGCTACTGCTAATAATCGGAATAAACTCGACGCCTTCAGTCCGTCCATTTTTCCGAGTCCCCGTGACCCCGTCGCCAACTTGTCTGGTAAGCGTACATTTTCATAGGCCTACTCGTGACAGAGCACTCTGGGTGCAACATTCATAGGATGTCTCTGGTCTGTCAAAATTGTCCACGAACTTTGCGTATTTTTATTGTTGGCTTTTAACGCAGCTGAATATCACGAAATAGTATACAGTTTTTATTCACTGCTGAACTTAATTGTTAGATTTTTATATAATATACCTTGCATGTATGATCTATTGTATTGTACGTGCACATTATTCGATTAAGATAGGATCAGCAGTAGCGAAGCACATCAGCCAGTGGCTGTCTAACCGTACAAAACTTGGTGCAGACAGCTTCGTGTTGTTCGCCTCTTCTTCACAATATTCATTGGTATTCTCATCTGTTCTACTATTCGTTAATATTAACCATCTACATCGGGGAGAATAATTGCACTGTGCCTGTATGTTTGTCTGTTTGTCTGTCTCTTTTCGTCAGTCACTCAGTCTATCTATGTCTGTCTGTCCGCTCGTGTATCTCAAAAACCGCATGTCTAAACTTCACGAAATGTTTTGTACAATGCATCTGTGGCCTTAAATCGGTCTTCCTGTGACGACACTGCAATATGTTATGTACTTCCGGTTTTGTTGGTGACGTCGTGTTTTCACATAATGGTGCCAATGGGTCAAAATCAAGCATGACGATGTGTCGCGGAGTTCGCCAGGTGATGACTCCAGACTTGTTGGAGCACTACTGTACTGCGACTTTTTGAAACTGTTTAAAAAAACTGTAGCAAAACCAGTACAGGTAGGCCTACCGTGATTTATTTCGGTCAGTTTTGTGATTGTTGTCTGGACTTCAAATAAAGTAAACTAACAAGATCTCATAGAAATAATTCGACAAAGAACGTTACTTGTTTGTTATTACCAGTGAAGTTAGTACTCGACGTCGACCACACACGCGAGTAGGACTCCGACTTGTACTAGACTTGGTCATTGAAGACACCGACTCGCAGGCATATGGGCCTAGCTGTTAGCTGTAGCTAACTTATTTTTACATATTTAATATTTCGTTGTTTATTTCGTAGAGTGCATTTGAACCACTCATACCTGACAGGGGCGGATCCAAAAGGTGTGGCGAATGGAGGCGCCTGGAGCTGAGGCGCCGTAGGCACCGATGTCGAGCGCCGTGGGCGCGAGTCTTTGGCGAGAGTCGAGTCGGGCGCCGTAAATGCGAGGATCGAGGCGCCGAAGGCGCCGAGGGGCTGGAGTATGGACTGTGCAATTGGTGATACACATTTGAACAAAAGTCTTCTCCCCACAGGAGGATAAATCAGGGGAGGAGGCTGAGCTACGTCACCAGAAAAATTTGTGATTTTTGAGCGCAAAAAGGCGAGTTTTGTGCATTCTGAGACTGATAAAACCTACTTTTGATCGGCTTGGCGTCTTGACTTTTTGGCCAGCAGCCGTCTGGGGAGGGGGCGATCGCCCCTCTCGACCCCACCCTTTCCCGTGGATCCGCGCCTGATAAGTACGTAAATGCACGCTATTTCATTGAAGTTTGACTGTGAGCTGGATTTGAACTGAGACAGACACGCTGGACTCAACTACATCACCATCACTAGTGTTGGACGTCCTCAGGTTGCGCCACCTGGTGGTGACTGATGTACAGGTGAGGTATACCTGGTGTTTCGCAACGAGATTCGCCGACATCCACTTCCAGACCGCAGCGCGTTGAGCCAGCTGTCGGCCGTACGTCGGATGTTCGTCGAATGTTTTCCAGATCGACTGACACCGGCCTGGTTCGACGGCTGCCATAACCGCGTCTACGTTCTCGATCACGGCTCTCGTCTGTTCTACGAACTGGACGATGTCCGGTAGGCTACTCGCGTCCGACGTCAAGGTTCGTTCACACCGGATGCGGTGCAGTGCGTTGCGCTGCGGCATCTTCCGGCATGTTGCGTCGTTTTTGCCGCATACCGCAAGACGCCGCAACGCAACGCAACGCATCGCGTCAGGTGTGAACGAACCTTTAGTAACGCAACAGTGGCGTATCGATGATTGATTTGAGCTATGGCCAGCCTCAGAAGTAGGCTACATATACACAGTCAAGAGTTAACTTACTGTAAATAAGTAAAATTCCAGCAGTCTTAGTCTAGCATGTATACGTCACTGTTCACATGCTTTTCTTTCAGTCAGTTTCTTTCTACTGACCAGTTTTTTGGTCTAGCTTGGGGTCTCTGGAGGTCAAAGTCAGAAAGTCATTGAACCTCGTGAATTGATGAATTTGCGCTGATTAGACTATGCTTTCTTCCACAAAATGAACACACAGTTACAGATAGTCATGTCATGATTATTTTAAAAAGATGGTAAAAATGCCAAAAATCATGTTTTCTTCTCCGTCGTCTTTTCGTCTTCTTTTTTTTCTTCGTCACCCCTTTTAAATATGTTTCGGCTGCAACCTTTCAGTCCATCCAACCAAGGTGTCAGCCAAGAACATAGTTCTTTATATAGGCCTACAACTTCATTCACCAATTATGGTAGAGAGAAAAAGGAAAATAATAGAAGCAAACGAACTACAGAAGCAATAATAAAAAATCAGCTTAACTAACGTACAACTTCATATAACTGTAACTTTAATCACTAATAGTTTTTAATGATTTTGCAATCATCGAATTCAAACATAATGGGTACATAAGTTCTTGGCTCTATTTGATATGTTTCTCTTTACAACTGGCCATTTTTGAATGTATGCATTCTGCGAGAAAACTTATTATTTTCCACTTTAATTCTTGGCTCAGTTTTCAGCGATGATGCTGTCTTTTACGGCGATAGTAATTGTTTTAAGTGGGCAATGTAATGTTGTTAACTCGCACGCATGCAGAGACGTGGTGGACCACGCCGTGCTCAAGATCAAAGAGAAATGTGACGGCGACAGCGAGTCAGCGGTCAGCTTGCCAGTGAGCGAGATGGGACACACCGCGGCGTCATGGACATCCTCCGTTGACCGGCGATGGCGGCAGCAGGCCACAGAACGCGGCGGTCCACATACATCCCCAGTGATCGATCGACAACGAACTGTCGGACCGGCAGCCGCCTTCGGCACCGACATGCATCGATATCAATGGTCGACATCGAACGCTAGCTATTCGTCCGCACAACGACGTCATGTATGCCTATACGCTCTTTTCCTCTACCGTTACGTAGTTCTGCATGCAAGCATCATTTCAGAAGAGGATTAAAAAATGAAATACGTTACACTTTAAGTTCACTGCGACGAAATGCCCATAACACTGTTGTCATTCGTCGGTGACATACGGTGTTTAGTGCTGACAGAATCAATAATAACAACGATGTCAAAACGTGCGCATCACGTTCAGTTTTGAGGCCGCATCGTATGAACACAGTGCAAAGATGCGGCCTATTGCTGCCCATGTCGCTCGTAGCGTGGTCTGCATGTCTGTCTGTCTCTATGTTGGTCACACTGATGTGCTGTGCAAAAACAGCTGAACTGATCAAGATGTCGTTTAGGGGCAGAGGTCCAAGAAATCAGGTATTGGATGGGGATTGAGATCTCTTCAGGAAGGGGCAAGTTTTGGGGTTGTGCTGCCCATTGAAAATCATTGGGAGTTTCTGCAGCGATGTATGCAGCAAAAGGATCATCCAGTGCTCAATGACGACTGCCGACTGCTACTACCGTGTGAATGCTCTCGACTGGTCGATGTCACATTACACTGCCCCTACCCCGTGAAATATCCGCCCTCTGCGATGCAGCCTTTTGCCGAGATTTTTGACCAATTGTTGAACATTCTAAAACTCTTACAGTTTTCTATGCATCCGATTTTAATGGCACAATAAGTGTCTAAATAAATTTGGCAAAATGCCGCATCGCCGACATGCTGCCTAAAAAGTGCACCTTCCCAAGAGGATCTGGACCTCCATCTAGCACATGGTTCCTTAGACCCACATGAGTCATCCCCAACGGCATCTCGATCGGTTTAGTCGTCTTATGGCTCAGTCATGTGCCCAACGCACAGACAGACACACAGACACGTGCGATATCTGTAGCGATAGGCCTTATCTATGCGCTGCGTGAAAGCGATACGGCTTACATTCAGAAAGATATACGTAAATGTATGGTTACGGACAAATGTTTGCGTTTTTTTGGAAAAAAACGACCCCTCACGGTAAACTTTTCAAAATTATTTTCAAAAAATTTTCATCGCAATACTGATCGACGTTGAGATGTCGTCAAATTTGTCCGACTGGAAATCGGTGAAATAGTGCGTTATATACTGGACAAAAAACAAACTTTCACCTGCCTCTCAAACTGTCGCTACTGAGCGCATCGCGCCCAAAATATGCCAGGGCCAGCCCCAACAATGTACTCAGAGTGCTCCAGATGTCACCCCAATCGGTTCGCTTTCGGCCGCGTTATAGCCGTACGCGTGAACACCGCAAAGTCGCCCAGTAAAGTAAATATTCGGATGAAGCCTAGCTTTTAGCCGAATAATAATGGTAGACTACAATAAAATATCATTATAATACTATATAGCAATATTTAAACTAGAACACAGAACTACAGTATGGTAATGTGCTATTTTTGGTAGTGTGCCAGGGCGTAGTTTAGAGAAGATTGATATCTTTTTGTTCAAGATTATGGTACTGGATATTTTAGAGGGATGCGTAATTTGGAAAGGAGTTCAATGTTGCGTTTAGGTAGCAGGAGAATGCAGGTATCTGTTAGTGGTACTTATTTTCTTGAAAAAATGATTTACTGAGTACTGAGTATAGCGGTGTATGTTGCTGGTGAAGTTGAAAGCAGCGCCCTGTCACTCACTGTCGGTGTCATATTGGCACAGTGAAGGTGCCTGTCAGTTGATCCTCTATTCGTCCAGACGACTGATTGACGCTGATCTCATTCGGACGTTATTGCTAGAGGCTTAGCTTCGCGGCCGGCCGCTGCCATCGCGCCTAGAAATACACGTGGAAGCCTATTGGAAACAGCGTATTTGACGATCAAGCACAGTATAGGCCTGTCGCATACATGTTGGGTTTACGCCGTAACTTCACAGTCGAATATTCAGAAGCTGACAGCAAAGCCGGGAGTTTCTAACAAACGCGATGCCAGGCTATTTTAATAATACTAATAGAATATAGTTTTTAAAAACACTTAAAGTATAACTACTTTGTCCCCGGCAGGGGTTGATGTATTGTGATCAGTGTGTCTATTTGTCTGTCAGTTTGTTTGTTTGTTTGTCTGTCTGTCTGTTCGTTCACATATCTCAAAATCACACAAACAAATTTCACTAAATTTATTATACATGTTACCTGTGGCCAAGACTCGTCATTTAACGTTTTTAAATTTTTGTTTGAACGTTTTAGCTGTTACTACGATCACTGTACCATTGCCACCGAGTGTCGTTTTGCTGTAAACAAGATTTCTGTACACTCGCCACGTCACAGCTCTATCATGGGTGCATGAAGATTTCTCGTGGCAGCAGACTGCGCCGCCAGCCTGCCGCATCCTCGTCCTGGAACAGCCGCCACTGTTGGTCCGCGGTTATTTATTCGTCGTGGAAACTCTCTGCTTATTTCGTAGCTAACCGCTACATCTAGAGGCCACTCCAATGTCCGCCACCTGTGAACTCGGGTAGCTGTTAAAACTCTGCCCCTTGGCTGTTAAAAAAGGAGCCGTTAAAGGGGTCAGCTCGCCAGTGCGACGTGCGTGCGATGCAGTGAACATAGATCGATGATGGTGATGATTAACAGGACTGCAGACGACGTGCTAGCTGGTCGCGTCCAGCTTCAGCGACTGACAATAATTATCAGACGTCATCCGCCGGGCAACGTGGCTTTTCCAGTATGCAGTCGTCTCCACGGCAACTTCAGCGCAACTTCGACACAGGTGTGACAAAATACTTCATTATCACTCTCATCAGCATCAGTCGTAGTGTTCACAGACAGTACACAAAAGGCGCTGAAATTAGTTACTGCTGGGTGAACTGTGAACGAAGGCGCCGGAAGATGACAAGTAAGTCAAGTTGCAGTCAAGTTACAGAGCGAAAACGAACTGCGTCAGTTAACTACAGTTGTGAAAAAAAGTCAAACCGTTCACTTGCTGTGATCTTACAAAATCTCATTGCAGACTCACAAATTCCTACTACACGCTTTGTACAAGAAAGCCGCTAATGTTCGGGCCTCTTAATGACATACTTGACATAAAAAATCTTTATAACACAACTCTTAGGCCAAACATTATTCGCTGATCCATGCTGATGAATAATGTTGTCTATTTCTGATGACTTAAGCTCAAAAATCGCGGCCAATCTATCAGGCAGATTTATACTGTTGGATGGATTTTCTCCATTTTAGAGTCACAAGAATAAACTTGAAAGGCAATTCGTGGCAGAAGAACTGCAGTCTTTTTTGCAGATTCTTACTTTTTACAATTAAACTTTGGCCTTGTTCCAACACACCGACAAGCTCCTTACTGCTCTGGTTGTCAAATCCACTGCACCAATGGGTTAACGGTGGCAGACTATACGATTTCACGAGGCTCAACTTCACACAATCATTCGTCTGTCTGTCTGTTTATCCACACGATATCTCAAAAACCGATGCAGCTAGGATCACCAAACTTGACGCAGACATGGTTCACGATGAGTCCTGGATACCATTTATTTTGGGATCAAAAAGTCAAAGGTCAAGGTCACGAGGCACGCAAACAGTGCCGGCACGGGTAATGGCGCTCCTGTGAGTGCTGGTTTCTTCTATAGTTATTATTATTATTATTATTATTATTATTTGGTTGGTTGGTTGTCGTTGCCGCTGGGGAAGACGAGCTTTGTCGTCACTCAATGTCGAGTCTGACGCGACCTGTCGTTGGTTCTTCGACGGTCTTGGATCAGACTGGCACGCAGACCTCCACAAGCCTCGATCAAGTCGACTTCAGATGGAGTTCAGACGTCGACCTTGCTGCCAGCAGAGATGAAAGTCTAGCAGCACACCACGCCGACACCCGGTATGCACTTCCGGCTGCAACTTCGCCACATCTTGCCCCGTACGGACGCCGGGGCTGCAATGCGCCCAGATTCATTTGTTGATTTTGTTGCCATAATATAAATTGTTCGTTTGCGTACTTATCTTTCCTATGTACTTACTTTCTTCCTTTCTTATTTACTTCCTTACTCATTTGCTTCCCTACTTTTCTATCACTTCCAGAATAATCCCGTTCCGTTTACATGAGGTGGTCGTAGGAGGCGACAAAACCTGCTTTTGTTTTTTGGGTTTATTTTATGTCGTAGTATATTTTGTTACTTTTGTTGTATTTGTTTCAGTTTTTCAGTACTAAGCCAAGAGATTGGCTGGGAAGAACGTCTCCGAAATGACCTACTTTGTGTTGGGTGGGACGTAAAACCTTAATCAATCAATCAATCGTCACACCTTCCGCCGCTACCGTACTGCTGCGACCGGCTGGACGTCGGACTTGTGGTCAAGTGGTCGCCGGTTCGACCACCGGTCGATACGCGGATGTGTAACGACTGGGCAAGTCGTTCACACCCTTATGCCTCTGTCAGCTAACAGTATAATTTGGTACCGGTCAATGCGGCTGGGCAGGCAACCGTAGGTCTCTAGTATCTCACTGACCATGCATGCAGACTTCAATGGTTATCAGTGGTCTAAACAGTTACGGGCTCAAGGCCCAGGGAGACAGAAATGTTGCGCACGTACGCCAAGTAAACAAATAGTTACAACGTTCGCAAATACTATACACAGCTGTAGTCGGTCATGTAATGGTAACAGTATAAACTTGTTATAGTACAAGGACAACAAACATCAAACATTAAAATTAACAGCTTATGATAGCACCAATACTACATGTTCCCAAAATACTTTCTATCGTAAATATTAAAGTATTCTCCTCCTGGCTGACTTTACGGAATCTGGGAACTTTTAAAAACTTTTCTTTCTTATTTCAGTTCTTTTTAAGTTTTGTATTTCGATGAATAAAAATTATCGTGATGATTATATGCGTAGCTGACTACGTTGGCTAGTCGCCAGCTGTTATTGAGTGCACGTTAATACATCATCGGTCATGTCGCGTCTTTATTATTCCCAGCTGAGCAATTATTAGCTAGACAGAGCTCTGCATGGCTTTGCGATAACGATGCCCCTCCCTCAAATAGACAGTATCAGCGCTATGATGATTGTCTGGAGGTTGGGAGGGAAACTACTCAGAACTGTTCTGTGCTGTGTTGTATATGTGTATGTACGCAGAGAACATTTGTGTTCGCACAGAAAACCTTACAGCCTAGACTGTTACGGGGGTGCTCTGGAGCGCCTCTGAAGTTACGACCATATGGCGCTATACAAATGTGTATATTATTATTATTATTATTATTAATATGACGGATTTTAATAGCGTGCAAAACTCTGTCAGTGATAGTGACTGTTCACGAACTGTCAGTGTGATCTACGAGAGTTGTGTACGATAACACAAACACAAATGTGAACAGTTCTTAAATTTGCATGTTGGTTTAGGTTTAGATTTCTTTTCTGTGTGTTTGTTTCGGTTTAGTGTTTTACGTGTTTTTGTATTAGCTTAACATCATTTTTACCGCGCGACGCTACGCTAGCGCGGTATATGCTGTCGTCGTGTCTGTCTGTCCGTCTGTCACACGCCGGTATTGTACCAAAACGACTAAACACAGGTTCACGTAAACAACGCCTTTCGATAGCCCTGGGATTCTAGTTTTCTGAAGCCAAACAAGTCGGCGAAATTCCGGCTGAGTCACCCCCAACGGGGGCACCAAATAGAGGTGGGGTAGGTTACAATCGGCAATTTTCGACCAATATCAGAAACGGCGTAAGATAGGGACATAGTTACTATGCAACGCTAATAGGAACTCGAATATGATCTATCGAATAGCGCTATTTTCAGTGACTTTGAATGACTCCTAGCTACCTAAAACCACCCAATTTTCGATATTTTTATTGCCTTTCGTATCTTCGTAATGGGTAAAGTTAGTGACTTCAAATTTCGTAGTTGATGGTAGCAAGTGCTAGCCTGCGGGTAATGAATCATCTCTGAAAGGGGCGTGCTCGGGTCAAATTTTGTATGCAGGTAGAATATGTCAGGTGTTAGAATGACAGACTACCCCCTTTTTGGCGTGGTCAGGGTCACGTGACCCGTTTTTAAAATTTTGCCCCATTCATATCTTTGAAATCGGAGAAGCAAATTTCGTGTGCTGGTGGATACGGAGGAGTACTCGTGCAAACGACGTGCATGTATGATATATTACCCCCCCCCCCAAAAAAAAGGGATGTGTTCAGAAGCACGTGACGTTTTTTTAAATTTTGGGAAATAAGTGATAATATCGTTAACGGTGCAAGATAGAGGCATAGTTGCAATGGAAGACTAATAGGAAATCGTATGTGGGTCTATCGAATGGCACCATTGCCAATGCCAATGAATGACCTTGAAGGTCACTTTTGCTGTTTAAAACCTTTCTAACTCCCATACCTCGTAAACCATAGCATGAATTTGCTAACATGGCGCGTCGCGCGGTCCCTCTGCGGCAGCTGAGCCTCTTGTTATTCCTGTGTTGCTTGCTTTTGTTGTGTTTGGTTTAGTTTAGAGATTGGCTGGGAAAACGTCTTCGAAATGACCTAGTTTGTTTCGGGTGGGACGTAAAACCTAAACTCAATCAATTAATCAGCAATTACAGCTGCATCTGCGCATTATAATATAATTATGTCTCTGACTTCGGCGTCCAGCAGTTAATCTGAGTCAACAAGTGTCAAATATTTCACCAGGTAGTGTAGAGACGTAAATTACCTAAGGTCTTAAATGATGACCTCATTCACGGACACATTTTAAATATGGTGCAACTTTCAATCAGAACGTTATTACAAAATTTACTGATGAATCTGAATGTGAAATAACTCTGCAAATCGGACTGCAATTGGCGAAATTACGCGCAAGAATACATTGGCAATTTCTGACTAACGGCTTTACATGGCCACGTGTTTATTGCGTCTAAACTGCTGTGATGATGATGACTTGTTTCGTTTAGAAGACGCATTCAACAAATGGAGCGGCAGCTCTCCAGTCTCACTGCGGCTATCGTCAATTCGGACCTCAATCTGCACAAGCCAGGTATGATTAACCACCGTACGTTACAGGGACAATGCACGATAGAATACTATTTACATACGCTGTTCTTCTTATCATGACATCTACTGGGCACTCTCACTGCAGTGTCTGGGTCGACTCAGCTTTATACCCTCTGTGGGACGCTAATATATAT
>Ga0209780_1003901_pt1 | contig 11317 bp, 5 predicted proteins | sample WorMetexBAHAMAS2_FD_187384 | JGI IMG/M metagenome (GOLD analysis project Ga0209780, IMG submission 187384) | Marine gutless worms symbiont microbial communities from Max Planck institute for Marine Microbiology, Germany - Inanidrilus exumae... | ecosystem: Host-associated > Annelida > Digestive...
GTCAGGTCGACGGCGGGTAGTCAGAGAGACACTGACGGCGATTCGAGCGTCACGATACGCCTACTGGTCATGTATTACGACGTTATGGGACAGACTCTGATCTCAGCGGCGCAGCGGACGGCTGTGCGAGCGTACCGAGACTCTATACCATTCAGCACACTCGATCGGACCGGTGTGTATGTCTTTGTGCGTCCGGACAATACATATGAAGTTGATGTACGTCAAGGAAATGTAAACATTTTGTAGCACTTACAGTCAGATCGCCGATTCTTAAAGCTACTGATTGACTTTTACTTAAACGAGGTGTTGCCCTAACGAAACGCAACACTACTGGCCCGCCGTGCAGCCGTGGAGCTATAATTAGACTGGAGGCGACATGACTACATCACCTGGCCTACGCGGTTAAAGCCGCCTGCAGGCCCGCCGTGGAGTGTTACAGACGACGACAAACGCCAGCGACCGTTACTAGTCTGCCCCCTCCTACACCTTGTGTAGGCGGGCCAGTAATAACGTGACAAATCTTCATCAGTTAACTTCGCACAGTACGACATCATGCCCTACACCATGGATATCGTATCTTGACCACAGATTACTATGACGTCACTTCACTCTATGTATAACTTTTGAATTAAATGATCTCTGACCTAGATGTAAGGCATGCTGTTTTATCATGACACTGTGTTCTGTTTATTTATTTATTTATTTATCAATAAAACATAGGTTACAATCATGTACATAAAAACACTGGTAACACAACAGTACTGTTACTTATTTACCGTTTTCAGTTCAAGTCTGCTATTCAGATACTGTCAGCCATCCCAGCAGTCGCCAAGCTCTTGATTTCCTCATGTGACACTGAACTCTGACGTATGACCTTAACCCTTGCATTTGACCTATACAGTGTCATAATGTTTCACGGAAAAGAGGGAAGCAAAAGCAAAGATTTGTTGCAAAGGTACTAGCGGGGCTCAGTATTTACCTCGTAACGGAGGACATTCACCCATATTCTCTCTGGCTGAATGCCCGATCAGCTTCCCATAGTCGAAATTTCGATTTCATCTCAGATGATCTGGTTACATTGTGTAAAATTAGGTGAACTTCAGTTTAGTAACAAAATGCACAGTTGCGCGGCACATAAAACCTCAACTAACTAATGAAAACATCAAACAAGCGGGTATCGTCAAAATTTATAAATTCCAAGATCTTAAACAGATAAATAAGTAACTCAGCTGCTGATATTTTTAAAAAGTGAATGGTACGCCGGTACGGGGTACCTTATATTTCCACAAATATGGATACGCGCAGTCTTCTCTCTCTAAAATTAGACCCTTGGTGCATGAACTCGGCGTAATACACTAATCACAGCAAGTAATTAAAAGCCACTAAGTCAACGTTAATATTAAATCAACTGTATCGCAACTGAAGAGACGCCGAAATTCACATCAAATTTAAACTTAAATACGGTTGGGCTATGTTACAGTTAAATGAGTTTAAATTTTGGCGTCACTTCCATTGAGGCACGGTGTAGTCGGAGCAGCGCCATCTCAGTTGCCAATCCGATGCCGAAATACGTCGCATTCGGACATCCAGGCTGGTCCCAGAGAGCACCAGACAATCGCGATGAGAACCTTAACCCGTGCGCGCCACCCGCCACGCTTGTCTCCGCGTGCAATGCCTGCCACGTAACCAAATCAATAGTCGCTGCCGCCGCTGCTGCTGCTGCTGTTGTGGATGCTGCTCATACTGCTTGCGCTCTCGCAATCGCATTATTGATGCCGCCTGTTTCAAATCTGCTGCTGTAATTTGGTCTCCGAGACGCCGCGTGTGACGGATTGAAACCCGCTTATTGAAGCTATTTAAGTCACAGCATAGCCTGCATAGGAATAAATATAGAAATTATAAATCACCCTCAAGATGTATAATGTATACACTGTGAGTCAAATAAGAAAAGCGGCTATATTCTTGCTCATAACTTTTGCCAATTAGTGACCGATTTTCACTTTATTTCTCCGAAAGACTCAGTAATAAATTTGCAATAAAGTCATCAGTAAATATCCCACCAGAAATTAAACGTGTTGCTACACTACCTTGTGAAATATTATTGACAGCAAACTAGCGACAATCTGAAAAAAATGGTGATTGATAACAAATCATAAGGTACAGCGTAGTACACATTGGAGGTCTGATGGATTATTCGACGACTATTTTACTAGTAATTTATTGCTGAGTTCGCTTGTGAAACAATTTTTAAAAATCTGCGAACAACTGGCAAAGTTAGCGTACGTGCAAAACGGTCGCTGTCTCATACGCCCTATGCGCCTTATGGTCGAATAACTTGCCCAGACATATTGTGTATGACAGCAGAAACTGCTATTAACTGTTGTTACGTTGGTTTTGGTACATCATTCTACATCAACGTCGTTACGAATAACCGATCGCTCCTTTCGTTATGCTTCACCTTGTCTATGGCATCAACTCCCTCTTCATCAATCTCAGCGCAGTCTCTATCTCTGACTCACCTGTTCCTGCGCATATCACGTCATCTTCCTCTACAGATTCACCACACTCGCCATCTATAGGCCTGAATAAACTAACTCCATCACTCTTTCACTCTCGTCTTGAAACCTATTTCCTTTACAAATCCTTCCCACCGTAGACTCTCTTCTTCCACTAGCACTATTATCTGGACCTTTTCTTCTGAGCTATATCCTTTTTGTTTTTAGTTTTTTATTCTCCCGAAGCGATGCTTCGCTTCGGGCGAATCATGGAAATACATTACGGGGCAAAAGAACGGTGATGACGCGTTCAGCTATAACTCCGCCGAAAGTGAACCGATTTAGATGAAATCTAAAACATTAGAATTCTTAGTATGACGAACGATCGATTAAATTTAGCTAAATGTTGGCGGCTGGCTCTGACAGATTTTGAACGCGATCCACGCAGTAGCGGCAGTTTGAGAGGCAGCCGAAATTTTTTGGTGAGGTAAATAACGCACGATTTCACCGATTTCCCGTCAGACAAATTTTACGACATTTTAACATAACAACGTCAATCGTTGTCGCCATGTCTCTACTAATTTGCCATACGTATTCTCAGAAACTTTTAATTTTATGGCTTTGCTGATTAATAATAAACCAATGATGACATAGCTAAATTAGGAAACACTAAAAAGTGCAAATCTTCGACAAAGGTTAGCCATACAATACATCAGCGGCACATCCAAACTAGAATTCCTCACTCGAGGTCGCATCGACCACTTTAACACAAAGAGCTCGACAGACAACCGAAAACACGTCACGTCGTAATGTGCATCCTTGACAGAAAGGGAACATTTTCCTACCGTGGTCACAGTTTGGCCGATGACCTTGACCTTCAAATTTGACCCAGATAGTGTCAAGATGAACCAGCATGCTAAATATTTAGATTTTAGGTCAAAATCGTTTAGTTCAAAACTAATTTTTGGACACAAAGACAGACATACAGACATACAGACACGCATACATTGGATTGTTCTATACTGACTACAGAATGTCGGTAATAATATGATAAATGGTAAAATCTGGCCAGTTTACAACCGAGTGTAAGGGCGACGAAGTAATAGGTCTAAAACGGCAAATATCACGTTGGTAGGACTCCACCTAAAATGATAAGCAATGCAGTCGTTGAGCTTTGGTGTCTATGTGTCTGATAATGTAAGTACTCAATAGGTTGTCGACAAATTTTCATGAAATTTCGGGAATAGGTAGATTCTTGTATGAGGAACGATCGATTAAATTTTGGGATAATCTGAATCCAGATCGGGATTCAGGATCTTTTAATTTACGGTGGCCTCTCAGCATCACCGCACTCCATTAAAAGTCGCTCATTAGATGATGCCCTTGCGAACGTTTCAATGGTGTATTGTATTTGCATTATTACGAGGGACGCTATGCTAGCGCGGCATATGCTGTCGTGTGTCTGTTTGTCTGTCTGTCTGTCTGTTTGTCTGTAACAAGCTGGCACTGTACGAAAATGGCTAAACACAGGATCACGCAAACAACGCTGTACGATAGCACAGAGACTCTAGTTTTCCAACGGCTTCATCCCAACGGGACGCCAGATAGAGGTGAGGTACTTTCAAACGACGATTTTTCACCAATATCTCGCTATATCTCAGAAACGGTGCAAGATAGCGACATAGGTACTATGGAACGCTAATAGGAACTCGTATTTGCTCTATTTATTGGTGCCATTTTCAGTGACCTTAAGTGACCATAACTACCCCAAAACACCCCATTTTCGACATTTTATATCGCCTTTCATATCTTCGTAGTAAGTGGAGTCATTAACTTCAAATTTGGTAGGTAGGTTGACGGTAGCAAGTGCTAGCCCATGGATGGCAAACAATCCCTGAAAGAGGCGTGGTTAGACACGTGAACCATTTGAATTTTGGTGGGCACCAACCATATCTCTGTAGCGGCTGATCGTCTCAGGCGCTGTCAACTTAGTCCGGTGAGTGTCATAAACTTCTGATGGTCGTCGGACAACTGTTGATCACACCTACCGTCGAGATCTGTATTCAGCAGCTAAGACGAGTAGAAGAAATGGTTTGATTGCTATCCATGGGCCAATCTAATGAAACGCGTGATCTTGGTATTGTAATTGACAATAAGTTGAATTTTAACAGTCATATATGTCACATTGCTCACAATGCTCATGTACGTGCTTCTTTAATACTGCGAAAATGTGTTTCTAGAGACCCCAAAATTTTAACCAAAGCTCTTATCACGTATGTTCGTCCTTTACTAGAATATCGTACACCCGTTTGGTCACCGCATACTGTTTGTAATATTAGTAAGATAGAATCATGTTAGCAGTGGTTTGCAAAACGTAACAAACGGCTGTATGGGCTGGGCTACTCGCAGCGATTAACATTCCTCGGTTTAGAGACTTTAGAGGTCAGAAGGATAAAATACGACCTAATAATGTGTTATAAGATCCTAAACAGTGACGTTTCGCTAATTTTTTTTTCGATTTGTCAGCTTTGACTTACACGAGAGGACATAAGTATAAACGGTATAAGCAACAGTCCAACATCAATGCATATAAGTATTTTTCCAGTAACCGAATTTGTAACATTTGGAATGTTTTACCTAATTTTGTGTTTGATGTGTCGTCTTCAAATAATTTTAGAAGATTGTTTGATCAGGTTAATCTATCTCAGTTTACAGTATTGCTGTAATTGTTTATTGGTATCATTTTGTTGAGCATATATATAAGTGCCTATATGCCCTTTATGTTCAGTTATTATATTCATGTTGTTTGATCATACTCATTATACGTTGCTCGTTTCTTGCTTAACATATGATGCGATCTGGAATAATTAGCATGCGCTGTGCCTCTGTCAGGGTCTGTCAGCGGCAGCGGAGACTCTTGTATTGGCTAGATATCTTCGCTTAGGCAATTAGTGCTACTATTACCCCAGGTACCTGTATCCCGGTCACTGAGATCATTACTGAAACCGTTCAAAACACACTAAAATGTCAGAAAAATTCACCCGTAACGGTTTTCATAATCCTGATAAAAGACGAAACAGACTAGAAGCAGCCAGCAGTCACAAGAGTGCAAAGGCCAACGCCGGCAATGTTTTTTGTGACTCGTGAATTTGACCTTTAACTTTTGACCCCAAAGTAAATGGGTTTCCAGGACTCATGGTACGTAGAACATTTCTATGTCAAGTTTGGGTGATCCTAGCTGCATCGGTTTTTGAGAAATCGTGTGGTAAAACAGACAGACAGTCCAACAGAGGTAAAAACACTACCCCGCGACTGCCGTCGGCGTGGGTAATAAAGAAACCAACAACTGAGGCAAAACATAATCTTGGCGAAAGCAGTCATGATTCTTTCTTCATCAATCAAAAATAAACAAAGCATATGACTGTTCTCTGTACTTAATGTGTCTCTAAGTGTGTCGGGCTGTCGACTCGATGGTGCTTTCTACGAAAGTATATGAAAAGTACGATTACGATGTATTAGTTAACCGACCTGTTATACGCAGTGCTAACAGTGCTTAGCTCAAGCAGGGGAGGCTCTATTTTAGCCTGTTCGGAGTCAGTTGGTGGTTCACCGAAAGACCTTGAAAGACCGAAATCTGGTTTCGAAGTTGCATCTGGTGAACTTAAATGTTTATGTACTTTACCAATGGCATATAAGTTACTAGTGCAACATAACATGCCAATTATGGCTCAAAATACCAACAAGTTGTTGAAGGAGCACTCGACCAATATCATCTTCGGTGAGAAACGATACTGATAGAGAAGCTGAAGATGGAAATATTGTCTTCCAGCTAGCTGCAATGCAACGCGTTGTATATCAACAAGAAACAACTACAGGTCTTGGGGTTATAACAGTTTGAGACTTTAGTGTACTAAGTGCCTGAGCCATTATCTGTAGCAGACCAGGCCAAGCGTTCCGCGAGTGGGGCTCAAATTGAAGCTGGGGAGGCGGCTAAATCCGAAGCAGGGGGCTGAGCCCCCTAACCCTCTTCACTTTAACAACTGGTTATATACAGAAAACGTACTGTGGCTGTTTTGGGGTTGTTTCGGCCGTTCGGCGTACTTACGAAATCAGAGAAATAAAATTGAACAGCGGACCATAAATCCGAGCTGACTGTGCAAGGCCATTCTGTGTGGCTGGCAAATACGACAATGACATTACCGGTGGTCTGCTAATGCTATTAGCCGCATTTCTCACTCCGAGGAAAGTACAAAACAGCGTAGAGGAATTGTTCCTCATCTCACAGCAGACGTAGTACAGATATAAATCAAAATTCACTCGTTAGCTGCCCAAAAATAATAACTTTCGCCAATGTGTGTTTGCATGGGCACATGGGTAAGCTGTGCAAAAACGGCTCAACCTACCGAGATGCCGTTTGAAAGGCTGGCCGTTTTGACTCCAAGGAACCATCCTTGTGTTAGATGGAGATCCAGATCCCCCGACGAGCAGGGATTTTCGGGGCATTGTAACGCACATACGCATGAGTAGGTCTACATTTGCACCCACAGCGGGCGAACGTGCCTGCCCAGCACACGCAGTGGACAAATGCAGTTGCCGCAGCAAGGGGTGACAAGTCAAGACGGCGATGCGGTCTCTTACTTTGCATACTTGTTAAACATTTGAGATATACATAATACATAAATGGCGCTATATTATACCCTTCCTTTCCTTTCCTTTATTTCGTAGGTGGATGCCGCCCATTATGAACGACCGAGTAGCGTGGTCTGTCAGTCTGTCTGTCGGTCTGTAACCTAGTGAGCCCTGCAAAAAATTCGGAAGCGATCGAGATACCGTTTGCGTTCAGGACTCGGGTGGGCCCAGGGAAATACCTATTACGTATAGCGGACAGCATCGGGCGAATACTGTATTGTGTTCATTCAACATAATACAGCCTTCTAGTTTTGATTTGTGTATTATATTTTGTAAGCGTCGACGTGGCATATATACATGTGCGTTTTTATGCCCCCGTCACCAACGTGGAAGCATTAAGCTATACTGTCTATCTTTCTTTTGTCTCATATTTCTAGCTCCAAAAACAATGCGTATTACAGATATGGTTATTATAGAACACTAATGGTAAACCCCAGGCTAGAAGTCGAACCCACCAGTTAGTGTAGCGATATGGCTTTAAACGTCCTTGAGACCGAGAAACTTGCACATAGTCACAATTAATCGTCAATAGGAAGTCACAGGCTGTTTATCATTTCCGTTGTCGTCGTTAGTCTAATCATCGGAAAGGACCGAAATGGCCATCGGCGAGGGACATATCGTTTCGCTGCCTTCAAGGTGAATCAGCCTGTTTGTTGAAGGACATATTCGTATGTGGCGACCGCAGGTGTTCGCAGGATAATCATTACTAGTATTTGAATTACTTCAATCGAGGTTCCGTCCTTACTCCCCCTTTCGTACGTGGCGAAGAGGCTCTTTTTAAAACTATCTGTAATCTCCTGCAGTGAGCAGTGCCGCATTAAGGGGAGGGGGTGCTAGGAGTGCTGCAGCACCCGGGCCCGCAGTTTCGGGGCCCGCAATTGGTGTGAGTGAAAAATGTTTATGTGTTGTATATAACTGAAACTTGTAAAATCTATAGGCTCTTGCAGCAGCTAAGCATCAACAGAAATATATAGAAACTTATGCTAAAATTGCCAGGGCTATACACAGCCAAAGTAAACTGGAAGCAGAAATCAGAAACCTCGTTACCATAGCATTAAACAAATCCTGGTGGTAATTTGGTAAAAGCCAGTACACAAAAGCCAGTCTGTATTTTGAGTTCAATTTCAACCACAACAGCTGCGTACGCAACCATGTCAAACTTTTTAGCCTACTCGGCACAGGCATTAAAAATTTATGTGAATAATGGCTCTGGCCACCATCAGCCAAGGCTTGAATTCTTCACACTATGCACGAAAGTCATCCGTATCTGTTTTTTATCTCTAAAAACTTTTCTCTAAGAGACTCATTTTGGTGGTGGTAGCTTTCAACGCTTAAGACTAAAGTGTCGAAAGCAACCACCACCCTAATGGCAATTTTCATTTATTATTAAATAATAAAAATTTATTTGACCGATTTGAACTCTTAACGCTAACCTCGCGGTGCAGCAAAAAGCGCCAAAAAGCAGTTAACCAGTTAGCTGGTTATAGGTCTGTAAGGGGCCCCGCATTTGGCACAGCACCCGGGCCCGTACTAGCTTTAATGCGGTTCTGGCAGTGAGTCTGGGTCGACATCGATATCAATGTTTGTGTATTTTGAGTCAACATGGCGATTATACCCAGTTTCAAACAGCACAATCGCAGTCTCTTGGTGAATTTCAGCGCCACCTTGTTGATTGAGTCCTGTGACAACTATTCCCAGACTGAATAACGACGTCTTTGGGCGCGTCGAATTTTTTTCGGCTCGTTTTAAACTTGCGGTAGCGCTCTAGCCCGGATTAAGGTTGACGTAAGCTGTAGGCACTTCACAGATGTTACCCGGTCCTTTGCGGACAGTTCTTAAGAGCAAGTCGTAGAATTATTAAGTTATTTGGTACCATGTCTCAAAATTATTATCAAGAAGTAAGTAACTATTTTGGCATTAACACGGTAAAGAATTAATTCACAATCGTTTTGAGAAATTCAGGATCAGCTACGGTGGGCGGACAACTACCTATGCCGTGTGATATTTGCTACAGATGCTGAACTTATTCTGAATGTATTGTATTTTTTCTTCTGTTATCCTACCTTGCTTGGTCGTGTCGACGTGCGGTCGAAGACGGTGCGCTGCTGTGCTGTACGCCGGTTGAAACAGTCGACTCACCAAGCTGCGAGTCAGCAGTTTGTCTAATAATCGCGAGACTATCAGGACGACATTCACAGCTGCGTTCAATAAACGAGTCGCTGCCCAGCATCTCTGCCGTCACCAGCAGTAGGTAGCAGCAGCAGCAGCATCCAGTCAACTAGTCTTGATGCTATGTGACATAACAACCGGCCAATGTAATATCCAGCGTATGAGTGACACCTACTCGTTCTTTAGCCAACCGTGGTACGGTTCGGCTTATCCCACGGGTTGTGTGTCTGTGTGTGACTTCGGAGTATTGTGGCCATACGCCTAAACGGATCGAGTTGTTTTTGTGTGAGAATTGCCACGGAGGATGGCTGCTTTGTATTTGTAAATAAGTGACATAATCTCGAAAACGGTGAAAATATACATATTTACGATGGGCAACTAAAAGGAAATCATAAGCGGCTTGTCGAGTGGCACCAATACCAATGTATTTGAGTGATCTTAAAGGTCACGTTAGCTGCACGTTTGAAACCTTTCTAGCTCCATAGGCCTACATCGGGAAATATAGCACGCGTTAGTTACAATATGATTCGTCCACATCAGACATGAATCGCAAAGCGTATGTGGCCTGTAAATTCAACTGTTTTTTCGAAACAGAAGGATTTCTCGGGATCATAGGCAGTCGCCTACACTGTAAAAGTGGTAATACACACCGGATACGCCCACGGAAAGGGATCTCTCATGAAGGTGCGGTGTTCGACTTTGAAATTTTCGACCGGCTGTTTCGGCGGGCTGTTACTTATTTACCGTTTTAAATCCAGGCCTACCATCGCAGCAGCCACTGAGGTCGCGTTTACGCAAACTAGCATTTGCCTACGTCGATTTTGATAATTTTCAGTTAAATGCTAGTATGTTGTCAACAAAGCGAACTTAGTCAAACTGTCAATACTTACGTCACCATATACGGCGCCGCTTATTATTATTATTAAATGATTCACAGTTGCACATTGACAAAGCACAGGCTGCACAGCTGACTGCAGTATACATGTAAGTGACAACCGTAAAGTACCAAGGCAAAACACTTACAGATACCTTTAAGGGGAGAAATGCGCAATTACATAATAGTAGACAATATGGTAATACACAAGTACACAATGCTTCTACGAAAAATACATAAGCTCAGACAATATAAAAACATACTATAAACAGGCAGTGTGTTTAAAAACTATTATAAGTGACAAGTATACAAAAAAGGAGACAGATCAGTGCTTTTCACTAACGACCTAAAAGCAGAAACAGAATGCAGTGTAGTATTTGTAATTTTTAGGTAATTCCAGGGGGCTAGAACACGTTCACAAAGTAGTGTTTACGCAGACTGGTCCGACAATAACTTGCATACAGTTTCCAGGGGTGACCCCTGTTTGTAGTAGGCCTATATCGTGCAACAGAAAACATATTAGCACAGTCCATATTTGTTTTGCCAAATAACACTTTATATGTATAGATTAAATCGTGATGCAACCGCCTAAATTCCAGCGTTTCAAGGCCAAAAGATTTAAGCCGGATAGTGTAGTTAAGGTGGGACAAACCAGGTAGTCGCTTAGTGAAATGGAAGAATATCTTAGAAAAATAACTTCTATCAAGTTTCTACTTACAACGTTTTTGCCAAGCAACGTTATGCTATCGATGTATATGCGGTCATCATGTGTCTGTCCGTCTGTCTGCCTGTCTGTCACAAGTCGGAGTACTACCAAGACGGCTAAACCCCAGGATCACGCAAAAAACGCCGCACGATAGCCAAGGGACTCTCGTTTTTAGCGAACGTCAACTACGTTACGTTCGCTGTATGCTATCGCAATTCCGTCTGTCGTCTGTCTGTCGTCTGTCTGTCGTCTGTCTGTCTGTGACGTTGGTGCACCCTAATCAGCAGGTTGAAATTTTTTTCACCATACGATAGCTCATGGACTCTAGTTTTCTGATGCCAAAATTCGTTGGTGGGGGACGCCCCATTCCCCCTGAAAATTGCG
>Ga0209780_1003902_pt1 | contig 11316 bp, 5 predicted proteins | sample WorMetexBAHAMAS2_FD_187384 | JGI IMG/M metagenome (GOLD analysis project Ga0209780, IMG submission 187384) | Marine gutless worms symbiont microbial communities from Max Planck institute for Marine Microbiology, Germany - Inanidrilus exumae... | ecosystem: Host-associated > Annelida > Digestive...
GCACATGGCAATATGGCAACCAAGGGTATTGGCATCTTGGGAAGGGGAGGAGCATGGCCCCCTGCCCCTCCCCTCAAATCCGCCAGTGATCAGCGTGTATGTCTCTCCGCTCTCATATCTCGAAAACCGCATATTCGAATTTCACCGAACTTTCTGTGCGTGTTACCCGTGGTCCTCCTCTCACGACAGTACAATATGTTATGTACTTCCGGTTTTGTGGAAAACGTCAAATTTCACACAATGGAGCCAATGAGCCAAAATCACGCACGACGTTGTTTCATCGAGTCCGCCAGATGGCGGCACCGGGGGACCAGTTGTTGTTATACGATTACACTTAAGCTTGCTTGAAGCAGCGAAGAAGTGTTTTAGCGGGTATCCAACGCAAGCGGTCGCTGATCGAGCGACAATTTGCAGAGGCGCGTAATCACATAACGTCACGCAACTTCAACTCTGTGCGTTCATCATTATTCGGCTGTCACGCCCACAGTCCAAAGGACTGCTTGACCGACTGGTATCTACTGTCTGAGACGCAGCAGGATAGTTTGGTGCTTAGTTAAGGGTCCAGTCTCATCGCTGCAAATGAACTAAAAAAACCTAGCAATACAGTTCTGGCCGTCATCTTGGATTTCCAGTAACTCGAAATTTTATCGATCTATTCTAAGGGTCAATGTGCGTCATCATGCCAAATTTCGTGACGATCTTCACACACAATGGCCTAAGAAAGGAAGACGAGCACTCAGCCCATGCTCCTTTATGGCATCGTTCAGTTTTTACCTTTACACTAATAATAATAATAATAATAATAATAATCTAGCTTGTATAGCGCCAGTATATCAAAGACGCCAGAGGTACTATGGGCTGTTAGGTTGGAAACCGGCTAAACACCTCTCGGCTGCTTCAAATAATTTACAAGTCACTGGCACCGCGGATTAGACTATACGACCGCCCTTACTGATTTTCGCACTCTCTCAAGCTTCTTGCACATTTTTCTGATTTTCTTTAACTTAACTACTACTGTAGATGACAATTACATTCGCAATTCACTGCTCGTTGTTGAGATATGGCGATTTAACGGTTTTCAAAATGGCGGCTATCCGACATCTTGATTTGTTGTAAGCGTGTTTGGAACACCCAGAAAGATTATTTGGTGGTCTTCAAACGCTGTGCAATATTTGGTTGGAATCGGTGCAGTAGTTCCGATATATTACGCACTATATTTTGCGAGCTTGGCGAAAAAACGCCTATTCACGCTCCCTTTTCGTGCATTTTGGGGGATTAGACCCCCTAAATGACGGCAGTATCATTGCGACCCCAAAAAGTTACCTCCTTCCGCGAAAACACGTCAAACGACATACTGATCGTAAAAAACTAAAAATGGTCGGTTAGCCATCCTGGCGTCGAATCCCTTCGTCAATGTCCCCAATTTGGAACTCTGGGCAAAAATGGGTTAACAGCGACAATATCTTCAGTGTCACTACATCACCGCCTGATACCAGTTATCGCGCTAACGCGCTCTCCCTCCCGTCCGCCACTTCGACACACAGACATACCCTGGATCGCTGCTAGCTGACTGGGGCATGTCATGCTGCGACCTGTCTTCCGCGTGAATAGCTTACGCCGCTGCTGCTGTAAGTCTAACTGCCCACTGCAACAAATCACGTGACCCTAGTGACTTGCTGGAGAAGCTTCGTCTTTATCCTAAGTTCCGCCCAGCATTAAATTACAGTCTCTCCCTTTCCTTCCGCCCGACGGGTCAGGAAAGCTTTCGTGTATCCAAAATGACGGTTACGCGTACCAACTTACCAACTACCAAGTGGTCGCAAGTCAGGCATCGGCGGCAGTAACCAGACCGTTGCCTGGGGAAGGAAGGAGCTGGGACCCGGCCTGTAGTCATCGTCGCTCGCCTCAACCCTCAGCTCGTCTATTAAACAGACCCGCGCGTACCCGGAAATAATTTAATCAATGTTTGTAGGACATCGATCGTCGCTCGCCGGCGAGGGACGGACGGCGACTGGAGAGACACGCGCCGAGAGAGGCAGGCGGGCACCTGGCCGACCCTCGCCCAGTGATATTTCTCTTCACACTAATAATATAATCCTTATCCGTTTAAGTTTCACTTAACGTTGTTTGGTTGGGAGATAAACGCCCCCTTTCAGAAAAAATAGGCTATATCGAGGATGAGGCTTTGGGTGGAGATTTAGTTCTACCAGGTTAAGGATGGCCAAGATACAGTAACCTGCTGACCTCGTTGCGTTTTTGTTCAGCGACGACCCAAAATGGGAAAGGATAGGGGAGGCTCATTTAACTTATTACACTCGCGCCTACAACAGGGTGAAAACTAACCAACCACCAAAAGACCTATTTACCAGTTCAATGCGATATCTTGTGTAACTGCTGTTCATCAGTTCCTATAACATATCAGTGCCTACCGACTATAATATCTTTTCCGTGTGGGTCTGGCTTTGGAATGCCTGTCTTAGGTAAAACTCACAAAAAGCATCCGGGGATCTCCCACCCACGGTACTAGGCCTGCCTCCACCACCCCTTCAGATAAAGTTTCACTTCAGTGTTCACACAGTTAGTCAGTTAACCTTCCCATGTTGTTTTTCAGTGCACTTCAACCAGCGGTTAACTAAACATAATAACTGTATTTTCAGGACGACTTTCAGTTGATGAAAATATCACCGGTACGGCCATGGCGAGGCGGCCCGTGCGAGCCACGCCGGCTGAGTGACCGAGCGAGTGGCGCAATCAATGCTGTCACTCGCAATAGCCCGGCGACGCGACGCCGCCACACACAGCTCGACCAAGACCACCCATCCATCAGCCAGCGACCGCCAGCAATGAGCATCCACCGCTCAAAACCATGGCGACAGAACTGAAAGTTTTTCAGATTAACTGCAACAACGTCTCGTGCTCACTGCAGACCCGTCAGATTCGCCGCGACCACAAAAGACGACCACAGCTGTCTGCTTGTTGACCCCTTCCACATGCACATCTGTTCGCTCCCTACCCCTTATGGACGTCTGTCCTGCATGGTCATGATCATTCACTATTGTGCCGTGCGTGCGACGATCCACGATCGGCGACCGCGCCTTTACTGTCGCCGCACCGCGCGCATGGAACAGTCTGCCTGACTCACTGCACCGACTGTCATCATTGGAACAATTCAAGAAACATTTGAAAAATCATTTATTTAAAATCTCATTTGCGCAACAGGACAGTTTGTGATTGTACAGCGCTCTTGAAGCGGCTTGTGTTGCCTACAGCGCAATATAAGTTGTCTAAATTACATTACATTACACATTCAGCACGTGCCTTTGCATTATCTAACTGCACATAAAATTTATAGTTAAGAGCTACCATCAACAATGTCACTTTTAAGCAGAATCACGCAGTTTACTTAAGTGAAACGCATGCAGCTATTAACACAACGCACATTAGGCCTACACAGAAGAAAGTAGTAAAGAAATCCGTACTGAGTGCTACGAAATGTTAATTTTTAATTTCAAAACGTGCAGAAATCGCAATATCCGACAACACTGCGACAATCGCGATCACACTTCGTGCAGGTCGGACACGTTCGTTACGTTCATCTACACCTTTACATGGCAGACCGACTCTCAATCCTGGCACGAAACCCATGAATGTTACTGCCAATTACGTTCACAACCTGACGCGGATGTGGCGTGCTTTCACCATAATGAGATAGTTACTGTATACATAGAGCGCGTGCAGAGACGGCAAAGAGCAACGCAATGCAACGACCGACGTCCATGGAGAAAACACAGCGATATGATCTTTACCGTTGCTGAACGTTTTTCGGTCGTGATAGAAGACGCATAGGCGTAATTTTAGGGGGACGGGTCCGGACCCCCACTTTTTGGACTGGGAGGATAGACCCCCACTTTATAAGTACAACAAGTCAGAAATTTTGCTTGGCCCTCCCACTTTTCAGACCAAAGTAAGTTACTGAGAAGACGGTCTTTTTCAGTTCATATGGTGTCCATGCATCCGTAGCGTCACTCCGACCACTTCATCTGCACCGTAACCTTGAATTTTTAGGCCGCATAAGATGCAGCCTATTGCTGCAGATGTCGCACGTAGCGTGGACTGTGTGTCTGTGTGCTGGTTACACGGACGTGCTGTACAAGAACGGCTAAACCGATCGAGATGACGTTTGGGGGATGACTCATATAAATTAGATGGAGATCAAGACCGGACGAATCCATTCGCGGCCGCGACAGGTAACAAATTGGCGATGCGGCCTTTTGCCAGATTACTTTGGACACTTGTTGAACCAGTATTTTCGTCACGTAAATGGAGCTTCACGTTTACACTGACACTAACAATGCAACAGACGACTGGAAAGACGGGTGGCTTCCACCACTACATCTACTTAACACTCTACAGGACCAAGTATCACAGTCGGTCCGCTGTATGTGTGTGTGTCTGTCTGTCTGTGTAAACATCTTTACTTTACCCCAGTAGGTGGGCAAGGTATTGCGGTCAACATGTCCATATGTCTGTCTGTCCGCTCGCATATCTCAAACACAACATCACATTTCACCAAATTTTATGTGCATGTTGCCTGTTGCCGTGGCTTGGTCCTCCTCTGACGGAGATGCAATATGTTATGTACTTCCGATTTTGCGGATAACGTGATGTTTTCACATAATGGAGCGAATGGGACAGAATCAAAGACGACGTGTATGTTTCGTCGAGTTCGCCTGGTGGCGGCACCCGGGGCGACGTCTGCCGTATCCGACTGCACCTTGTTGGTACCGTGACCGTAAACTTGACCATGACCTTGACCTTCGAACAAGACCCAGGCAGTTTCCGATATAAACTAGCGTGCCAAATATCTAGGTCAACGGTGATCTATAGTTCACAACGAGTTATTGTTTGATCACACATACGCGCGTCGCGGACCGACTGCTATACCTGGACCACTAAAAAAGTTGATGAAAACAGAGCCATTGTAGTGGGCAGATCAATGCTAAGCATGGGAATACGACACAGCAATAAGCTTAATAGAACAACTAGTGGGTGGCGTGGTGTCACACGACCTGACCATGCAACTAAGTCACATTCACATCGGCCACATGGCACAGGTGTGCGACGGTATTTAAACCGATGGTAATTAAATACAGTATTCAGTGTCGAAATACTGTCGATACATCGTCGCTGCTCATTAAAGGGCGGTAACCCATAATTCTCGCAGCACGGAGGATTAGAGCGAGCCAGCCGGCAGGCAGGCAGATAGACGATCAATCAACGCTGATCGTCCACCTATAGCGTACGTCGCACGCCGGAAACGGCTACAAATCACGCTACAGCACATGTCTGCTCGCAGACCACGTGACCCACAGACAGATGACGTCACGTCGCCGACAAGGCCACCCGCGTTGCGCGGCGACTGCCTCGCCGTTAGCAGCCATCCATTTATGACGTCCAAACAGAGTGGGAGGGGGCTCGGCCAATACGGGAGCGGGTCTCGTGCAAAAAGACGCCTTGTATGAAACTTTCAAAAAAAATTTCTTTGCTGCGACATTTAATATGCCATAATATAAAACAGAGCAGTAGTCTAGTGTGTTTGAATTTGTAGCGAACTGAGTGAAATAGTACGTTGCCTTGAATGTAAGTAGTGTTAAATTGAGGTTTGTGAACGCTGACTAATGTATGAGACTGAATTTCAACATGTGGATTACCGGAGTTACTCCGTGTAGGTTACGCCGGAAACAAAGTGGCCAATGTAATGTGGCAAAAGGCCGCATCGCCGTCATGTCATCCCCTCGCGGCTGCCAATGTATTCGTTCGATCTCGATCCATATCTAATACATGATGACTTGGATCCACATTCCACACGAGTCGGCAGCTCAATCGTTTCAGCCGTTTTTGCACAGTTCAACAGCGAAACCAACAAACAGACAAACAGACAAACAAACACACACACAGACGCCGTCTTGCGATGCTGCCTTAAAGCAAACCTTTGGAATTTGTGAAGAAAGCATATTTTACACACCGGATGCCCTTGCTGTAGCCCAGCCAACAGATTTTAATCATCACTGCTCAGATGCTGTCTACTGGAGAGGGCTCTACATATCGTGTCGTTTCAGAGATATTATCACTGACTGTTTTTGAACAGTAAGCAGTCCGATTCGGTTACAGTAGTTAAACCAACTGGTCAAAGAATTCTGATGAAAAGCCGTCTCGTTCGGTTCAGCCGTATTTGAAGCACTCACGAACGTGACCAACAGACAGAGAGACAGACAGTCATCTAGTCCGCTCCTCCAGCAGCTACAATGGCTACAATGGCAAGGTTCCGCGCCCACCAGTTTTCCTTCTGTAACCTTGAACTCCCACCTATGACCTTGACCTACAAATATGATAGAATGGGCCAAGGAGAACCACGAAGCCAAACATCTAAGTCAAAGGTCAAATCGTTCCAAAGTCATCGTGCAGACTGACACACAGCGTAGACTGATCGCACTAACGGAACCACTAAAGCGCATGGCGGTAAAATCGGCGGAAAGGAAAGGAGGAAATGGACTTTATTATCATCGATTATTATCGATACTGAATCCCGATACGAGACATACAACTAGGAAGTAGGAGACAAATATATGTATTTATCAGGCCGCATCGCATGCACGCAGTGAATACGGATGACACACGTAGCGTGGTCTGTGTGTTGGTCACACGGAGGTATACTGTGCAAATATGGCGGAACCGATCGAGATGCCGTTTGGGGATGGACTCTTGTGGGCCCAAGGAATCACGTATTAGATGGGGTCGAGATCCCCACGGGCAGGGACAATTTTGGGGGATGCACAACCCACTATAAAGCATTGGGAGTCTGCTGCGATATACGCAGCAAACTGGATCACTCACTCCTCAATAACGGCATGACAGTGCGACTGCCGCAGCTCGGTGTCACATAACATTGTTCCCTAGTGAAAAATCAGCCCCTGTCATGTGGACTCTCGTCAAAATTCTTTGACCACTTGTTATACGGTTAAGTTAGCAGCGCTATGAGCCAAACCCGTAGCGTCTAACTGTCAGGGCTGAACGACATCCGGCACATATAAACTCCGCAGCCATATCGAAAGGTTTCTTAGCACAGATAAGAAGAAAGCATCAAAAAGACGCCGGTTTAACGAAACATGAGATTAGTAGTTCGTTCTCATCTTTATCATCTTCTCATATCGTCTTTCATACGGCAGAAGAAAGGAGTCTATCACGCGGCGAGTCGTTCTGTCTCATTTCGACGGACAGGGCCTAATAATACTGCCCGGCTGGCTGGTTGTCGCGCTGTCGCCGAATCTCCACATCTTTCTGTCGCCGCATCTCCCGAGAACGCTTGTCACGGCGGTGACGGAAAGACATGCATCATCGCCATCGAGTGTCGATAACTGAAGGCTGTACTGTGAGCGATGTGGCAGCGCTCGAGGCGAGCTGCTCCCCCCTGACGAAGCAGGATAGAAAACGAGGAGTATGAAAGGAGGCAGTGACGACCACAAAACGGCCGGTACAGGACGGATTCCCCGCGGGGACGTGGGCGTAAATCAACAACTAATTTGTCAACGGTATATACAGAAACATATAATAGGCTATTAGGTGTCAGTCACAGAGAAGTTGGATGATAATATAATCGGACAAGTAGTTCAGCTGTCGCTGACAAACCCGCGCGACGCGCTGCACCGCGACAAACGGCAAAATTTTAAAAGTGACGTGACCATAACCACGTCCCTTTTGTTGGTGATATATCATCCTGTTGGCAGTTGCTAGAATTGATATAGCCTACCCGTGTACAAAATTTGACGACTTTAGGTTCGGCCGTTCCAGTCATATGACTGGAGCCCCAAAACTTTTGTAATGGGTCACATGACCTGACCACGCCCGTATAAGGGGCGGTTTGTCGTCCGTAGGCTGTGACTTGCACATTCAACCTGTACATCAAATTTGGAGTCTTTGCGATCACCAATTACGAAGATGCATACGGCAACGCAAAATGTACAAATTGAGGTGGTTTAAGGTGGTTATGGGTCACCGAAGGTCATCAGCAACATAACCATACATATAGCGCATACGACTTCCTAAGTTTTCTTATTCGAATTTAATAGAAACTATGAGGCTATCTTGTACCATTTTCGAGATATTATCGCTTACTTTCCAAAAATTAAAGAGGTTATGTGACAGTGACCACGCGCATTTCAGGGATGGTTTGTCATCTGTAGGCTGAGACTTGCTATGTTCAACCCACATACCAAATTTCAAGTGTCTACACAGGTAATCACCTGCAACGAAGAAATGAAAGGCAACGGCAAACGTAAAAAACTCTCGTTTTGAGCCACCCTTTGGGAGAATTAGGGGTAACACACAGGGTTCATCTATGGCTCGATGGAATGCGCATTGTCTATTTCCTATTAGCGATAAATGGACTTTTTTCGCTAGCTCTCACGGATGCGATACTGGCAAAAACACCATAATCACGTTTTGTGCCACCCTTTGGGGAGTTAAGGGTAACGTACACGGTTCATCTATGGCTCGTTAAAAAGCACGTGGTCGACTTCCTATTAGTGCTAATTTAACTTTTTTCGCCAGCTCTCACGGATGAGGCGCTATGAGCGGATATTGGTTTTGTGGTGTTCGAAAGGGAGGTGGGTCACTTTGAGCAAAAAATTCATGGGAAGGGGGTCGTCCACCAACGACTGTTGGCGTCAGAAAACTAGAGTCCCTGGGCTATCACGTGGCGTTGTTTGCGTGATCCTAAGTTTAGCCGTTTTGATACAATACCCGCGTTTGACAGACACACAGACAGACACACGATGACGTCTAATACTCGCGCATCGCTAGCGCCTCGCGGGTAAAAATGGCTAACAAAAGGTAAAGAAGAAAATGCAAAACCAAAGTGCCAATATGGAGACCTGAGAGCAACATCAGACAACGTCCTCGAGTCGACTTACACACTTAATAAAATTACAGTACATTTATATGCAGCGTTTGAAGTGTCGGTCTCATCGTCTATAATTGCCTAATAATGGACACTGATCGAGCCGTGCTTCGTCTGATGTAAGCATATATCATAGGCTTATCGTTGAGACTGAACTGCTCATGACGTCAAAGTGAAATTCAACTTTGTAGTGCATATTTTCCAATTAATGCGCATTTATAACTGTATGACACATGTGTACTTCAAAGTCTACAAACAATTGTACTGCAATTTCATTAAAAGCTGGAATTAGAATCCAGCCCGTGGGCTAAAAGTGGTGGCTTCCCCAGCTTGAACAAGGCATCCGGCATGTATAAACTCCGCAGCCATATCCAAAGGTTTCTTAGCACAGATAAGAAGAAAGCATCAAAAAGACGTCGGTTTAACGAAACACGACATTTGTAGTTCGTTCTCATCTTTATCATCTTCTCATATCGTCTTTCGTTCACTGCGCGTCTTCCGCGAACAAAACTATATTATAAACGATACCAATTGTAAGAATTCTAGGCCTATTGTGCTCACTCACTGTGAGCAGAATTTAACGTCCTCTCGACATATAATAGGTGAATACGGAGAGTCTTTCCAGTCAATGGACTGCACTGGTACTGAAAACCAAACTCACAATATGGAAAGAAAATGTACACGAAAACAAAAAAAATCAAAAATTAACCCTATCAGAAACGAAATGGCTCTAGTCAAAACAGCAAATCACCATCAGTCACTTCAACTCACTTGTAAGAACATGCACGTCCATGTTCGTGACTAACGTATATCCACATATGCCGATCCTACGTTCACACGCGGCGCGATTTCACGAACGGCGCATCTCTAGCGTCGGCGCATCTCCGCGGCAATGTTTACATGCTGGTGGGCGTGGCCCGCGCGCTCGCCGATTCCTCCGATTTGGAACTTCTGGGGAAGCAACGTTCGCAAAAATGTGTTATTCCGTGCCTTGGACGCCGATGAACCGCCGAAAAAATTGATGACGCTAGCTTTATCCTCGGCGGAGAAATCCGTAACCGCACAAAGACACACAAACGAACAGTAAACGATATATCAACACCTTGCCCATGTGTGGATAACTAATGGTCATACCGCGGTGCACGACTATGATCCACAATACAGCATTGAACGTACAACTATATACGTTTGTCCATAACATCGCCGAATGCTGACCGATTACTTGCTGGCGCGGTATATGCTGTCATTGTGTGTCCGTTCGTCCGTCCGTCCGTCTGTCACAAGTCGGAGACTCGGGGTTCTACAAAGATGGTTAAACCTAGGATCATGCAAACAACATCGTACGATAGCCCAGTGACTCTAGTTTATTGATGCCAAAGATTTCGGCAAAATTCCAACGAGGTCATCCCCAACGGGGGCGCCAAGTATAGGCGGAGTAGGTTACAATCGACGACTTTTGACCATTGTTTCGCCAGATAGGGATATAGTTACTATGAAATGTTAATAGGAACTCGTATATTTTCTATCAAATGGCGCTATCTTCAGTGACCGTGGGTGACCCCCTGACACACACACAGACAACTGAACGTTCTATGTGTACCACTATACAGTGTACGGTAACAATACGCTGACAGGTAAAATGGCTCAGCGTAAGTAGGTTGTTATAGTTGGCACAGCATGCATAACACGTCATTTCACTTTCGCCTTTTAAGAATTTATCCTGCATCAATACCATAACGATTACAAATCGCGTGTAATGTCCACGTTGCCCAGACGGTCAGACAGACAGACAGACACAGCCGATAAAACAACGACTCGTTCGGCTCAGGTAACCATGACCGATGAAGACAGATTTAAACGCGGCTGCGGCATACACGCGTGCGTAAAACCAATTTGCATTACGTCGACCACAGTTGCAGAGGCTGACTGTAATCCAATTCAGCAGTGAGCAAGCAATATAGGCCGCACTCCCGAGTCCACTCGGCTTTGTACCTGCACCTCATAATCACTTCAATTTCTACATTCTGCGCTGCCTTATGCATCTTCGTAATTGGTGATCGCAAAACTTCGCATGTGTGTAAGGTTGAATGTGCAAGTCACAGCCTATGGACGACAAACCGTCCCTGATAGGGGCGGGGTCAGGTCATGTGACCCATTAAAATTTTTAGGGCTCCAATCATATTACTCGAACGGCTGAACCTAAAGTCATCAAATTTTGTACACAGGTATATACTATATAAAATGGTAAAAACTGGTCAGTTTACAACCAAGTGTAAGGGCAACAAAGTCATAGCTCTAAAACTGCAAAAATCACTTTGGTGGGACTCCGCCTAGAACGTTAAGCACGCCCTTACCAGCGA
>Ga0209780_1003903_pt1 | contig 11316 bp, 11 predicted proteins | sample WorMetexBAHAMAS2_FD_187384 | JGI IMG/M metagenome (GOLD analysis project Ga0209780, IMG submission 187384) | Marine gutless worms symbiont microbial communities from Max Planck institute for Marine Microbiology, Germany - Inanidrilus exumae... | ecosystem: Host-associated > Annelida > Digestive...
AACCACGCCAAACTTTGTCGAAATCGCGCGAACCGCGGCCAAGATATTGCGATTTTTCGAATTTTCAAGATGGCGGACGCCGCCATGTTGGATTTTTAAAATTTCAAATTTTTAACGATCGAAAAGGTCAAGTATGCCGAAGTGCATCAGTATGCCAAATATCGTCGAAATCGCTTTAATTGCGGCCGTGATATAGTGATTTTTCGATTTTTTAAGATGGCGGCCGCCGCCATCTTGGATTTTCAAAATTTGAAATTTTTAACGTTCGAAACGGTCAAGAGGGTCGAACTGAGTAATCAAGTCAAATTTTGTCGAAATCGCTCTAACCGCGGCCGAGATATAGTGATTTAGCAGCATAGCAGCGCTTCCTTTACGAAATTTGGGGGGTTTTCGCCCCCGTTTTTGATAGGGGGCACTTGTAGGAAATCCGTATAGCAGCGCTTCTTTTTTCGAGTAAAGCCACGTCATGTTGAGAAGTTTCGAAAATGTCGGTTTGCAGACGTCGGAAAAAGTAAGTTGGGTAAAAAAGACAGAAGCCTCAAAATTTACAAAAATGGGCACTTGGGCGGTTAGGGGTCACTCAAGGTCATTGGCAATGTCATCATTATTAGATCACACCTGATTTCTAGTAGTCATTAGTTGCAATGATAGGGCTATCTTGTACCGTTACCGAGATACAGCGCGCTATTATGTCAAAAATGGAAAAAAATTTCACACCCCCCGCATAAACTAAAGCGTCGATCTCCGTCACTATTTAACCTACCCCTACCAAATTTGGTGAACATATAGGCTAATAATCACTGATGAACACTATTGTTTCGATTTTCTATTTTCCTTCCACATTACGAGTGACGGCGCATAATGTGTTGCGATTAGACGCGAGATTGGGCGAAATTTGGAGTTTTTCGCCCCTCATTTTTGTTAGGGGGCACTTTTAGGAAATCTGCATAGCAGCGCTTCTATTTCGAGTAAAGCCGCGTCATGTGGAAAAGTTTCGAAAATTTCGGTTTGCAGACGTCGGAAAAAGTGTTGGGGAAAAAAAAGAAAAAGAAACATGCGCAAAACATAAGATCGACCGTTCACAGAACGGGTGATCTAATAACTAGACCGTCAGTATAGCCGTTCGCAAATTCACAATAGAATTTCAGCTACGGCAGCACATCGCCATATCGGGAAAACAATTGGCCGGTAACTGCATAATGGCAAATAGACAAGCTAAACGATAAAGTATGATTCACTTTTTTCCGAAATTTCCGTTTTCAAGCAACGAAATCACATTTCAACAGCAGATGTTATTCTCGCTGTACAGTTGCCAACAAATACTCGATTTTTGCCTCAGTCATAAAAAAAACTTGTATAGAAGTATCCATTTAATGGACCACTTCTATTATTGAACGCAATTAAATTGACGCCACGCAGTCACATTTGATATTACCAGCTACCGTGCTACGTTAAGAGCTTCTGCCGCATGACCGAACCGCGACATCAGATATACAGTGTATCCTGATCGGCCTAAAGTCCGGTGTTTCCGTTTACTTACTTACATTTCCTAACGTATCCGACGCCCCGTTGACGTTTGTCCGTCGGACCAACGCTGACTTGGCTGCGTGTGCATTCAGCGCTGTGTCTCTTACCATCTGGAACTCTACCCGCTGACGTTCAACTCCGCCATTCAAACGACATTAAAAGACTTATCTGTACGGCTCGATTTGGGCCGTCGGCTTGCCCGTTTGCTCGCCCGTCCGTCTGCCCAGCCTGCTTGTACCCGCGCGCCTCGTAAGCCACGCCCCCGCTGCCCCGGCACGCAGCTCGCCGCTTGACGCCTGCAGTGCCTGCCGCGGCCGACCGTCCGTCCATCTACGCGCCCCGTGGCCATCTTCACAATCCTATTATTATACTGTATATACACCGTGTTTCAGAAAAAAAAACATCCACTCATACATGTATTATTGGCTATAAGTTGAGGAATAGTTGTCTGATTTTAATAATTTTTGACACCAAAATTCCTCACATAATTTGACATCGCACAACAGCTTAGTTGTCCATCTCACCTAACTAATGTGTCTACACTACCTTGTAAAACTTATAGCACGAGTTTTGCCTTTTGAAAATGGCCGGATTTCGAACTTTAAAGGGCTGGTGACCTTGACCTGGATCGGGTCATACTGCATACCATCGTGCATCACTTATCGACCCTTACCTACATGCCAAATTTCACTGAAATCGAAAAAAACGTTTTGTAGGCGGACGGACGGACGGATGCACGGACGGACATTTGAGACCGGCTTCATTAGGTCGACCTAAAAATAATGACCCAGTGCCTGCTCTGCGACACACTGACGGAGTACATACAGAACATGGCGATGACATGAACTGATTTTGGAGAAACCACCGATTACCGCTCGCTGCATGTGGAGAAACTGTGTCACCTGCAGTGGGTTAGTTCTTACGCGTGACAGGAGACTAACGTAAAAACGTAACGGACTGCGGCTCTGCTGTTGCTGTAGCAAGGCGGTCACCATGAACAAGTTACCTCTCGAGATGAAGTCAAGTTCTATCAGCTTGCTTCGCTCGCCAAACCAAAACTCGAGGTCGTCCACTCTCACCGAGCCATAATTGGCTCGTGTCAGGTCAGCACCGAGGTAGGCGTGGTCGCCGTCAACGGGCACCTGCTTCCGCTGTTGAGCGACCGCAGACGAGTCTGAATCTATCAGCTCTAGATCAACGTACATCTTCAGTCCACGGCGCCGATGCCAAGTCAGTTCCACGAAGTACCAGCGATCCGTCTTCGGACCAGCCCAAGACGTCGTCCACCTTCTGTCGTCCTGCTGAGCTTCAGCGACTAGTCGGCCATCTCTGCAAAATGTTAACCGCGGTGAATCGAAACACGCTGTACCTTTAACGCAGTCGGTTGGGCGACAAGGAGGTCGTCCGTCCTGTAAAAAATGTGTCATTTATCCGCAAGGGTTCTATTCTGGAAAAACTAGAGGAAAAAATCAATGGGAAACCAGCTAAGTAAAGTCAGTAAAGTAAACGTCGATTTGTTTAGCGCATTGTCGTAACCCACCTCTAATGCGCTCAGGAATGGCACGTGTTAGAGGGATCACACAGTTTTACCGGCCACTCACACGTTTATCCACGAATAGAATAAACCATCCTGCCTTTACTCCGCACATCAGATTACAGCTCACTACTCATTTATCGACCTCGAAAGGCTGAAAGGCTGAGTTGGCCTAGTTGGATGACCTTGTAGCGGATAGTTTACCCACATAAGTGGTCACCCATCAGCTGCAGGTGGAGCGTAGGACAGGGAAAATTCACCGGTCAAAGACCGACGTTCTACCACTGTGCCACGCTAACAACCAAGGTTCACCTAAAAGTAACCGTTAAACAGTGAATCCACGTGGGCATGAATGTGTGTATGCGTGTCAGTGTAAGCACATTATGTCGTTTGATACATCTGCTACGTTTCATAGAATATACACGGCATTACACCATAGCTTCACATTCTGAAATGGAAAGACTATGTGAGAAACATAATGTATGAAATTCTGCAAAATTAATAACTTTTGAATAGCGTCAAATAATTAGCAACCGCAAAGCCCTCAGCTGGCTGCTATTCATTTACAATTTCTAATTCAGGTCTGCTTTTTTACTTCGCCCTGAGTCAAAAGTCATAAATACATAAATACACTTACCATACAGTTACACGCATAGAGGAATTAAAATTGGTGCACTCAAAATGCAATTTGTTTGCATTTTCTTCCGTATCTGCTGAATATCTGCAGAAAATATGAATGTCTAATTTCCCAAGGTAGTGTAGCAACATGCCTAAGGTAAGATGGGTATTGTCATATGGCTTTTATAGCAAATTTCATACGCTTTCCAGCAGTGCAAAAATTTTGAAATCGGTTAAGATTTGACAAAGTCAGAGACAGTTTAAAGGTTGGACGCTTTTTTGAGACACAGTGTAGTTGTCGGGACACACACACACACACAGCGGACCGACGGCTCTACCTAGACCATTACGACAGTGAGACAGCGAGACACACCTGTAATACAGGTGAAGTCCTTCGACGCCGGTGCTGAGGTAATGCATGTCGTCACGTAGAGCGTCAAATCGCAGCCACATGGCGGCCGTGAGCCCGTCCAGGCAGACGGACAAGTTACCGAGGCATGAGTGGCCGAACGACCCGAGATCAACGAAGTCTCGACGCCGAGCGTTCAACTGTAGCGATGCGCCCATCTTTCCTGGTACTATGGACGGGGTGCCGCCGCCAACCGTCGCTGAATCCATGTTACTGTCCAATATCTTGTTCCCTACTAGCGAGTCCATCGTCATGTAGTAGCGATAGAACGGACCTGCAGTACATTTTATACATAAAATTTAATTCAACTTGAAAGTCGCCAAAAATAAGACCAGCACCAGTGCGACAAACATCCATGACAATTTCGCTGATCACCTCTTGAGATTAGAGGTCTAGAGATGAAATAAATAAGAAACATGTGCATGTATTTGGTAGAACGCCGGCGACCCAAGTAGTCCTATATAATAGCATCTATTATATAGGACTACTTGGGCGACCTAACGAACGAGCGCCGAGAGACCTAGTTGCTTGACGGCGCTGGCGTTCTTGTACTCAGACCAGAAGTTGAACTCGTCGATAGCGAGCGGACGTCGCTCGCCAACTCCAACTCCAGTCTCGTCGTTCGCTCTGCCGATCAAAAACTCGTCCGACCGGGTTCCATCTGCAGAGCCGGGTCGACGCCGCGGCAGGCGGTCGCGCTGAGCCAGATCCCCGTCGACGTACAGCGACAAGCCGTCGACGACGTTCCAGACGGCCGTCACGTGGTACCAGCGTCCAGGCAGCACGTTGTCGCTGCGCGCCGCCCACTCGCGCCCGTCTGGATGGCGGAACCGCATCTCGAGGCTGGTACCGTCGTACAACATCGCTATTCCGTGACTCAACTCGCTGTGCCCGCCGTTCGACATGCAGACGTACGGCCGACCACTGACGGCGTGCGTGAAGTTTACCCACAATGCCACGGTATATCCTACACACATTCAATCAGCGAACTCTGACAGTTTAGTCACATATTCCGGTATTTTGCCATCAGAAGCGTTTTTCTCGCTCACACGGTACCAAAATGGACTTCAGCTGCACGGGGTGAATGCCAGACCCAAGAAATCGAGCTTACAACGCTCCCCAAGCTCCTGCTGCTGGTTTTCAATTGGAACGCTTCGAGGTGGGAGGGTAATTTAACCACTGGTGAATGCCAGACACACCGGATGCTTACCGTTGGGGCAGTTGCTGAGGTCGCCGAAGCACTCGTGCCTGTGACCGGGACCCGTCACGCGGATGAAGCTGTCGCGGCCGTCGACCATCAGACCGCGGTCTCGAGGACCACCCACGAACGTCGTCTGGCCGGATACTCGCGCATCCAGTCCCGACGGATTCACGATACGATTTCCGGCCAGCACAGAGTCCATCGGCAGCTCGTAGTGCACCGCTCCGCCTGAAACCCATCGCAGTTCAACGTCAATAAACACAGGTTACCTTAGCTACCTGACACAGCAACAGAAGCTGCTAGTGTGGATGCTTTTAAGTGGCTGTTAGATCGCGTTAATTTAGTTAAATTATTATTATTATTATTACAAAATTGTATAGCGCACAAATTCAAGCATGCTCGAGTCGGAGGCGCTGAATCGGCTATTTCCGATCTACACCTGCATTGGAATGATGTGTACATCTTCGTATATAGTAACCCTTCCTCTGCTGTGATTTTCTCACAACTTCTGTTGTGAATCCGACAAACGAACACACAAACAGACAGACAGACGCGACTGAACGCCCTACCCACGCCGGCGGCTACAACAGCCGGCGTGGGTAATGATACCAAGGTCACCACACCTGGGCAAGTTCCTATCAGATGCACATCATCGACATGATACGACGCGATACGAGAATGAACGCATAACGTACACCCTAAAACGCCGACGGTTTTATTCACGCAGTTACAACAGAGTTCTTGCCCACGCCGCCCACGGCCGTCGTGGGGGTGATGTCTTCACCGCTGTTTATCCGTTTTTCAAGACGACATCTCAAAAACCGATACAACTTCACCAAACTTTACACTGACGTGTTCAACAACGAGTCCTGGAAAACCATTTATTTGGGGATTAAAGGTCAAGGTCACGCGGCACAAAAGCAGTGCCGGTAAGGTTTTTGCACTCTTGTGAGTGCGGTGGGTGCAGACTGTTAAGATCTGCAGCCATAAAGGCCCATTCACATCGCCACGACAGAACGTAAACTGGCTAGTTCGGTTCAGTTCAGTTCTGTTGCGATATGTGAACACGCCTTAAATCTTTACCGCTGGTCGAAGAAAAGTTGTAATCGTGTTTCTGTTTCGTGTGGTAATCGTAGCGGGTCACATCGCCTGCATACCGCAGGCAGGTCTTTTATCACTGTTTACACTGTGATCTGCCGTTCGTTTCACGTTCAGCTGCCACCATAATTCTTTCTTTCTTCTTTCTTTCTTTCAAGCAATGTGATAAGTGATAATGGCGAGATCGAGTTGCCTTGACTGCCGCCAACTTTTGTTGTGAATCAGTGACATTTTTATGCTGGCCGCGTCTAGCGGTAAGCGTAACGTATCGGTCCGGCCGTCCCGTCTGAAATCTTAATACAGAGCGTGGGGCATACTCAACGTGACTCACCAGGGGGCAGCATGCGACGCGTCCAGCGTACATTTCGGCCCGACAATAAGGACCGACTTTCCATCAATCGACATACTTGTTTATGAACAAAATGTGGAAATGAGTACATGAGAGTGAATGACTTTGATAACATGTCCCCAATTTTTGGATACTCCAGTTATAATGAGAGCCGTCGTGGGATTTCCAGTTCACTGCAGCGACCTCTGATACAGTGAATTAGCCATCGGGCTGGTAAAACTCATCCATTAACGCGTCATTCCGCTGGAAATGCAGGCCTCGAAAACAGCACACCTGCAAATAGCAAACAAATACAAAACGGTTTCATTAAACCGAAGCGGGCCTATCAAGCTTCGGTCAAGCTTCGGTTGTACGTGTATATAATATATATGGCTGTAAGTATGCAATTCTATGTGACGTTGTTAAATCGTCATACTTTTCTGTAACGAAGAGAAACGTTGTATCTTCCCAGAACCGATGTAGTTCTTTTATACAAGTACGACGGAATGTGGTACTCCACGAGCCATGACTCCATCTACTGTTTCGTGTTGGGTGCTTTCTGAACATTTGTCTAAAATCACGTATCCAACCAACCCCAGGATAAAACTAACCTGCAGAATGTCACTTGATACATACTTCACATACAAGGCCACTGTGTGATCAGCGGTGTTTAGTAATGTTCTATACATTGCCGGGGTTGCAAGCCGACAGAACTTAAGTTAGCGTGATCGTAAGTTTAGCCGTTTTGGTACAATACCGACGTGTGACGGACGGACGGACGGACGGACGGACACGACGACAGCACATACCGCGCCAGCATAGCGTCGCGCGGTGAAAACCGTTTTCAAACAGGAAACATCGGAAGATCTCGCTCGCTGGCACGAGGATTCGACTCTGATCCATCTGTGGAACACGGCAGCCGACGGCTGATTACTGGAATTGCGCGTCTTTCTGATAAGAAATACTCACCGGCATGGGATTCAGCGCATGCAATACACGTATATGCAGGAGTAGTGTATGGACTACGAACTGAGCAGCCCATCTGTCGTACTACAGTACAGGTGAGGGATACCGTGTACGGTCGGTCGAAGTGCTCCCCACCCCACCCCAGGGGGAAGCCCACAGCACTGGATCACCGCGAGTGACCGACAAGACGGACGAATATACCACTGTCGGCCGTTAACGTTTATTCCAGGTATATTTAGGGGAATTGTATCCCCCAAAATAATATTTTTTCCAAAAAACGATCGTGGATTTAATTAGAGATGTTCGCTATACAGTAAACTGCAGGCAAGATGAAACACAACTAATGTTGATTGTTAGTTGTAAATGCAAGTTGACTATGTGGCAGTTTTGCAACCGTTTTTCACTTCTCCAAAAATAAGTTGAATGCTCGCAACAGAGGCCACATTTCAATATCACTAAGCTCCTAATCCACTTTCGGACGGGGCTCTGCCAGACTCTCCAGTCGGATAGGGAGGAGAACCTCTTCCCATATGCCTCTCCATCTCCCCAATCTTTCAAAAATCCACCAAAGTCAAGGTGAGTACAATAAACACTGGTCGGCCGTTTTTTCCGAAAGCTCCTCTACGTCAGCGCCGCAGGCCGAATGCAAGGTAAAATATTACAAATTCATGTGTACACCCATTCGACGAAAGTTACAAAACGACAAGTATGGAAACCGATGATCCATAAAACAGTACAATCGATTTGGGCCGTCGGCTTGCCCGTCTTCCCAGCCCTTAAATCTGCCCAGCCTTGCTTGTACCCGCGCGCCTCGTAAGCCACGCCCCGCCGCCGCCCGAGCCGCAGCTCGCCGCTTTGCCTGTGCCTGCCGCGCTCGACCGTCCGCCAATCCAAGCCATGCCCGTGGCCACGCATCTTCACAGTCCGATTATATACATTGCAACTCGCAAGTGCTGGTTCTGGTGATGACATCAGAGCGACAACAAGCACCTGTTGAGCTTTCATGTGCACCGCTACTTGAGATATCCTATATCCTATGTCAGAACCATCCCTAACGGCCCACTGTGGCATACTTATCGACGCAGTCCTGACCTCGATGCCGCTGGGCGATGAGTCACACAGCGTAAGGAACGCGGTCCTACACTCGGTGCTCGTCGACAGACAGTTAACTCGATGCGCCCAAACACAGCCGTCCGACCGACCTAGGTCAGCAGCAGTGGCGGACTCAGGATGTTGAAAGACAAGAATGGCGGATCGCCGATAAAAATTAATATACGGTTGATGACGCACGATGAGTCATTCACAATGTGAAGAATCGCAAGTGCGGGTTACGTCACGCATCAGCAGTAAAATGATCGTTTGTACAGTTCAGTTTCTAACAGACGCTTGAATGTGGTTAGACTGGAAACGTCTGAAATGGCGTGCAGTGGTAGATTGTTCCAGACTATAGGCGCGGCTTGAGAAAGGAGCGATCAGTGAATACTAGTTTGATGTGGTCCTTCGGTAGTAGGTTTCTGTTACCGGAGCGTAGATGACGGGATGGACTGGAGCATGGAATGTTTTTAGTTTTTCCTTATTTTTGTTTCTGTGCCGTGCGCTAGACTAAGCTGGCCATTTTGTCAGCTTTTCAGCGCACGTAAATATATCGTATCGTATCTTAACCTTGTGATGTCGGCCAGGTAGCTCGGTTCTTGCGTGGTGATGACATTGTAGACAATGACTGCGATCTTGTACTCTATTCGATACTTGATCGGCAGCCAGTGTAGGTAGGCAAGAATCGGCGTTGCATGATCGGAACGTCTGGATTTTGTTACGATTCGCGCAGCAGAGTTCTGAACGCGTTGAAGCTTGTTTAGACTCGCGGCCGAGGTGCCGTGCAGGACAGAGTTGCAGTAATCCAGCCGTCAGTGGATCATTGAGCACGCAATTGACTTTGCCATATCCTCCGAAATGTTGTTCTGGATATGACGTAGTGCTCTCAGACGGAAGTAGCTTGTTTTGCAGACGTTGTGCACGTGTACGTCGAAAGACAGTGTGTTGTCGATAGCTACTCCCAGACTTCGGACGCTGGCTGCTGGCTTGACGCTGACGGTCTGCAGATCAAGTGTGCTTGTTGTACTGTCAGCTCGTTGTCGTGCGCTGGTGCCGATAGCTTCAGTCTTGTCGGGATTCATGGACAAGCCAATGAGATCAAAGCCACTGTTGAGCAGTATTGAAACAGTAAGACAGTGTATATAGAAGTAGACGAAGCTTTGAGTGCAAGGTAAAGTTGCATGTCATCGGCGTCTGGTTGACGCCATGCGAGCTTATTACCGTCGAGATCGGTGAAATGTACAGCGTGAATTGCAGAGGGCTCAGCACTGAACCTTGTAAGACCCTGTACTCACAGCCGATGCTCGACGAATGTTTCTGTCCGACTCGAACTGACTGAGAACGACGCATTTCGCCGAGATCATTGGCGACAGGAAACTAGAGTCCCTACGCTATCATTATGGTGTTATTTGCGTGATCCTATGTTTAGCCATTTTGGCACAGCGCCGGCTTGTGCCGGACGGATGGACACATGACTACAGCATATACCGCGCTAGCATAGCGTCGCGCGGTAAAAACCGAACCGATCTCATCACCTCCTTGCTTCACGAGGTGATGATCAGAAGCGAACCGTCCGACCGGACTTAGCGAATGCATATTGCAATGCAAATACCTGATGCAAACTGTTAACAGATGGCGTCCACAGAACTCATACTTCCGCCAATCCTAAAAGAAATTACTGCACTTGAAGGAAATCATTAATTTGTTTACTTATATAGAACATACTACATTTACGTGCGTCCGTATTAACTTACGTTACTATGCGCGTAAGTCGTGCATGAGATCTATATAAAACTAGAGAAATGTGCAGTCGTATCGACATGCAGACCCACGCCGGGCGGTTAGGTTAGGATTTTACCTTTGACCTTTTGGCCTCAGGGTCAGTGCACGCCGAGGTCCTGCCATGTACTATATGTCTACCGTTGGTGCTGATAGTTCAAGCCGTTTTCCATTTAGAGCGCGGACAAACAGACAAACACAAAGACAGACAGACAAACGGAGAGACGCGAATGAACGCCCTACCTCACGCCGGCGGCTATACAGCCGGCGTGGGTAATAATAATATGGCCGACAAGCAACGTTCAGATGCACAGGTCCATATCGACGTTTCGTTCAGTAACACGAGTAACGCTGGCGGAAATTGCATTAAAAACTATTTAGCCTTAACGTAAGCACTCGCTCATTTCATGCCACGGAACAGTCAACCGAATGAGTCATAGCATGGAATTCATTACTCCAGTTGAGTACGCTTGAACGCTGTAGCGTTTTCGGCTACGCACGTCCCGCTTGTCGTTGCTTGTACATGACATGTATTTTAAACAATGGCAGTCTGAACATTACGAGCGAAAAAAGCACGTCTATACGACCTTGTGACACTGTCTTTGTCAGGGTCGCCCATGCGATGGGAGACGCCACTATGTGTATGTGGCAATGTTTTACACACATTTCCAGTCGGCTGTCAATCATGTTGATCAGACAACATCGGTCCAGAATTAGTTACTATATTTAGACTGTGTTCTACGTGTCCGTCTTTGTTCTGACGT
>Ga0209780_1003904_pt1 | contig 11316 bp, 5 predicted proteins | sample WorMetexBAHAMAS2_FD_187384 | JGI IMG/M metagenome (GOLD analysis project Ga0209780, IMG submission 187384) | Marine gutless worms symbiont microbial communities from Max Planck institute for Marine Microbiology, Germany - Inanidrilus exumae... | ecosystem: Host-associated > Annelida > Digestive...
TCCCATTACTTTGGCTAGTCACTTTTACAACAGCTTGTACTACCGTACAAGCCGTGATTAGTGATATGACAGAGGTAAACAAGTGTCTGGAGTGACGCTGCTTTCTGTTGGTAGTCTGCAAAGACTTCACTCTGCCCACAGTGATGCAGTTAACAAACCGCAATAAAGCTACTTGCAAGGTAAAGTAATGGTAATTTCACAAATCCTACCCCGTAGTTTCACTGCTTCCTCCTGGACTATTGCCTGGGCCGTTTCATCTGAGCCACTCGGTTTTAGTTTTTTTCCTAATTTTTTTGTTTCTGCACTGTGCGCTAGATTAATCTGGCCATCTCATCAGCTTTAGAGCACACGTTAATCTACCGTATCGTATCATATTGTATCATAATTGTCCTATTTGGTGATGAGCCGTTGTAACATATCTCCTTCCTTAGTAGCTATTCTTGCAAAATCTGTTTCTTTTCACATTTCTTCTACTGCTGTTCTGTGTTAAAGACACCTCAGTTTTGCCGGTTATTTTGCAAGTAAACAACAGATTTCTTGAAATATACACCAGTATTTAGTGTTTGTATTAATTGTGATGTTTTCAGCATTATCGGCCATAATATTTACGCACATTTACGTGTTGTTGCTGCGCGTGAATGTCAGGTGAGGTGACAAGCAAAACATTGGACCGTGAAAGAGTGAAATACATGTGCAGTGACAGGGTAGCTGAGTATCGCCAGTTTGTGTCACGCAATCTGCACATTATCTCCAAGTGAGACCAGTTGCCTTACCACCCACTTTATTACTTATGGAAGAATGTTGTTATCCACACATGCCGATAGGCAAGGTGTGGATATATTGTTTACTGTTTGTAATATTGTTAGTTTGTTTGTTTTTTGTTTGTATGGTTACAGATTTATCTGGCTAGGATAAAGCTAGCTTTGTCAAATTTTGCGGGGTGGTTCAGGGGCGTCATGGGTAGGGAATCTCCCATTTCAGGGAACTTTGCTCCCCCAGAAGCCCAAAATCGGACGAATCGGCGCGCGGCGGCAAGTATTGCCCATAGACACCAGTCCCCTCCACTTACAGAGCACTCTTTGTCAGTGGAGGTGACCGTCGTCCATCGGCAATACTTGTCCTCGGCATTTGTGGATATATGGCCGTCCCCGAAGACGGACATGCTTGTTTGAATGTCATGCAGTCTAAAAACTAAAAGACTGTTAAACAACTTCTGGCTCCCTTACTCGGTTGGTAGCTTTATCTTTTGCTTAAGATTTAAAGTTTTAAACTTGGTTTTAAATTTGAGTCCAAAATCAAAAGTTAAGAACAAGCTATGGTTTTAAGTTTGTAACCAAGTTTAAGACTGAGCGGCGTGTAGATAGTGTAGGTGAGATTGTTGAGAAGAATTCTAATGTCTTCTCCCTAATTTGAATGCATTAGTTGCTATCAGTTCTTGACTGGGTTGCTGGCCAGCACAGGTCGACTTGTATAATGACCATAAAAATAATGGTTGTGTGCAGTTGAGTCGATACTGAACTTTGGTTTTAAACCAGTGTTAGTCTGAAATCTAAACAGTCCAGTCATCATATCATATCACAACATTTGCTATGGCGCCAATCATCCAGAGCTCTGCAGTGAATTGCATAAGTAATACAGTAGTAGGTATAAAATAGTTAGTAGACTGTAGGTTGAGTCAGTTAAAAATGTTAAAAGCACGGTTGAGAGTCACAGTGTTGACAAAGGTTGACTTGGCTGACAATGGGTAGTTTAGGTAGAAATAAGATGAGTTTTTAAATGGTTATGGAAGATAGTCTTTGAAGTAATTGTCCTGAATGTTTGTATTAATTGTAATGTTTTCAGCATTGTCAGCCAGTAGTTTCAATCTGAAGTTGTTTGTTGCAGATTTCAAAGCTGTGCAGAGGACTTTGTTGACTAAATCAATCATGCATGTGCATTTCATTTCTGTCTGTATGTTGTGAAGACTGATGGAACATGTCGTAGGCATTCAGCACTGACGTTCCAGCAGGCATTGAATGAGATGGATCAGTCTTGGCCGTCAAAAGACGCCCGGACATTGTTGAACGCCACTGATGAGATGAGGCTGGCTCAGGATCTGTCCACTGGCTCTCTGATTATTGAACATCTCAGCAAACCACCCCACGCCGATGCATGTGTTCGAACGATGACTGATTTGTCTGAGGTCACCTGTCACTGTATCGTCATTATCTTTGTCACTAATTTACAGCATTGTAAAACAAGAAACTCGACAGAGGGACTGTGCGATGTGCTGTGTTAGTCTAAAGTCTTGTCAGCTGCTGCACAACAGTTACTGTACAAGAGAATCCTATTTGAAAAGGCTTGCAGTAGATGTTACTAGTGATCACTAATGGGAACCAATGCATGGCCTATTGAATCTTTCTATTTCCGATGACCTTGAGTGACTTTCAAGATTGTTCGCATATTGCAAGCCAATTCAAATGTGATTTTGTATATAATTGTGCAGTAGTTGACAGGATTTCAACTGCATAGCATATCACAATTCCTGTCCCTCTGTGATAGTTGAGCTTCCTGTTTATGCCATCTGTACATTGGCGTCTTGCAGATGTTTTTATGCCACTGGCACTTGATAAATGAAATTCTTTAAACTGCTGCAAAACCAATGGGCTGAAAAACAACAGTAAACTCAAACAGGACAGGTGTCATTGGATGAACTGGCACCAAAGAGATTGCACACTCTCCACCAAAGCAAAATATGTGTAGCAGAAATACAGTTGTACTAAAAGTTTTTAAAAATTGCGGTTCATTGATATAGTGTTGTGTTAAGATTTCAACTGTACTGTGCTGCTATGTATGAGGGTCATGTTTCATATGCCAGTGTTTGGCTTCTGTGTTGTTCTGATTTCTTATTTCTGCATTAACACGCGGCACAGTTAAAATTTTGACACAGGAAGCATCCAAAAATGATAAAGATGATGGCCACATTTTGATGAAATATATAAGTGTTGGTATATCTGTCGGGTGAATGGTGTCATCTGGTAGTAAATGCTGTTATGTGTGTTTAATCAGGTGGCAACGTGCGTGGTAGTATCACCCGACAGTAGAACCATGGCTTGTGGGTTCGCTGACTGTACTGTCCGATTGTATCGCCTCGACAATGGCAAGGTTTGTGGATGGTTTGATAAAGCAGATTCTTTAGATTATTTTAAAGCCACTGAACTTGTTGTTTCTTAGTCATGTTATTAGGAAGATGCATTTACATGGAGAAATGCTGAGATAAATTTAGTTGGCACTCGTAAAAATGCAGTTTGATTGCATTCTTCTGTTTCCTGTCATTAATTGACTTTCTCTAAGAAAGTTATTGCAATTATGCCAATTGATACAAGTTAGATTATTATCTCTGCCACTTTTGGCCGGAGTACTGTTTTCGATGCCATTTGTATTTGTTTGTGTGTGAGCAGAATAACTAAATAAGTTATGGGTTGATTTTCACGAAATTTGGGAAATGGACTGGAGAAAAGTTTATTAAATTTTGGAAGTGATCCAGCACATGTTCTGGATTTAGTACTTACATATTCTGGATTTTTTATCTTCATATATAGTTCGGTAGTTGGTTACGTGAAAGTGAAAGTTAAGTTGGGAAAGCCGGTTACAGTGCAGTGCCGGGAAAATGTAGACTGATGTATTTGCTGTGCACCAGTAATGACATTGCCTATTTCATTGCAGCACGATAGATGTATGCACTTTCTGAGTGCCGTCCAGTTTCTTACTAGTTGCCTCGTGAAAAACATTTAACAACATGCTAAACTATTTTAAGACTGTTCAGTCACAAATGTGACAGTGAAATAGATGGACAGAATTGTTGTAGTATATACAGCGTTTGGATATCATCATGCATTAGAAGTGTCTGTGTTAACAGCAGTAGGAGTGAATCGTAGAAATGTTTACACGTGTTAGTGGCGGAGGCTGTTTATGTTTTAGGAAGTAAGGACGTTGGTCGGACATAGTCATCAGATCACTTCACTGTGCTATGTCGGAAGTGATCGTCTGTGCAGCGCTTCAGCAGACAACACACTCAGTCTGTGGAACTTGGCAGTCGGACACAGGTTACTTACTTACTTACTGCAGCAGCAGTGGCAACAGTGTTGTGATACGAGTAATAAGTGTCGCCAAGAATGAGGCCAGGCATTTCTGGCGCTGTGATCGCTGTGACGAGGAGCCACTAGTGAGGGCCTGCTACATTGGGAGGCTGCTATAGGGTTAGGGTTAGTTTAGGATTCAGATTAGGTTTATGGTTAACGTTAGGGTTAGTTTTATGATTAGGTTAGAGTTGGGTTTATGGTGAGTGTTATGGTTTGGGTTTGGGTTAGGGTTAAATTTAGACCCATCACTGCAGCAGCCACTCATGGCACTGTTTCCTTCACTGCTGTTTGACGCTGTTGATTGGGTTCAGTGGTTGAATTATCTGTGGATTTTCCGGCCAGTAAAACTTTGTTCCAACGAAAGCCTCCATGCCAGATGGCTAGTATTCAAGTTTTAACAGGCTGTGTGATGTTTCTTGATGTCGTTGACTCGTTGTCACCATCATAACCATCACCTCCTCCACTGTAATGACAGTTTTCTGTGAAGCTGGGTTATCCAGTACTCCTCATTATTCTTCCTCCGATTGTTACAGATAAGTGGCACAGGTTTATACCATACAACGCTATGCCAGCTTAGTATATGCTGTCATTCATTGTGTGTTTGTCCATCCGTCACAAGTCGGGAGTTTTACTAAGATGGCTGAACCTAGGATCACGCAAACAACGCCGTACGATAGCCCAGGGACTCTAGTTTGCCGATGCCAAAGATCTCGGCGAAATGCCAATTGGGACCCTCAGATAGGCGATTTTCGGCCCAACCAATATCTCAAATGGCACTATTTTCAGTCATTTTGAGTGATCCGTAATTACCCTAACCACCCCATTTTCTAAAGTTTGTATCTCTTTATTATATCTCTATAGTGGGCGGAGATAGAGACTTCAAATTTGGTAGACCGGTTGATAGTAGCAAGTCCTAGCCTGCAGATGACAAATCATCTCTGAAAGGGGCATGGTTAGGTTACGTGAACTATTTAAAGTTTGGTGAGCACCAACCATATCTCTGGAACGGCTGAAGCTAGAGTGTCAAATTTTGTACACCAGTAGGATATATCAAGTCCAAGCGTATGGAGGACGAATCACCCTTAAAAGGAGCGTGGTCAGGGTCACGTGACCCATTTTAAATTTTTGGGCCCCAATGATATCTCTGCAACTGCTAAAGTGAGAGTCGTCAAATTTGTATGCAGGCAGACTATATCGTATCCTAGCCTTAGGATGACAGACTACCCCTAAAGGGGCGTGGTTGGGGTCAAAGTCCGCTTTTGCACCATATACAGCACGGAACAGTTCTGATTATTTTCCCTTGTAACCTCTGGACAGTCGCCAAAGCACAGATGCTGTCTATTGGAGAGGAGGGGATCAACATGGGAAAATCGCCCACTAGCATTACTTTTTCTTGGTGCACTTCCAGACTCCCGAGAGAAGTGGCGTTGCTCCCCTTATGCCAGCTGTCTGATACCAGTACCCCCAATATTTCTTGATGCCTGACCACCAAATATAGCAGATCTAGCTACATTGTGGTGTGTTGTGTTTTTATACTACTGACTGACAGTTGTGTCTGCGTAGAATTGCAGTGTTACAAGGTCATCGACGTCGTGTGAATGGCTGTGTGTCCGACGCTTGTGGTAAACTCGTAGTATCTGTCGGTTGGGATTTCGCCATCAAACTGTGGTCTGGTGATACTGGAGAATTGCAGGGAGACCTTGCTATGGACAGGTACGCCAAACATACAGGGTTAATAAAAGATGGGCCATTTTACAGAGTAGTGTAGCAACACTTTTAAGGTCTTGTGGGATTATTTGTGAATTATTTTATTACAAATTTACTGCAGAGTTTTGCAGTCATAGAATCTTGAAAACTGGTCGGCGTTTGGTGAAGTTATGGGCAAGAATGTTGTAGATTTATAGTGGTCAGTGGCCCAGTTTTATGTGACCAGTGTTCTGTTTTTGCAAATGTGCAGTTGTATGATGTTGCAGTGTGCTGCAAGTTGTCTATGTCACAAACTATCTGGCTGGATCAGTCTGTGCAGAGTCTTGTCACACCACCTTACACAAAATAATTATTATAAAAACAAAACTGACCTCAGTTTCTCTTTGTTGGAAACACGTCATGTGACGTATAGATTGTCATAATCGGTTCAACGATGCGGGCTTGAAACGTGACAAGTCACACGTTTGCCCAGAACGTCCACATTGTTGCAGCACCACGTGGATTTGCATGTTTGGTCAGCCTTGATGTAGTTATATATTTTAAGCATCATCAAAATACGTACATGGGTTTCGGGGCCACAGGGTGTCAAAATTTGACCATTTCTATTAGTTCGGCTATTGGCTTTTGTACTGCCGTACAAGCCATGATATTTGTATAAAAGTCGGGTAAGAAACTTAACATTGTATATTCCATTAACATACAGTGATTCCGTCACATCTCGGATCTGCATTACTCCTATCAGAGCATTTACGAAGGCAGTGGCAGCGGTAGCTCATTTGTTGACAGCAAACACGGACACTGGTTATTGGCCATTTTCAGGTATACCTGGATTGGCCGGTTGCTCCTTGATTTTGTTCCAAGAGAGAACCTTTGCAATAAATGTTGTGGGTTTTACAGGCCGGATGTCATTCTTGGCATCCAACCACAGCACTGAAGGGAAGAATATGCTGTGTCCCAAGAATGTCTGTTATTACATCTGACGAACGAGCACATGATGATTGTTTTGTTGTTGTGATGATGGTGATGGGACTTGAAGATGCTTGATTTAGTTCAACTGTACTGACATCAGTGCTGTTGCTGTGCTGAGGTCGGTGAGTTTTCCTGTGACTATGTCTGTTAGGTGTCCATTCAACTGCATCGTAATGCACTCGGACAATCAGCTGGTCGCTGTCGGAGGCTGGGATGCCACGGTTAAGCTCTACAGCACCTTCAATAAGATACGTAAAGCGGTAAGATATTTCCTGATAGAAATGTGCTGTATATGTGTCGAGGCATAGCATCCTTGCAGTTGATTTCATGGATTGTGGTGTCTTGTGTTTTGTATGCATGTAACACTCAGTGTTGTTCAACGGCATGGTGTTATTTGTAACATTTTAATATTTGTGTTCTTTGGAACCCAAGCCACATGTTGCCTTTGCTGAGGTGCTGAGGGTCGTGGACCATGGTAGTCAGAGCATAGCAGTCTGTTGACAGCCATCCGCAGAGCTTGTCTATGTCCTGCGGAGCGGTATTGTGCCATCTTTCACATTTATATCGTGTGTCAGGCACGTGATCATAAAAAACTATATTGGCGTAAGCAACAGAATATTTCTTTATTGGTGCTAGCTGTCATAACAAGCAATCTGATTCTGGTCTTATTTCCACTTGGCTTCTCAAGAAATGTGCATCTGTTCTTGTCCCTACAATTATCATCAACTTCTCTCTCACCTTTGGTCCGTTTCACCCCATTCTCAAAGAATCTGTCATTTCTCTACTGCTTAAGAAGTCTACCTTAGACAAAAATGAGCTTTCTAACTATTGCCCAATCTGTAACATTTCTGTCATATCTAAAATAATAGAATGCGTTGTTAAATCCTGCCTCATTGATCACCTCACTTCCAGCAAACTACTTAATCCCCACCAGTCTGCCTACTGTAACATCATTCCACTGCAACTGTCCTGCTGTACATTCACGACCATCTCATCAATGCAGTACGATCACAAAAAGTATCATGCCTTTGCCTTCTTGATCTCTCTGCTGTTTTTGACACCATCGCTGCCAGACTCCTTATCCCACGGGTTCTATTCCAGAGCGGATAGAGGAAGAATGCCGAGAGGGAGCCAGCACCCCCAGGTTCACCTGAGCTTCACCTGATAAAATGGCCATTACAGCAGAGATAGTAGATACTTGAGTGTGTGTGTGTGTGTGTGTTAGGTGATGCGAGGTCACAGCAGCTCTGTGCGTGACATTGCATTCAGCACATCTGGTCGACATTTGGCATCGGCAGCACTTGATGGAGAAGTTTGCGTTTGGTTCACAGCTACAGGCTCGCATGTCAGTACGGACAGTTTTGACGAGCACCTTTATTCTACTGCAGCTGTTTTGCTGTCGTATTTCTCAAGTATTTACTGTTATGTACTGTTATATATCCAGCGCCACTGCTCACTAAAATTGTTTCTGATATCACGTTGCACAGCTGTTTGCCTGCAGTCAACTGTATACCATATTAATGCAAACTTGGTCTGACTCTGAGTGTGGTAGAAATAGTTGTTGTTAATGTGATGTAGGTTGGCAGTGTGTATGGTCATTCTGCATCTGTCAACAAACTCTGCTTTTCTGCTGAAGGACATAACCTTGTCACCGCATCTGACGATTATAAAATTAAGGTTTGTTGTTTGGGTTTTTATATTATGCCTTTCTTGATGGACATATTTGGAACATCTGATGATCCAGATTTGACTCATGGTGGCGCCGGAAGTACTTTTGTCCAATCCCGGGCTCCCAAAGAAGTCCCTGTCTACAGCTGGGCACATCTGGGACATCGAGTGAGAGAATGTTTAAAGGCTTGATTTATTGTAGGTGTGGTCGGGAAGTTTGGGTCAGCCAGTGGCACATGTTGGTGACAAGTCCAACAGCTCTGCAGTGTGTGTGGCATTTCATCCTGATGGACAGCAAGTGCTTGCCGGGTTTTACAGCGGTCATGTTCGACTCTATGACATAACCTCCGGTATGGTCATTTCAAGTGGTTATACACATGTTTTCGTCTCCAATTGCACGTTGTTTGATTCTGTTTGTATTTTTTGTTTGTATTCTTTTATTGTGGTCTGTGGCTGAACTATTGTTAACAAGCATAACATGATGTCAAATATGATGTGCCGAAACTATTGCCTTTACAACACAAATAAAGAAATTGGGAATTTTATGTGGCTGAACAGCTTAGCATCAATGTTTGCAATAACTGATAACTTCGTTGGTTTTGTTATTTAATATTTTAGCACAATTTTATGCAAACAAGGCAATCGTAGATATCAGACTTCATCTGCAGTGTGCAATCACGCCCTTAACTCTGTATACTGCCTTAACCTAAGTCCCATTAATGCTAAATTAATTTTGCTTTCCTATGTCTATGCATCAAAGTATATTTGTTTCTCCACAAACGTTCACCATTACCATAGTAACAATGGCTACGGAGACGGGCGTTTCATTAGTTTGTCCCATAAATCGTCAAATTTCTCTGTTCCTCTTTTATTTCAGTTTGCGAATAATTTTGAAATAGTTAGTTAATATTATGCCCTTTAATAATAGGAAATTGAATTCTGTCCAACTTTGTGGTAAATAAGTAAATTTAAGTGAAATCGGTTCTTTGTAGCAAAATTCATACCGCTATATGGCCCATTATAGAAAAAACATGATACCATCCACAATACCGGAAGTACATAGTGTATTGCAACAACGCCCAAGGAGGACCAAACCACGGCCATAGGCAACATGCACAAAAAATTTGGTAAACATTGCGCATGCTATTCCGGAGATATCCTTGCAGACAGACAGACACACGGACACACACATAGACATACTTATCACAGTACTTCGCAACCACTCCCTGCTCCCGTGGGCAAAGTAAGTCTCTAAAATATCTGCTTAATATGAAAATCTGCCAGTCATCCTTCTTGCTGGTATTGGATATGGTATTCCATGAGTTATAAGTTTCTTTCATGAATCTGCTTGGTGCCATGTTGTTGGTAGGAGTGATGGAATGGTGTCAGTCTCTGTATCATGATCCAGTCTCAGTCACATGTGTCCATTTCACTCCGGATGCAAAACATGTTATTGTCGGCATGGCTAACGGCAATGTTTTGGTTTGTATTATTCTGTTATTCTAGCAGGTACTTCAGTGCAGTATTAAAACTGATATCTTGACACCTTATATGGACCTCCCTTCCAAGTGATGGATGGAACGTCAACATTGGTTGGAATGAGCACTAGCTAAACCATGAAATTATCAACCAGTTGCTCATCGCAGACCCAGCAGTCCGTCGACCAGTCTAGTGTTATATGATTTGGTTTTGTTCAATCGCTAATGCACTGGTCATGGCTGGTGTGTGGCACATCTACACGACTGCAGTGCCTGAGACGATTCAAACTGTGCCAGCCACCAGACAGTGGTTCAGTCCATGTCGTCAACGAGAGCCCAGTTACAAGATTCCCTGGCAGTCTCCAGGATCTGTGTACTGCTGTACCGGATGCATTGACTGGCTTCATAGGATATGCATATGCTAAGAAGAAGTAAAATTGATCTTCTGTCTTCACGTTTTGATTTTACACCAGTCTTATGATACGGTCACACACTCAGTTTCTTTGTTGGTTTTCCATTCCGGAGTTGATGCCATTTGAGCCAGGTCTTCAAGAGAGAAAGTTTTTGGGGGATTGTAGGATCAGATTTCTCCAGGCCAAATGCCGTATCATCCAACCAACCATAAATGGAACTCTTATTCCAGCCAGGAAAATCACCCACTCTATTATGTAAATGAACTTCAGCCGTTTGATTGTTAGATATGTAGTAGAGTGTCTCTGCATGCCGGCTGGCTGAGAATGGTTGTGTTGTGATGCACAGATAATAAAGAGCGTGTCTGGAGTGGTTCTGAAGACGTTTCCAAGTCATTCAAAAGCTGTGATGAGTTTGGTGTCTCGGTCACGGTTCACTGCCACGACGGGCGAGGATTTTGAGATTCATCTTCACCAAACATGTGCTCTGATGAAATCTTGTGAAGCGTAAGCATATATTACATTGTTCTCTTATGTCTGAGATTACCCTCAAATATCAAGTATAATATGCACAGTTTTGACCAGTATTACACCTGCCAAAAAGAAGGTGCATATTATACATGTGAAAGCATGTTAATTTCCCAGTTGTGACAGATGAGACCACGTTATGAAACTATGGTAGTGTATACTGTATAGGATAAACATGTAGCATAAACATCTTGAGATAGTTACTTGTATTGTGAGCTGCAGCTGTAGAATTAGACATGGTATTGTTGATGATGCAGGATTGTACACTGTGGGGCATAAAAAACACACCAAAATGTGTTTCGCCATAACTTTCGTAAATCCTGACGGATTTTGAATAAATTTGGCAGATTGCTTCTTAAATAAATTGTTCATAAAGCAGTGCAAACAAATGTCACCTGAACCGAGTACCAGCTTCGTACTATCTGCTGAAACTTG
>Ga0209780_1003905_pt1 | contig 11315 bp, 8 predicted proteins | sample WorMetexBAHAMAS2_FD_187384 | JGI IMG/M metagenome (GOLD analysis project Ga0209780, IMG submission 187384) | Marine gutless worms symbiont microbial communities from Max Planck institute for Marine Microbiology, Germany - Inanidrilus exumae... | ecosystem: Host-associated > Annelida > Digestive...
GAAAAGTAGAGTCCTTGGGCTATCGTATGGTGAAAAAAAATTGCCGAAAAGTTCAACCGCCTGAGTAGGGTGCACCAACGTTACAGACAGACAGACGACAGACAGACAGACAGACAGACGACAGACGGACGGCTCATAGCATATAGCAAACGTAACGTAATACGTTGACGTTTGCTAAAAAGCGGCGCGATCGAGAATGTGTTATGGTTGGAGGTTACAGTTCAATTTGTTCTAGATGTCCGGTTCACAGGCAAAAATAAAGAATGCACTCTTGCTGAACTAGGTGAGAAATTGAGTCATCATTTGTTGCAAAAGGTAGGTCATTGAGGTACCGGTATGATGAATCTAATGCGGCATATTAAGTTACGTCACAGCACTGCCACTTAGTCAACGCCTACAGTTCACTTATTTGTAGGTATGAAATTAAAATAAAACTCAACTATAAAATAATGACACGAATTTGCTTACGCTCTGTTATTAAGGGCAATCAACCATGCATGCACTTATTCTACTTACTTAAGATAAGTCTACGCCTGTATTCAACTTTCGATACACTAACAAAGTAAACTTCCGGTTGTAGAATGTTAGAATGAAATTTCAACACGTGATTAATTGTATGTTCACAAACTGGTATCCGTGTTTCAAGGACGTCACAATAGCAAGTGTAGCAATTAAGCTACCGGAATCGGTCTGTGAATATTTGTTATCTGACGGCGTTGTGTTGCCTGGCGGAAAAGGTTCTCAGTGCGACGATAGTACTGCTGGTGTCGGTGCTTATGACGAAGACTACTGGGAAAATGAAACAGAACACTGTACTTTAGTAGCTCCAAGCTTTCCTGGTTTCGAAGAAGAAGTTGTCCATTCTATAGAAACTCTTGGAGGATCTGTGTTTCCAAAATTGGACTGGAGTTCACCAAAAGATGCAGCATGGATTAGTTTTGATCGAACGCTGCGGTGTCATAGTATTCATGACATTTTTCTTCTGCTGAAAAGTTCGGATTTTGTTACTCATGACCTGACCGTTCCGTTTGAACACTGTGCTGATGTACCTCATTCTTTGAGTCAGTCTATTACTTATCATCTGGTATTACGACAGTGGCAGGATATCGGTGCTGAGAGTGAATTCCGTTGCTTTGTGCAAAATAATGTTCTTGTTGCTATTTCTCAAAGACATCTTGGCATTCATTTTCCACACCTGTCGGTGCATAAAGATTCAATTTGCAGCGACATATTGCATTTCTATCATGCAAGTGTAGAAGGTAAATTTCCTGATTCAGATTTTACATTTGACATCTGGCATAAATCCAAAGAAGATATTGTGTTGGTGGACTTTAATCCTTTTGGACCACTTACAGACAGTTTACTTTTCAGTTGGAATGACTTGATGAGCTGGTCACCTCATAATCCTTCCCTTACATGTGAGTTCCGTTATGTGTTGGAAAAGGACATCAAGCCACATCCATACAGATGGTATGCAATGCCCCAGGACTTCGTTCATCTCAGCACAGGAGAAGATCCAACAAAGTTAATTGACCTACTGCATTTAAAAATTCAAGATGACTATGAAGAAGAGTCAGACAGCAATTAATAAAATTATACTAGTAATTAAATTATCGCAGGCAGGCTGGGGCAATATGGAGTTGTACAGCCCCAGCTGGTAACAAGTATAGTTGTGTATTTAATTGTATAATTGTATTTTCATTGAAGCTGCAGTATAAATCATTTTGACTATTGTAGTGTAAAGATTTTGTAAAGATTTCATATGCATCGTTGATTTTTTAATTTGCATACTGTTACATCACTAAATTACAGTGCTTTCTGTGTCTTTTCTCTGCATCATTCTAGCCACAGGCACAGTCTAGTTTTTTGGTAGAATTATAATATAACATACCGCGGTAGTTAAAATCTATCATCTGAGTAAAAGCGGGTTTAATGTTAAAACATCCATTACAACTGTTATACCCCAGTGCATTAAGTGCAATGCAAAGGTTTTATTCATATAATATAACAAATACCATATTCATTTTCTTTTTGACTCCCTTTGAAGCACTGTGATAACAAATATATTATAAATAAATTAGCCCCATACAGGACTGACAGTCGAATCCTACTTACTGCCAACTACAAAGTTACGTGACACAAAAACTAGGACAAAAATAAAAAATCCGTCCCTGATAAGATTTATGTATTGCCCCCTAATGTAAGAATCCATGGTCATTTGCCAGCCCCCATTATAGATGGGGGAGGAGATAGCCTTTGAAAATGGCCAAACTTCCGACTTTCAAGGGCTTGTGACCTTGACTTTGGATGTGGTCATACTGCATACTGTGTGATGTGGCATGTTGCATGCTCACATGCGATAAACAAGGTGTCGCCCTAACGGGACGTATAACACTACTGGCCCTTCATGGAGCTATAATTAGACTGGAGGCGACATACCTGCAGGCCAGGCGATGACGTCATTTGACATGACATCATCGCCTGGCCTGCGCAGGTGATGCCACCTCCAGTCTAATTCTAGCCCGCTGTGGAGTGTTACAGATGACGACAGACGCCACAGACGTCGACAACAGACGCCAGCAAGCAAAACAATACTGGACCCCCTACACTATGTGTAGGCGGGCCAATAATAGGCCTCTTGTCACGAGTGTACAAAGCTATGCAGGTACCAGCAGTGCTCCTCAGGCTAACAGGCATTTGCATTATTTGTACAGCAGTTGACAAGATTTCAACTGATACAGAGTGTCGCATGGGTCTCTTGGCGATAGCTTAGCCTCTTGTTAACTACAGCCTTAGAAACTTTAACCACACAAGATAAAAATAAAGGTAATCATCAACAGTGGTTTATGCTGTCTTCAAAATCGTAATAAAATTGGATGAAATTCAACAAATATTGCCAGGTGCTATGTAGTCTGCAATCTTGAGATAGGTTGTCAACAGCTGTCAGAATAACATGATAATAGTCTTATTCTTCTGGAGTGTTTCATTTATCTCCTCTAGTGTTGAGGACCTTGTTCTTCACGTGCTTGTACCAAAATGATAAGTCCAAATTTACCGACAGTAGTGTCCACTAAAGAGCATAAAAAAGAAACGACTGTATTATTCTGTAGCACTAGCCACCAACAACAACTATAAAAAGCTCTGCAACACTACATAATTATACACACACATGCTTAATTAGAGATAGACATATTATGAGGGATGCTACAAATGTTATCTGCCTGAATATGATACAACACAGCTAGACAAACTAACATTTTATTAGTTTTCAATATAATCTCCCTTCAATTAACACAAAAAGCACACATGCATCCGCAACAAAATATACTATAACGCAAAAAAAACTAAAGCAAGGTTTGGTTGCCCCTTATAATCTATGGCCTGGAAATAGAACGGCAAATTCTCAAGGACATAATTATTAAGTAAATAATTTATACTGCCAGAATCAACAAACGAGTCAAGGGTGCATCACAGCCCCACAGTCCACATGGGACAAGCTACATGACAGTTATTCAAACCTATGTGCCATTAATTAAATCAACAAAACAAGATTACAACACATTTTTGCAGTATCTTCTACTGCAGAAGACCTGTGGCCGTGGTGCATACATCACACAACAAACTGCTGCCAAACGGTATATTAATTAAAACTAGAAAGCGGGGCAAAGCCCAACGTGTAGCCCGCGCGGCATGTGCAAATGAGACTCTGAGCATTTCTTACTTACAGACTGGCTATGCTTCTGCCACCTGGTGAACGACCTTTAAAAACCATCACACACCATATTTTAGCATATGTGCACTCATGACCTATGCAAATGAGCCACAAGATCTAGGGTTACTGGACCAAAATTCACTAATTTTTTAGCCGTAGTAATTTTTCCATTGATCGTATTAACACAACAATCCACGTTGTGATTCGTCCACCCATTGTCGAATGAGGGAGCGACATTTAAAGAAAAGAAACATCGATAAAACATAAGCCCGCCAACGGCATTGTCATGCTGGATGGGCTAATAAAACACAATATTAAACATCATCAAAAACTCTCCAGCTCCAGCCAAAGTCAACTGCTTATGTAGTCATGCGATATGCAGACATGCATTCAACAACATTAAACTAACGTTCCCATAACACTGGGACAATGTAGACTTGTGGCTATTGATTTAATCAACTTATAAAATGTTGCATGCAATTGTCAGTAAACGCAAGTCGAACGCAAACAAATGCACTGTCCCTGAGGAGTCCGTTTTTCTCCACCAAATCTAGATGTCTTTCCTGATGGTAACCACAGGAAACATTACACGGACTTTATTCTTTACTTTTCCACAGGTTTGGATATCACTTGCTTTACGTCAGATCTCCAACACAGGCCGCGGAGCCACGGGGTCAGTTGACCCCCACTTTTTCGAGTATGTGGTCCACATGCAGGGTTTGACCCTCACTTTGTGTCCGCCATTCCGACTTCGACTGCCACTTTTCGTTACCCTCCGCGGCCTCTGCTCCAACACAAGTGTGATTTGTATTTCTCAGTGCACAGCCATTCTCCAAATATGCAACATGTACGAGTAAAAGTATGCCACAATTAGTGTACACTCTGTGATTCAACATGACTAGGTACAGTTTTGTATCCCTCAGCCACCCAGTAGAATGTGGTGGAAAAGCAACATGAAGGAATGATGCATTAGCTACAAAACAACAAAATTCTACCAACTTTATCTTAACATGGTTCAATAAATATTCAAAAATAGGGAACAAACAACATCCACAAAACTGATCAGTCACGAAGCCTTCAACTGCATGACAACATAAACTGAACACATTTCAAAAAGTATCAGCTACTTTCACATGCAATTATGCAACAGCTTCGTGTCATTATTTCCAATTCTGATGACATCATACCACTCTAAGATAATAAAGTATGCATCAGATTCAGACGAGATCAGTCACTACATACTGCCTACCATACTACATATGCACTACAGCTAGAATTCAAAAGATAAAAATATAATAAACTGGCGACAGCTTTCATTATGCTGCAGTTTGCAAATGAACTTCTATAATCAGAGATGGTCAGCAAAGCAATGGCAACGTTAAGTGTGGACTGGTTATATGTCCACAATGGACATAGGCATTCAATCAGATTTTGCTACATCAGACTTGTCACCAACTCTGGAATGCACAGCACCTTTGTCCTTGGGCTTGGATGGAGTGGGCACAACGTAGATGGTTGTGCCATCAGTGAAGCGAGCAATGACTGTGTTAATGAGTAGCGCCAATACTAGCAGGTAATGATACAGCTTAGCTGGGTGGACCTTGAACACAAATGCACCAAGTGCGTAAGACGCAACTGCAAGAACTCCAATCTGCACACATCAAACACATACACATAAGCAGTATTGAATACACAGTCTCGGCAATGAATGCAACAAGTATCCAAAGTAATTTGGCAAAAGATCGCAATGCCGTCTTGTTACCCCTCGCAGCAGCACCTTCACGTAAGGGGACCTGGACCCCATCTAATAAAAAATATGGTTCCTTGGACACATGAATCAGCCCCCCAAATGGTTTCTCAATTGGTTCAGCCATTCTTGCAAAACTTGCTTGTATGTATGTATGTAGAGAACATTTATGTTCACGCAGAAAACCTTACAGCCTAAGACTGTCACGGAGGCGCTCTGGAGAACTTTATTAACCAACACACAGACCGCACTTCGTACAATGTACAGAAGTTTTAGACCACATTGCCTGCACGCACTGCATAGACACGGCCTTTTGTTACAGATTCTGTAACAAAAGGCTTTGCAGTGCGTGCAGGCAATGTGGCCTAAAACCTCCGTACACCAAGTACACAACAATTGTGCTACAACATGCAGTTCCCCATTCAAGTGTGTGGATGTGCCAGTGCACACACCAAGTGGCCGCATACCTTCTGTCACACGATCACCTTATATGACAATCAAACTAGGTCTGGTGAGCAAATCCAACAATTATTCCTTACATCAAACGATGTACATACAAGATAAATAAATGAATGACATCCGACAAGCATCACTGAAGACATTACGGCAACTCACCACCAGCCGTGACGAGAACAAAGCAAGCTTGTCACGAGAATGCAGAAAGCCGGGAGCTTGCAGTGAAGTGATCGCTTCACCAACCAGTAATGCACCCTTACAGCGATAGAAGTGCAGCATAACCTCACTTGGTGGTGCTGCTTCAGGCATCTGCAACAGCAACAAATCAATGCATGCTCATAGCAGTCATTATATACTAGAACACACTACTACTACTTCCATTTAATGGCTATTTTCAAGGTGATCCTGAGTCAATGGAGGACTGAGTCCAAAAGAGAACCTGCGAGTTTTTACAGGCAGCATGTCCTTCCTGTCACCCAAGTATCAGTGTAAAGCACCAAACGGAACACAAAGCACTAACGCTAACCAATGGCCCGACCTCATCTTTTCTTCATTGACAACAGGACTCCTGATGGAAGAGGCACAGCTCCCTTTGTTCCTGTTCTCCAATGCCAGTGTATACAACAGTATAATATTTAAGGTTCTTACTTTTGTTAACTGACCTTCTTTCTGACGATTACTCCAGGTTGGGTTGGATCCCCAGAAACCTTTTTTGGACAATTGCAGTACCCAAGGTCACTGAAAATAGCATCATTCGATAGAGTGCATACGAGTTCCTATTAGTCTTCCATAGTAACTATGTCCCTATCTTGCACCGTTTCTGAGATCTAGCGAGATATTGGTCGAAAATCGCCGATTTGAACCTACCCCACCTCTGTTTGGCACTGCTGCTGGGGTTGATCCCGTTGGAATTTCGCAGAGATTTTTGGCATCAATAAACTAGAGTCCCTGGGCTATCGTATGGCATTGCCTGCGTGATCCTATGTTTAACCGTCTTCGTAGAACTCTGACTTGTGATGGACGGACACACGATGACAGCATATGCTGCGCTAGCATAGCGTCGCACGTTAATAATCAAATTTGTGTCTACACCAATACAACCAATACAATGAGACAAATCCAGCACAGCAAAGGTACACAGTAGTCGACAAAGAGTAAAAGTGAAATCGGCTTACATTCAACATGAAAAGTTGTCTCGGGAATGCCAGCAACATGAGAGCAAAAAGGAGACATAGCCAGGCATCAACACGCAGGTGATTGTTAAGACGTATGTTGTGCTGTGGATATGTGTTGAAGTCACGACTGCGCAGAAGTTGAATAAGATTTCCCAGCATCCAGAGAACAGTTGGCAACCCGTAGAACAATAGATACTACACAGTACAACAGCAGCGGCAGTGTATTCACAGATGAACGATGTTGCATAACAATGGTGGCTGTTGTTCAATATTACTGTGTGACAATTTCTCAGAAATGAAATGGCTGGTGGCTGAGATGAGCTATGTGTGATAATATAAGGACACACATGAAGCTGTGTGGTGAGCACTCAGCAAGGTTTACAATACACAGAAACTTTACCTGCAGCCTAATGCAGCCAATACTTATCGAGCTTCAGTGGCATCATGCAACAGTTGACTTTGTCTTTCATTTAAACCGGAGTCCCAAACTTGGTTTAAAACTAAATTAACACACTGTAAATATACTTATTTAAATTTTATATTCATATAAGTAGTGACAAACAGTACAAAGTGTGTAAGTATATATGACATAGGCATATCAAAATTATGTAGCACCTGGTCATTCCATATGGATGAGGACTGAGTGTTGTCAGACTTCGTTTTTTCCGATGCAAAGAACGTAAATACCTCTGCCATTACCTCAATGCTCGCAGACTGAAACAAAAGCCACATTTCTCATTCCGCATACACTCAAATGCAATGTGACTAGCTACTGCACATATCACAACATGTGATGAACTTTCAGCTCTCCAAGCACTGTAACAGCAGCTTGATGTTTTGATGACATGAATTTCTACGATTGGCTGGCCACCGGTGACCTCCTGATCACCCAAGACAAAACTGAATCTACCAGGGGATTACACCTTAATGCTGTCCAAAAAGGTCATTTATGTCCATCAAATCAGTAGTTATAGTTGTTATAGCTATAAACCAGAACTGCCATTTCTGTAAGTCTGCTCAATTATCAACTTTCATGTCATGTCATTACTGCAACTTCACCAATTAATAACTCAAATGGTATAATCAACATCGAACATGTACACCAAGGCACCAAGGTATGTATAACTGTGCCAAATGATGTTGGGGAGTGCTTAGTAGAATAGCATACTAGTGTTGCTACCGTATAATTTGACAGAAAATACATTTATTACATACTTCAGATATACTTAGCAGATAAACAGCTAATAACTCAAGCTATAATTCAACCACAGATATAAAAATCTAGATTGTTTCAAAAATAAATTACATGTATATCAGCAACAAAAATGAAAAGCCAAAGCTTACCACAACATATGACATCATCAATGTGATGTGCACAGTAGCATCACGTGTGTCATGCAGCAGGAACCACGGCAGAGATGCACTAAGTATTGATATGCCATAAGTTCTTGCCACAAGAATCTCCATGCTGTCTGGTTCCTTGGCAATCTTGCACATTGCACAAAAGTACAAACCATGCCATTAAAATAAACAAAAAAATTGCAATTCAAAAATGCAACTCACAATTATGGGTTTACATGCATTTAAAATATAATTCAATTTGGTTACAACATGTCATTTGAGTAAGATGAGCACTTATGAAACAGCCCTACTGCAAACAGTGTAAAACACAAATGTTACAAACAGATATTAAAGCTAAAAAGCAAAAATGGCATTTAAAGTACCACAAACAGTATTCAAATACTTGTTTGTTATTTGAATATCCAGTCACATCCCTACATGTCACCTTAAACATTCCTTCTGCTGGGTTTAATCATTTAAAATTGTAGTCACCATCAATTTCTTACTCATTCACGAGTATATCTTTGCCATGTGTTAATTTTTTGAGGAACGTAAGGCTTTAAATCTCTGATGTGAGCTTGAATGACACCATTCGTTATGGCACCATTTGATAGGCCATATAGGGTGGCCCGAAAATTGGCACAATTTTTTGTATGCCTTAACTTTACCAAATATTAACCGATTTTCAAAATTATTTCACTCTCAGAATCAGGAGAAAATTATTTTGTAATAATACTGTCACTAAAGATCCCACCACACCTCAACTGTGTTGCTACACTACTGTGTGAAATGTCAAGTGTCTTAAAAGCAACAACAGAAAACAAGACCACTTCTGTAACAACAAATTCTAAGAGTGTGTCGTCCAGCAGCAAGGTAGACACACAGAACATTTAATGTAAAAACTGTAGTATGTGACAGTTACTTTGGGCAATAACTGAGACAATAAACACGTTGTTTCCTGTTGTTAATTTCTTAAAACGTGTCGTTACAGAAGTCGTCAAGATTGTTTTCTGTTGTTGCTTTTAAGACGTGACATTTCACAAGGTAGTGTGGTAACAAAATTGAGTGTGGTGGGATCTGTATGGCACATTTTCTCCTGATTCTGAGAGTGAAGTAATTTTGAAAATGGGTTAATATTTGGTAAAGTTTAGGTGTACAAAAATTGTGCCAATTTTTTGGGCCACCCTGTATAAGATTTGCTATTAGTCTTACAGTACACTTACCCAGTGTCCGGACAATTCAACCCACAGGTTACAGCAAAACATCTCTGAGACAGTGCTCAATGGCATATTCATGGTGCCAGTAGGACAAGACATCCCCCTTTAATCCCCCTTTAAAGTCAAAAATAAAAAATCCCTATTATTTCTGATTCTGGTGAACTTTTTGAAGATGATTTTTACCGCGTGATACTATGCTAGCACAGTACATGCTGTCGTCCATCCATCTGTCACACACCAGTAATGTACTAAAATGGCTAAACATAGCCCAAGCAAACAACGCCGTATGATAGCCCAGAGATTTTATTTTTCTGGTGCCAAGGATCTCAGCAAAATTCCAACTAGTTCAACCCCAATGTGGGTGCCAAATAGAGCTGAGTAGGTCACAATAACGATTTTCGACCAATATCTCACTATATCTCAGAAATGGCGCAAGATAGGGACATAGTTACTATGGAACGACACTAGGAATTCGTATGCGCTCTATCGAATGGTGCTGTTTCCAGTGACCTTGAGTGACCCGTAACTACCCAAAATCACCTCCATTTTTGACACTTTGTATCGTCTGTCATATCTACACAATGGGTAGAGATAGAGACTTCAAATTTGGTAGATAGGTTGATTGTAGCAATTCGCCCGCGTCACGTCCTATTATTCTGCGGCAATGTTCACGCATCGGCCTTAAAGGCATCTGAGAAAGCGCCAATTTCTTTGAAATTAAGCTACGACAACACAGCGTCGCACACCTCCAAAGCATCCCGAGTCTCGCCCGCGTCGCCTGATGGTTGCTTGGCACAGTGGTTAGAACGTGGGTCTTTGATTGTCCCACGCTCGACCTGCAGCTGACAGGTGACCACTTATGTGGGTAAGCCGTCCGCTATAGGTCAGCCAACTAGGCCAACTCAGCCTTTAATCCTTCAGAGGTCGATAAATTGAGTAGTAAGCTATATCAGATGTGCCGAATCGTTCGGGTGGTGCCATCTGGTGAATGCTTACGGGGTAAAGTCAGGATAGTCGTGTGGGTGGCAGATAAAAACTGTGTGATCCGGGATCACACAGTTAACATGTGCCATTCTGTACGGCTTTGTGACTGTTTAGGCCTAAGAACGCGCTGTATAATTACCCCATACTTTACTTTTACTTTACCGTTATGGACTTAGCGTAGCCATGGTCATATGGTGACCATTATTCTACATGAATAATATTATATACACACCCTTGTGTACAATCCAACAGATTTATTATATACACAACGTTGTGCAAATGCAACTAATATCTTATATACACAACACTTTTTACTAAAAATTTGTAACTCTAAAATTTTGTTTAGGGTTAGTGTTACGGTTAGGGTCAGTTTAGTTTTATTTGTTAGCAGTAACACTTAAAGTGCGTCGAGTGTCGACATCTGCCTACGTTGTGTATATAAGATATTAGTTGCATTTGCACAACGTTGTGTATATAATAAATCTGTTGCATTTTACACAAGGTTGTGTATATAATATCGGGGATTCTACATACTAGATTCTTAAATGTGATTAAAAATGAACTTGCTTACCCATTAACTATTCTCTTTCAGAGTATTATGGCGTGCGAATCTGTACCTGATGATTGGAAAGTGGCTAATGTGGTTCCAGTGTATAAAGGAGGAAGTAGAAGTGTGGCGACTA
>Ga0209780_1003906_pt1 | contig 11313 bp, 11 predicted proteins | sample WorMetexBAHAMAS2_FD_187384 | JGI IMG/M metagenome (GOLD analysis project Ga0209780, IMG submission 187384) | Marine gutless worms symbiont microbial communities from Max Planck institute for Marine Microbiology, Germany - Inanidrilus exumae... | ecosystem: Host-associated > Annelida > Digestive...
GCACTGAACAGATAAAAGCTACAAGTAAAAACTACGACGAAATAAATGCGTCTTTAAAAGTCGTCGGAAAATAGAGAGCGACGGTGCAGATGATACTGAATGTGGAAGGGCGTTCCAGGCGCTTGCAGCGGCGACAGAGAACGCCCTATCGCCGAGTGTCACACAGCGGGTGGGAGGTACGATTAGTTGTAATGTTCGTGCCGAACATATTTCGGTATGTACCCATCCACCCAGGTCAACACAGCCTTCTACCCTCCGTAGGACGGTAAAACGAGTACCAGGTAAAGGGCGGTGATGCTCTGCGGCTGGGGAGTAAAGGCAGGCATGGTGTAATTTGCAGGTAATACTGTGTGATCCATGTCTGAGCACATTAGAGGTAGTTACGACGATGCGTTATGCAAATCGACGTATACATTCCTTTACTGTACGTCGGAAATATAGGACGTAGTTGCTAGGATATTACACGCAAATTAAAAAAGCGTACGTGCCTGCAGTTTTAACTGTCGTATTGAATTTGAAGGACATAGGTCACAGGCAGTTACGTACTTTATGAAAATAGTAATATTTCAGAAACGTTGCGAGAGAGGAAATACTATATGGTTTATGGATAGCGCCTTTTTGATGACCTTTCGTGATTTTCAAGATCAGTCACCTATTCCAAACCTTTTCAAGTGCGATTTTTGTAAAGTTGTGCAACAGTTGACAAGATTTCATCTGACGTTAAGCGTTAGCTGAGATTCTTGTCTGTTCTTTGGTAGATAAGCACATTTTCCTAAACAACATATTACTATCAGTAGAATGTATATTTGGTTTTCATAAAACGCGACATTTTGTCTGTAGATGCTGGTTTCGTTCGAGCAGCAACTTCTGAACAGTCAGGAGATTTAACAGCAAGATATACAAAAAGTACTACAGGTACGGTTTTTGTCTTTGCTATGTAACTTGCATCACTTTTTACTACTTAAAACGACACTAGATTTATATGGCTAAATACTAAGTCTTTTATCTGCATGTGATACCTATTGTAGGCACCGCGTTGACATTAGCTGACGCAGATACAACTACGCATCCGTTGAGCACAGAACTGAAAACTACATCATTTTCGTCAACGCAGACAACGTTCCGCTCTTCGTCGTCAACTAAAGGTGGTAATTTTCTTACCATTCTGCTGTCATTTTTTCCTTATCCATCGGTGGGCCAATTTTTCCGATACAAAGCAAAATTTACTTCAGTAACAGTAACAGTAACAGTAGTGCGCCTCCTACAATTAGTCCGATGGCACATTCTATATCTGTTGCTGTTGAATCTCCAGACTGGAGTAGGCCGTAATGTCCAGTTGTGCTGTGAAAGATGTGGGAGGTACATGTCTGATTTGTTACATATGCCGCCTAAGTAGAAACGTAATATTAAAAGTGACAAGGATGTGGAAAATAGGGTTGGTATGATAAAGGAGTTGGTGATGGTGAGAGACGGTTTAATGAGTGTGTATGGTGACAGGTTTTCATGTGCTGATGTTCGGGTGCTAATCGATTTTATTTGTAGTTACTAGGTTTCATTTCGTGTTTTTATTTTTTATTTTTCACTTTTATTTCATTGTAGTATCTGTTTATATTCATGTGTCTTGTCTTAGTGTATATGTATATTATGTGTACTTCGTGTACGATTTATTGAATAATAATAATAATAGTCAGTGGGAGGAGTGTGCTGAGTTGAACAGAAATGTCTTTAGATGACGGTTGAATGTTGTTGTCGACGACCGCATGAGTTTCAGTTCTGTCGGCAACCGATTCCAACACCGGGTGTAGCGACAGAGAACGCACCGTCTCCGAATCGCCGCTCCGCCCGTGGAAGGAAGAGGTTGCCGTTGCTGGAGGCGCGCAGCGACAAGCGTGTTGTACTTTAAAACGGATAATAAGTAAAAAGTTACACGATATTAAACAACTGAATGCATTTTGCTGTGCGATAGCGCCGGTGTCAACATCAACCGTTGTCACCGCAGGCTCCACAGCCACGATGCCTTTGAGGTCGTCGTCGAAAACTGCAACATCTTCTGCATATGCCGACACTGGTACCACGCTGCTGAAGTCCATCGCTACGCCGTCAACCACGGCTGGTAACGCTCGCAGATGTGATGACTGTTTCTTTTTTGCTATTATTGGTCGAGGACCTGTTTACCAGGAAACGACACAGACTTTGGCTATAGAAGTTCAGCTGTAGGGTGAACACAGCAGATGTCATCGTCTGTCTGTCCACCTGGCGATTGCCCGCGCCTTCGTCCGATTAGGGATTTCATCAATATTATTATTCACGCCTTATATGAGTTGTTTTACCGGCGTTGTTTTGTGTGTCTGTCTGTGTGTGTCTCTATGTATGTGACCACGATAACTAAAAAATTGTGGACGGATGTGTACCAAATTTTATGGGAAGGTTCCTAGGGGAAAGGGAAGACCAAATTCGTGTTTCGCTACGATCGGCAGAGGGATGTGGAAGTAACGGTCAAAAAACTCCGTAAACCGGCGATTTTTACATTTTATACTTCTAATAGTACGTGTGGTAAGTGTTGCCAAAGTGTTGGCGACAAAAACCCCAAATTTCGCTTTCGCTGGGAGTTTTACTCTCTCAGAGTACTTTCCATCTAGTTATTTTTATTAACTACTACTATCATTAGACCGTGTAGCATGCACGCAGTGAAAGTGTGTCGATGCGGCCTGTTGCAACAGTTGTCGGACGTAGTGTGGTCTGTGTATCTGTCTGTGTCGTCACACTGGTGTGCTATGCAAAAACGGTTGAACCGATCGAAATGCCGTGGGCTGATTCACGTGGGTCCAATAAACCATGTATTAGCTTTTGGTCAAAATAGGACGAATGCATACGCAGCCGCGGGGCCAACAAGAAGGCGATGCGACCTTTTGCCAACTGACTTTACCTTGGACAGTTGTTACATATCGCCGCAATTGTTTATGGAGTTTTGTCTTCGTCTTTTCGATTCAGTTACAACTTAACGAATTTCGTCGTAAAACGCACAACACGATGATTAAATAGATGTTATATGTGCTCAAAACAAGTGGGTGATGGTCGCTGTATTGTGGCGTCAGTGATAACGTCTGCTGCTGACGTCACCGCTCCGCCGTCGTCAAGGACATCGTCCGAACCAACGACGTCTTCGTCACGCGCCGAAATTGATATCACGCTGCAAACGACCAGTGCTGCATATTCACAAACTGCCGGTAATGCTTTCCCGTCTGCTGCCAGTTTCTTTGTGTGTACACGTTAATGTTGCGTAGTGGCATTTCTCAGTGTGGTATCCGCCTGTTCATATTTAAAAAAATTCTGAAAAATTCAACAAAAGTCACGTTAATGGAAAGACATTGGTAACTATGGCATTTGAGGCCTTTTTATCCACATATGCCGACAGGCAAGGTGTGGCTATATCGGTTAGTGTTTGTTTGTTTGTTTGCTTATGTCATTTTGTTTGTTTGTTTGTACGGTTATACGGTTACGGATTTCTCCGCCGAGGATAAAGCTAGCAGGGTTATATTTTGTTCGGCAGTTCATCGGCGTCCAAGGCAAGGAATCTCACATTTTGGGAAACTTTGTTCCCCCAGAAGCCAAAAATCTGCGGCGAATTGGCCAGCGCGCGCAGTGAACTATAAATAGAACTGGAAGGAAAATAGCCTAGACTGCAGGCCTAGGCTGACTGAACTGTGTCCAGACTGTTCGGCTAATCAGGGCCCCTTACATTTAGAGACCTATTTTCCAGCAGTAGTTTGCAGGAAGCTTATAGAAAGGCATCGTTAAACAGCGGAAAGTGAATGCAATATTAAGAAAGGGCTGTTCGGTTCTTCAGTCCCACATTTGTATCGAGCGGGGCCCACAGATTCGTAAATCTGGCGTAGTTTACGAATACTTTTGTATAAGGGAACACATGATTAGGTGTCAGTCGTACAATTGACGTTTTTGTTCGATGATTACTGTATTGCAGAGCGAGAAATGACGTCAGCGGTAGCCGCAACAACAGCGCCACCGCTGAGCACACGGTCGAAACTGGGGACAGCTTCGTCATACGCCGACATTGATACCACACAGCCAACGCTTCGCTCTACACAGTCAACCATTCCCGGTATCATTCTTATCAGTTCTTTGCACGTTTCTTTTTGCGTCTGCTATTTTTCTCATTGTATGCCAATCTTCTGAAACAAGTTGCATGCTCTTTTTTACCGCACGACGCTATACTAGCGCGGTATATGCTGTCATCGTGTGTCCGTCCGTCTGTCCGTCCGTCCGTCCGTCACATGTCGTTATTGTACCAAAACGGCTAAACGTAGGATCACACAAGTAACGCCGCACAATTCGCAGCAACTCTAGTTTTTTGATGCCAAAAATCTCGGCAAAAATTCTAACGGAGTCACCTTAACGGGGGAAGCCAAATAGAGGTGGGGTAGGTTACAATCGGTGATATTCGACTAATATCTCGCTATATCTCACACACGGAGCAAGATAGGGACATAGTTACTATGGAACGCTAATAGGAACTCGTATGTGCTCTATCGAATAGTGCTATTTCCAGTGACCTTGAATGACCCTACCTACCCCAAACCGCCTCATTTTCGACACTTTGTATCGCCTTTTATATCTTCGTAGTAAGTGGAGATAGGGACTTCAAATTTGGTAGGTAAGTTGACGGACAGTAGCAAGTGCTAGACCATTTTTAGACATTTTTATTCTGTAAGCACTACGGTCTAGTCCTTGAACAATAACTGTGTTGTTTTTATGTATACTGATCTAGTATTTTAACCGTATTTTAGCTTAATTCATTTTTTTATTTTAATTGTATTTTAGCTTGTACGGGACTGGTCGGCGCTAGCCGTAATTCCCCTTGTTTAGTTATTATTATTATTATTATTATTATTATTATTACGGACGGCAAACCATCCCTGAAAGGGGCGTGGTGACCAATCATATCTCTGGACGTGAACTATTCATATCTCTGGAACGGCTAATCGTCTCAGGTGCTCTCGACTTGGGTGGACGGTCAGTGCGGTAAACTGGTGACGGTCGTCGGTCTCTAAACTTCTGTATCATCAGACTAAGTAGTAAAATTGTTACTAGAAAAGCATTCACTCGAGGTCGCACCGACAACATTCCGCTGGTGTCATTTACAGTTTCTAATCCAGGTCTGCATTTCTTCTGTTTTTTCTCTTCTCCTCTTCTCCTGTGACAATGAATTTCGACCTATGGCGTTGACCTACAAACGTGACCTGGATGTGGCCAACGTGCCAAATATCTAGGTCATAGGTCATTTTGTTCTACATTTATCATCCAAACACACAGACACGCAGACACAGTCTGACTGCAATATCTGGATCACAAAGTGGTGAGTAATAACGTTGTCATTAACCTTAAACGTGCTTATAAACTACTTTGTGAAATATTTGACATTTTTTTGACTTACTCTGTAAACAAGGCATTCATAGATATCGCACTTCGTCCCCGGTGCGCCGTCCTTTTTTCAGTGCCGTTCACCACGTGGCAAGACGGCTAAGTGCTGCTGATGCTGCCGAATCACGCCATGGTCTCTGTTGTTATTTATAGTAATTTGGCGTACTTGTGGCCTATCCCACAGGGCCAGCACTCGCAAAACAAATGTGAAAACGGAGATGGTGATTGTGGCGGTGTTACATAGATTACATCGTTATGGATGCTGTTTTAGACTCAGATTTAATTTCCGCGCAGCGACTGACTACCGATCGAACGGCAACGCTCAAGTCAACTGTCGTTGCTGCTAACGCAACTGCTACATGTTTTCGTAGCCAACACATTTATCGATTGAGCTACAATACAATATAATATTCGTTTATTAAACACAATCGACAAAACGCAGTTGGCAGACAGAAAGACGATATAAGCCTAATATACTATACAAAAGTTACATGAAATAGTGATGGATTAAGCAGATGTGCACAGAGGGAGGAGAAATTTATTGCCACTTGCAACTGTTTGTATATAAGCATACAGTCAGTTTATTTTACAGCGTTGTAGTTATGCCTATGCTGTTACTGCTTCCGGTCGTGATAGAGTGTGCATTTTATGTTGGCAGGTTGTAATCTGTGGTCGCGTAAAGAAAATACAGCAACCGACCACGGTGTATTCTACTCGATTACGTCGGAGTCCGAATGTATGGCTGAGTGTTTGAAGTCAACTGGCTGTCTGGCTTTTGACTTGTCGCCTATCGGCTGCATAATACATTACAATGCCGCTGACTTGGCAGCGTCTTATTATGCGCCAGGAGTCACACAGTTTGTTCTCAATCGACATTGCCTAACTTCAGGTCTAATTATTTTACATGCACTACACACCCACGCTGTTTTAGCGACCATTTGTGTGGCGAACTTGTGTTAGCCGGCTGTTCCGCTAATTTTTCACTCTTCTCATGCATGCCCGTCCTCGCGGAACAGACCAAATCTTTTTACAGCCTCTTTACCGGTATTCCAAAGACGATGTTTTATCTACAGTCGTCTACGGAGAGTTCGCCCAAACACGTCTTACTGTGCAGACATCACAAAATGCTATAATATCAGGCTCTCACTGACAGACATAATATATACTATAATCGTTTTCGGCTGGGACTCCACACCGGATTCCACGAGGAGAGCTGAGGATGCCATTTCCACCCACAAACCTAATCGGACTGGCAGAGGGCTTGCCATACCCTACCCCATCGATGCCTTTCACATCTCGTTTTCAACACCTTCGACAATTCCACTCATCATGTGACCCTGCTTCCATCTTTCACTCCCCACGAGTGACTTCCTGGATAAAAGCACGTTCCAGCAAACCCTCCTTGGACTTCCTGAATGGCTAATTTTATCTATGTTCCCTTCTGCTGTTGTTATGATTCCCTTCGCTGCTTTGATACTGTTGTTACTTGAAGTGAAGGGCATTCTACATGTAGATCAAATGTCACTTTTTCCGCAAAGGTCCTTTTCAGAAGCAAATGGTTGAAGAAAACCGAAGGGGAACCGGCTAATCATAGTTTACCAGGTTGTAGGTCTCACAACCATATCTGAGAACTCTTCATGATAATATTTATGTAGTACATAAACTTAGTTTGCTTTTCAGTTTTAGCAAACATCCTTTCTTGCTGTGCATATGCAAGTCCGTGTGAAACTGATCTCACACACTTCTTATTATTGCCGTCATTGCCGAGTCGCATCCTCCATCTGCATCCAAGCTGCTATTTGAGCAATAAAACATGTCTGCCGTTTCGAGCTATATTCCGATAGCAATCAAACCGAAAACGTCGAAAAATACTATTTTATTTTCAGTGTTAAAAACACTTTTTGTAGTGTGATGATGTTTTTCACATTTATAAGTATAATTTTTTGGCTTATGTTGACTTAGTTTGTTGTTGCTATTACATTTTATTTACCTTGCACATTTTCTACAACAGTTGAAGTTTTGATGTTGTACAGTTTTCTTTCACGTCATATTTCTGAGTTGTTGCGTTCATGGTAGAATGTGAAATATGGAAGCGCAGTGACAATGTCTCTGCAGAAAATGGAGAATTTCGTCCACTATCAACAGTTGTGGATTGCATGGATTTGTGCATATCAATATCGAGCTGCATAGCAATTGAAATTTGGCCAGACTCCTGTTCCTTACACACGAATTCAAGTGATTTGCTATCTAGTCGGGTGACCATCGGGGTAATACAGTTTGTACTTGACCGATCTTGTGCTGTGTCAACGGCATCTACGAAGTCATTGGAAACATTTGTCACAACGCCATTATCAACCACAGGTCTTAACAGCATTCTTTGTTATTGCTTCTCGACGTGTACATTTTATATCCAATATCATCTGTATTGATTACAGACGGTGTCGACTGTCGAAATAAGTAGAATTTAGTGTAAATGGTTGCCAGTTTGGACGCCATCTTAAAACTGCGCATGTAAGTAATAACTTTAGCATTAATTTGATAATTTTAGTGGTTTCCGTGTGGCAGAAAACCTATATTTAGATACTTTATTTGTAATATATATCTTGTGTATTAACGAAGATAATGCATTATTGCTAAATGGAGGCCATTTTGGACACCATCTTGGATTTTAGACCCTTAGAATGTAAAAAATGGCACCCTAATTTTAAAAAAAGTCTATGACAAATTCCTTTAAAATCAAGTGAGTTTTTGCTTTTACCAAGAAAGTACACGAAATTACAAATGGCAAGCTAAAATGTTCAAAGCTGAATACGACTTCAGTTTATTATCGTCACTGTCACATTTATTTGAAAGTAGACATAGATTTCATTATTCAGTAGCCTAAAAGATATAAGTTGTTCACATTCTCATTGTCAGTATACTTTACACACGATGTCATGTACATCGATATTTGTCATTAATAATCATTTTATAGCAGTACTGGCTGTTCGAGTACGATAAAGATGAATGGATTCTGTGACAGGCTGCAGTCTATGGACACGCATGGCTAACACCGCAGCTGAAAACGGAGTGTTCTATGGCTTGGTATCGGAGTCAGAGTGTACGGCTGTATGTTTGACGTCACCGAACTGTGTGGCAGTTGACTTGGGGCCTATTGGCTGCGTGCTACACAATAACATCGATGATCTAACGACAGCTTACAATGCATCTGGCTTTACGCAGCTTGTTCTCAACCGTCATTGTCTGCCTACAACACTGCCTTCAGTCTCAGTCGAAGCAACGAATCTCGCAGAATTCGCTGGTATTGAAATTACGAATACTTCATTAAATTGTCGCTTATCTGTACCGAAAGCACCGATGTTTATGATCACGGATTCTGTTTATCAATGCAAAAATGCAACGAAAGCTTTCTGTTGTTATTCATAGTTGTTCATTTTTACCGTGCGACGCTATGCTAGCGCGGTATATACTGTCGTCGTGTGTCCGTCCGTCTGTCCGTCCGTTTGCTTGTCTGTCCGTTGGAAATCGTATGTGGCGTATCTAATAGCAACATTGGCAATGTCTTTGAATGACCTTGAAGGTCACTTTTGCTAACTCTCTTTCTAAATGCCACACCTCTAGAAACAGCATGAATTTACTAACATAGCGTGTCGCGCGATCCGTCTGCAGTAACTGAGCTTCTTGTTAGTTATGATAGAAAACCCTTGTTCAACAGCGGAACATTGACGCTCCGAGTATCCTTTTTAATGATGTCATACTCTGTCAGTACTTTTAAAAATGACTACATATTGCAAATTTAGACAGTTTTTAACGATAATAAATGTGGCCAGTAATTGGTTCATGGAACATATTCGCCATCTGCTACTGTTTTTGGGACACATTGCATAGTTTTTAACTGTAGTTTAAATCGAGTACTAATCATGCAGTGTGTGATATGCAGACAATTCTAGCTGTGTTGTATTACTATACTGCGACGTAGTGTAAGTAAAATTTTAATAAATGATGGTGACGATGATAACGATGGTCATGATCATGATTATGATCATGATGATGTTTAACTTTTTCTTCAGGGTGCGAAACGTGGAGTAAACAAGAAGATATTGCGTCGCCAAAGGGAAAGCTGTATCCGAACACGTCGCTGTCAGACTGCCTGAAGCTGTGCTTAGAGATGCCCACGTGTGTCGCAGTTGATGTTTCCAGGGACACTTGTGTTATTCACACAGATATTAATGACACGGCTACTACATTCAATGCTTCGGGCTTCACACAGTACACTCTGAATCGCACATGTCAATCGACTACATCGATTTCCGCTCATTCAGATGCGAACAATGTTACCACACACACGCGGTCAACATACTTAGGTAATTCATGCACTAGTTTTCACAGAATTAGCTGTATTTGGGATTGCAAATTGATCTTGAGTGAAATGGAATGCGTTTGCTCTAGTCTAATCGAAGTGTTAATGACAAGTTCTTGTGAAGCGGGTATGAAAATCACGTGTTGTGCCTGTTTCTATTCTCTGTGTTTTACACTTTGATCTTAGAAATACACTACGTACTTTCGCATGAATGATAACTTTTCACCCAATTTGACTTTTCTTCAGCTCAAAAGTGGAAAATGTCAATCTCCAGTGATAGGGGCCTAATAATGACAAAAAGTATGTCTAGAAGTAGATTTCTAAATATCTCCGATTGGTGACTGGTTGCAGATTGCGAAGTTTGGACAAGTCGAAACAACACGAAGAGTTCAAACAGCGGACAGCTCTTCTCATACGCAACGAAACGTTGTCAAGATGAATGCTTATCGAGTCCTCTGTGCGTGGCCGTTGACGTGGGGAAGGACATCTGCATTGTTCACACTGATCCTAGTGACTTAACAGATGCGAACACTAACACCAATTCTACAGGGTTCACGCAGTATATAGTCGATCGCGAATGTTACCGGTATTTGCAGACTGCAGAGCTTGTAAGTCCACAAGTAACCCGACAAAGAATTTAGACGCGTCCTGAGTTTATCCCCGAGCAAAACGTTGCGGCGTTTTCATCAATTATCTTAGTGTAAATAAACAATTGATTTATTGAGTTTATTTCAATAATAGTATTAATGTCAATAGCAATAGCGTGAGCATTGTCATTGGTCGTTGACTAAGTATTATTTCCTCGTGATTACGGCATGTAAATAATTCGCCATATTTTCTGTTTTTTTTGTCTTTATGTGTATGTATCATAATACTGCAGGATACTCTTTATACGGCAAGCTAAAATGTTCAAAGCTGAATACGACTTCAGTTTATTATCGTCACTGTCACAGATTATTGCATTTCACAACTAGAGAAATTTCGACAGGGTCACCCCATATCGTATCGGCATGCAGACCCACGCCGGGCGGTTAGGGTTAGGATTTGACCTATGACCTTTTGACCTCAGACTCAGTCCATGCCGGGGTCCTGCTATGTCTAACGACTTTGGTGCTGATAGCTCAAGCCGTTTTCCTTTAAGAGCGCGGACAATTACAGACAGACAGACAGACGCAAATGAACGCCCTACCCAACGCCAGCGGCTATACAGCCGGCGTGGGTAATCAGGCCTATATGATCATTCAAATCATTGACATTTTCTGCGAGCTTTCTCGTAATCTTTATACCGTCGTGTTGCTGAGCGTAAAATGTGCTTATCAAAGCATCCGATCAACAGTATTGTGACTATAATTTACACAAAAGTGTTTATCGCACACATTGTGGCGTAAAAGAGCGGGAAATAGCCACCGTGAATAAAAAAGATGCCAAATACTTCACAAGCTAGTGCAGTGACTCGTTTATGATCTGGAGCCAGTGGCGGATCCAGGATTTGCAAACGGGGGGGGGCAAGGTCG
>Ga0209780_1003907_pt1 | contig 11312 bp, 21 predicted proteins | sample WorMetexBAHAMAS2_FD_187384 | JGI IMG/M metagenome (GOLD analysis project Ga0209780, IMG submission 187384) | Marine gutless worms symbiont microbial communities from Max Planck institute for Marine Microbiology, Germany - Inanidrilus exumae... | ecosystem: Host-associated > Annelida > Digestive...
CAAAAATTGTTACCAAGTACAAAGGAACCTTTTCAATGGGGTGGTCGCCGAATTTGTTCGCTCCTTTATGCTCGGTAGGGAACACCTTAATCCTCAATTCTCCAACAACGTCAATGCGTAAGTCCTAAAGCAGAAGGTTATTTATGCTTCAACCCAAACGAACCAAATATCGAAAGCAGCAGAAAGGTCGGAACCGAGGGCTTGCTACTTCTGGTAATCGAGTTAGCTTCGGTGAATATGGTTTGAAAGCGACCACAAGAGGGCGTATTACCTCGCGTCAAATTGAGGCGGCTCGTCGTGCTCTTACACGGCATGTAAAGCGAGGAGCAAAAGTGTGGATTCGAATTTTTCCTGATAAGCCGATCACCAAAAAGCCATTAGAAGTTAGGCAAGGCAAGGGTAAAGGTAATATTGAGTATTGGGTGGCTCTGGTACAGCCTGGACGAATGTTGTATGAGATGCAAGGGGTTGATGAATCTGTGGCGAAAGAAGCATTTCGGCGTGCGGCGGCAAAGTTACCAGTGCGGACTGTTTTTGAAACGCGGGCATTGATAGGATGACAGTAGCAGAATTACGAGAGAAAAGTGAGGGAGACTTAAATAAAGAGCTCCTAGAGCTTAGCCGTGAGGCGTTTAATCTGCGGATGCAAATGGGTTCTAGACAGATTGTTAAATACAGTCGGTTTAAAGTAATCCGGCGTAATATTGCGCGTATAAAAACTATTATTAACGAACGGCAGCGGGCCAATACGGTATGAAAAAAAAGGAAAAAATGCCGCGGATTCTCGTGGGTCGGGTCATTAGCGATAAAATGGACAAGAGCATTACCGTCCTGGTGGAAAGAAGAGTTAAACATCCGTTGTATAGAAAATATATTCGGCGTTCGACCAAGCTTCATGCTCATGACGAGAAAAATATCTGCCGCGAAGGAGATGTGGTAGGTATTATGCAAGGTCGCCCAATGTCGAAGACAAAAGTGTGGCGTTTACAGCAAATTGTTGTTAGAGCTCGTTAGTAGGCACATACTCTCTACGCTGGAACTGATTATCGATTTTCTACAGTAGTTAGGTAGGGAATCTATGGGGAGCGCATATGATTCAAATGCAGTCTATGTTGGACGCGGCAGATAATAGCGGTGCCCGGCGTTTAATGTGTGTGAAAGTGCTAGGTGGTTCGCGTCGCCGTTATGCACGGATTGGTGATATTATTCGAGTGGCTGTTAAGGAGGCTATTCCTCGCGGCAAAGTTAAAAAGGGGGAGCTGTACCATGCGGTAGTAGTGCGTACGCGTAAAGGTGTGCGGCGTCCAGATGGTTCGCTGATTCGGTTTGATAAAAATGCGGCTGTGTTACTCAATAACCAGTTTCAGCCTATTGGTACTCGGATTTTTGGTCCGGTCACGCGGGAGTTGAGAACGGAACAGTTTATGAGAATTATTTCTCTAGCTCCAGAGGTTTTGTAAGTTTTTGGGTATTTGTTAGGGAAATTAGGGCCATTAGCGTGGGGATTGTTACGTGGTGGTGAGACTAAATGAAAGTGTAATCGGAGCAAGTGGCCATGCGTAAAATTCGCAAAGGAGACGAGGTTGTAGTTCTTGCTGGTAAAGACTACAAAAAGCGAGGAGCCGTGCTGCGGATATTGCCAGATGGTCGTTTGCTCGTTGAGGGCGTGAATCTGGCTAAAAAGCATATGAAACCAAACCCGCAAAAAGGATCCTCTGGTGGTATTTTAACGAAGGAAATGCCAATACAAACTTCTAATGTTGCACTCTATGACCCAACAGGCGGTAAGGGTGGGCGTGTAGGGTTTAAGTTCCTGGAAGATGGTCGAAAGGTACGTTATTTTAAGTCCACTAGTGAGGTTATAGACGTATGACAGTGCAAAGAGTGATACCAAGGCTTGAAGAAGTTTATCGTGGTGATATAGCAGTCCAGCTGAGGGATCGTTTTCGTTACCAAAGCGTAATGGAGGTTCCACGCATTATTAAAATTACGCTTAATATGGGTGTGGGAGAAGCTGTTGGAGATAAAAAGCTACTTGATAGTGCGTTGGGTGATTTAGAAAAAATTGCAGGCCAGAAGCCTATTGTATCCTATGCACGTAAATCGGTTGCTGCTTTTAAAATACGTAAAGGATGGCCAATTGGTTGTAAAGTAACCTTAAGGCGGGCTCGAATGTATGAATTTTTGGATCGTTTAATTAGCATTGCGATACCGAGGATTCGTGATTTCCGTGGATTTAGTCCGAAAGCTTTTGATAGTCGGGGAAACTATAACCTTGGTATACGTGAGCAGATTATTTTTCCGGAAATTGATTACGATAAAATTGATGCGATACGGGGATTGGATATCGCTATTACAAGTAGTGCTATGACAGATGAGGAGGGACGTGCTCTGTTAGCAGCTTTTAACTTTCCATTTCGAAAAAGTTAACAGCGTAGTTTCAGTCTTTCCTTTAAACAATTGATGTAGTTGAGTGTTCTTTTCACCTTTTTATAACCACAGTCTTCATGAGCCATGAAGGTTCAATAGGTCATAAAGCTTTAGATAGTTAGAGAGGAGAGAAATGGCAAGGCTATCCGTCATAAATCGAGAAGCCAAGCGCCAACGGTTGGTTGCAAAGTACAAGAAAAAACGCGTAGAACTAAAGAAACAGATAGCAGATACCAATCTTGATTTCAAGGAGCGGGAACGAGCGCAAATTAAGCTCCAGTCTTTAACTCGAAATTCTAGTCCAGTTCGGCTGCGTAGTCGATGTCGGATTACGGGTCGACCGAAGGGTTATTACAGAAAGTTTGGTTTGGGGCGGAATAAGCTTCGAGATGCTGCAATGCGGGGAGATATTCCGGGCCTTGTAAAGGCAAGTTGGTGAGGATACGAATGATATGAGTTTGCAGGATCCAATCGCGGATATGTTAACGCGTATTCGTAATGGCCAAGCTGCCGGTAAAGTGCTTGTTACAATGCCGGCCTCAAAAGAAAAAATTGCCATTGCTGAGGTGTTAAAGCAGGAAGGTTACATTAAAGATTATTCCACTGCTGATTTTGAAGGTAAAGCACAACTTTCTGTGGTGCTTAAGTATCATAATGGAAAACCTGTTATTGACACCATAAGTCGTGTGAGTCGACCTGGTTTGCGGGTGTATCGAAGAAAAGATGCTTTACCAAGGATTATTGGTGGTTTAGGTATCGCTATTGTTTCTACCTCGAAAGGTGTCATGACAGATCGTGCCGCACGATCTGGTGGTTATGGCGGTGAGGTTTTGTGTCTTGTATCTTGACGAGAGGGCTAGAGCGTGTCCAGAGTAGCTAAGCTTCCCGTTACTATTCCTTCTGGTGTTGAGGTGCAACTTGAGGGGCAATTTATTTCAGTAAGTGGGGTAAAGGGACATCTTGTACATACCGTTCACTCTGCTGTGGAGGTTATCCGCGATGGCCATATCGTACGGGTAGTTCCCCGTCAGGATAGGGGGCATTCTGGCGCGTTCGCGGGGACTACGCGTGCTTTGCTGAATAATATGGTTACTGGTGTTAGTCGGGGATTTGAGAAAAAGCTTGAATTAGTCGGCGTAGGATATCGCGCTCAAATGAAGGGACATGTGTTAAATTTAACGCTTGGGTTTTCTCATCCTATTGATTACTCTGTTCCTGAAGGGGTTGTTATAGAAACACCTACTAATACGCAAATTGTTGTGCGGGGTATTGATAAACAGCGAGTAGGCCAAGTGGCGGCGACTATACGAGCTTTTCGTCCACCTGAACCATATAAGGGTAAAGGTGTTCGGTACGCGAATGAAATCATTATTCGAAAGGTGGCAAAGAAGAAATAGCTTTATCATGTGCTCATGTGTTTTAGGGTTCGTTTAAAGTTTCTACCGAAATATAGAGATATAGAATGAACAAAAAAGTTGCGCGCCTACGCCGAAGTCGTCGTACGCGAGCTAAATTGAGAGAATTGGATATCTATCGGCTTTGTGTGCATAGGACACCCCGTAATATCTATGCGCAAATAATTGCTCCAACGAATGGGGGTGACCGAGTAATTGCAAGTGCGTCTACCTTGGACCCAGAGATAAGAACTCAAATATCGACAGGAGGGAACTCTGCTGCGGCTGCTATAGTTGGTAAGAAGATTGCAGAACGTGCAGTTGTCGCTGGTGTTAAATATGCAGGTTTTGATAGATCTGGTTTCCGTTACCATGGGCGTATCAGGGTGTTAGCTGAAGCTGCTCGTGAGAATGGGCTTAAGGTGTAATTTTTATTAATTCCCAAATATCGTTTCCAATACTTTATTTGTGTGGGGGTTATGAGGATTTATATCAGGGGTAGATCAGGAATAACGAGAGTGGGAAAATGGCGAACTATCAGACTGCAGGAAAAGAAGACGACTTATTAGAAAAATTAGTAGCCGTAAATCGTGTTGCGAAAGTTGTTAAAGGTGGTCGTCAATTTGGTTTTAGTGCGCTAACAGTTGTTGGTGATGGGAAAGGAAAGGTGGGGCTTGGACGAGGTAAGGCTCGGGAAGTTCCTGCTGCTATCCAAAAAGCGATGGAGAATGCTCGGCGTAGTATGGTTCAAGTGCCTATTAAAGATGATACACTTCAATACGCTATCACTGCGCGCCATGGTGCTGCAAAGGTTCATATGCAACCAGCTTCTGCTGGTACCGGTATAATTGCAGGAGGTCCAATGCGAGCAGTATTTGAGGTTCTTGGTATTCGTGATGTATTGGCTAAATCGATTGGCTCATCAAATGCGATCAACGTAGTGCGTGCTACCATCTTAGGGTTATCGAAGATGTATGCTCCAGAAGAGATTGCGGCAAAGCGAGGGAAAACGGTAGAGGGAATTTTTAGTTAGTTTGTCCCTTTCTATGAAAAGTTGTTAAGCTTCCGGGTGAATAATTAGGAATTTTTTTAATGGAAACGAATCGATCCAAAGGTGTTTTGCGGGTTACTTTGATTCGAAGTAAACATGGGCGATTACGCAAACATCAAGCCTGTCTTAAAGGGTTGGGTATACTTCGGATGCATAAGCCTGTCATGGTGGAAGATACGCCATGTACGCGAGGAATGATTAATAAGGTGGCCTATATGCTCCGAGTTGAGGAAGCGTGAAGATGTTGTGTTTAAATGAGTTGTGTCCGGGCCAGGGTGCCAAGCATTCGCAGAAGCGGGTGGGTAGAGGGATGGGCTCCGGGTTGGGGAAAACCTGTGGCCGTGGGAACAAAGGTCAGCGATCTCGATCAGGCGGTGGTACGATAGCTGGTTTTGAAGGTGGTCAAATGCCGTTGCAGCGGCGATTACCAAAGTATGGATTTTCTTCTCGAAAAGCCCGTTTTACTGATGAAGTTCGTCTTGGTGATTTGGCTACCTTATCGGTAGATATGGTCGATATAGATGTGTTGCGATCGGCGAAATTAATTCGTTCTCAGGTACGGCGTGTCAAAATTATCTTAAAAGGATCTATATCTAGGCCGTTGGTAGTTCGGGGATTGGTTGTAACCAAAGGCTCTCGTGCTGCCATTGAGGGGGCAGGGGGTAAAATAGAGGAATAAGATGATCGAAAGGAAACCTCTCGCTGCAGCTTCAAATCCCCTTGCAGGAGGGGCCTCCCGCGAGCTTAAGCAACGATTGCTGTTTGTACTAGGGGCGATCGTAGTATTTCGTATAGGATCGTTTATTCCGGTGCCAGGAATTGATCCGGTTGCATTAGAAGGGTTAGTCAGTGAGCAGCGCGGTACTATTCTGGACATGTTTAATATGTTTTCCGGTGGTGCTCTGAGCCGGTTTTCTGTATTCGCTATAGGCATCATGCCGTATATATCATCGGCTATCATTATGCAACTTCTTACAGTTGTTCATCCTAAGCTGGAACAGCTGAAGAAAGAAGGGGAATCTGGCCGGAGGAAAATTACGCAATATACTCGTTATGGCACTGTATTTATGGCAACATTTCAAGCTTTAGGAGTGGCGATTGCGTTAGAGGGGCAAAAGGCGAGTGGTCTTCCGATAGTCGTTGATCCGGGTTTTGCCTTCCGGATGACAGCTGTTATCACATTAGTAACCGGCACGATGTTTTTAATGTGGTTGGGTGAGCAGGTTAGTGAACGTGGTGTTGGGAATGGGATTTCTCTCATTATTTTCGCAGGTATTGTGGCTGGTTTGCCATCGGCTATTGGAGGTACGCTAGAATTATCACGAACAGGTGAATTGCATATACTTATGCTTTTTCTTTTGTTGATTATCGCTTTAAGTGTGACAGCATTTGTTGTTTTCGTAGAAAGGGGGCAACGTCGCATCACTGTTAATTACGCGAAACGTCAAGTGGGTCGTCGCCTATATGCTGGTCAAAGCAGCCATTTACCACTGAAGATTAATATGTCAGGAGTGATTCCCCCTATTTTTGCTTCTAGTATTATTTTATTTCCTGCGACGTTAGGGCGATGGTTTGGTAGTAGTGAAGGTCTTACTTGGCTATCTGATATCTCCAGTATGTTATCTCCCGGGCAGCCGATATATGTTCTTTTCTATGCAGCTGCTATCATTTTTTTCTGTTTTTTTTATACAGCATTAGTATTTAATCCGCGGGAAACGGCGGATAATTTGAAAAAATCAGGTGCGTTTGTACCAGGGATTCGTCCAGGTGAGCAGACGGCTCGTTATATTGATGGGGTTATGACACGTCTCACTATGGCTGGTGCTTTGTATATTACTGCTGTGTGTTTGTTACCAGAATTTATGATTGTAAAATGGAATGTTCCATTTTATTTTGGCGGGACTTCATTGCTCATTATTGTAGTTGTTGTAATGGATTTTATGGCGCAGGTGCAGGCGCACATGATGTCTCATCAGTATGAGGGTATGCTTAAAAAAGCTAACCTTAAAGGTTATGGTAGAACTGGCATGCCATAGTGATTTTCCGTTCCCTAAGTATGGAGAAACCAGCTCATGAAGGTGCGTGCATCAGTAAAGAGGATATGTCGTCATTGTAAGATTGTTCGGCGTAATGGTGTGGTGCGAGTGATCTGTAAGGATGCCCGACATAAACAACGGCAAGGTTAGAATTGGTTTTTTGCCATCATGACTAGGATTTTTTGGGAAATGACTAAGTATAAATTCAGGTATTCGCGAGTTTATTGAGGGTTAGGGGGCTGGTTACATGGCACGAATTGCGGGAGTCAATATCCCAGATCGGAAGCATGCCTGGGTTTCGTTAACTGCTATTTATGGCATTGGTCGATCTAGATCTTTTGATATCTGTTCGGCATTAGGTATCGATCCTAATGTGCCGATTAAGAATTTAGAAGAACCAGATTTGGATCGGTTGCGGGTGGAAGTGTCCAAGTACACTATTGAGGGAGATTTACGGCGTGAGGTATCGATGGGTATCAAACGTCTCATGGATCTTAGTTGTTATCGAGGGTTACGTCATCGTCGTGGTCTTCCCGTGCGGGGGCAGCGCACCCATACGAATGCGAGAACTCGGAAAGGCCCGCGTAGACCTATACGTAAATAAAGAAAATAAAAACAAACGATAAGTTGAGTTTTAGGTAAGGCCAAGAGAAATAATTGATGCGCGTAAAAGCATGGAGTTTGTAGAGATAAATGAGCACTTTGCGCGTTTTTATACACTCAAGGGATGTAGAAGTGGTTTAGTATAGTTCGGGAGCCAGTGCGTACTAGGAGATAATATCGTTATGGCAAAAGGCGCATCACGTCCGCGGAAGAAAGTTAAAAGAAATGTATCTGATGGTATTGCCCATATTCATGCATCTTTTAATAATACTATTATTAATATAACGGATCGGCAAGGTAATACTCTTGCGTGGACGACTGCCGGTAACAGTGGATTTAAAGGCTCACGTAAAAGTACACCATTTGCGGCTCAAGTGGCAGCGAGTCGAGTTGCTGACGTTGTCAAGGAATTTGGTATGAAAAATCTCGATGTTCGCGTAAACGGGCCGGGTCCCGGGCGTGAGTCTGCAGTGCGCGCATTAAATGGTGCGGGGTTTAAGATCACCAGTATTATGGATGTGACACCTATTCCACATAATGGTTGTCGTCCACCTAAGCGGCGACGCGTTTGATATTTTCATTATTTTGTATCGTGCGTAGGGCGGTAAAGAGGAGTTTAGTTTGGCAAAGTACACTGGCCCAAGATGCCGTTTATGCAGGCGTGAAACTGAGAAGTTGTTTCTTAAAGGAGAGAAATGTCTGACGGGTAAATGCCCGATAGAGAATAGAGCGTTTCCACCAGGGCAACATAGTCAGTCTCGTCGCGCGCGTTTATCGGATTACGCTTTGCAATTGCGTGAAAAGCAGAAGATGCGCCGTATTTATGGTGTGCTTGAGAGGCAGTTCCGTCTATATTATAAAGAGGCGGATCGTAGGAAGGGATCGACCGGCGAGAATTTATTACAGATGTTGGAAAGTCGATTGGATAATGTAGTGTGGCGAATGGGGTTTGCTGTTTCTAGAAGTGAGTCTCGGCAACTTGTCCGCCATAATGGTGTAATTGTAAATGGTAATAAAGCGAATATTCCTTCTTACCAACTTCGTCCTGGTGATGTGGTTAGCGTAACCGAAAAGGCACGTAAGCAGCTTAGGGTACAAGCGGCTATGGATATTATTCAACAACGCGGTATTCCAGAATGGCTTGATGTGGATGCAAAGAAGTTTGAAGGCCTTTTTAAGGCAAGACCCGAGCGAAGCGAGTTACCTGCAGAGATTAATGAGCATCTTGTTGTTGAGTTGTACTCCAAATAAAGATTAGGGGGAGACCTGGCCCATGCAGGGTATCGGCATCGAACTGTTAAAACCACGCATTGTTGACGTTAGACATACGGCTACAAATACAGCGAGGATTGCCATTGAACCATTGGATCGGGGCTTTGGGCATACGTTAGGTAATGCATTACGTCGCGTGTTACTATCCTCTATTTCTGGTTGTGCTGTGGTGGAAGCGGAGTTCGATGGGGTGTTACACGAATATACGACGATACCGGGTGTGCAGGAGGATGTCACTGAGATCCTATTGAATCTGAAGGGACTGTCAATTCGTATGCATACTCGTGATGAAGCTATTCTTGCTCTGATCAAGAAAGGGGAAGGGCCGGTGCTAGCCAGAGATATTGCTCTGGATCATGATCTGGAAATCATGAATCCAGATTGGGTTATTGCCCATATGGATAAAGGCGGAGAGCTCAATATATCCATGAAAGTTATTCGGGGGTATGGCTATCAACCTGCCACGACTCGAGCGAATAATGAAGAAGGGGAACAACCTATTGGCAGATTGATGCTTGATGCTTCGTTTAGTCCGTTGCGCCGTGTAGCGTATGTTGTGGAAAGTGCTCGGGTAGAGCAACGCACGGATCTGGATAAATTGATCATGGAGATTGAGACGAATGGAACCATTGAGCCAGAAGAAGCAATTCGTGTGGCAGCCGATCTACTTCGGGATCAACTTGCGGTGTTTGTGGACTTAAGTGGTAAGGAGGAGGTGGAAGTCCAGGAGCCGGAAGTAATGATGGATCCGATTTTATTGCGGCCGGTAGATGATTTGGAACTTACTGTTCGCTCCGCAAACTGTCTGAAGGCAGAGAGTATTTATTATGTTGGTGATCTGATTCAGCATACGGAAGTGGAGTTGTTGAAGACACCTAACTTGGGGAAGAAATCCTTGACGGAAATTAAGGATGTATTGGCAGCGCGAGGGATGTCGCTTGGGATGCGTCTTGAGAATTGGCCGCCGCCAGGGTTGCACAACGAAGAAGAAGAGCTAATATAGGATCATGCGTCATCGTCTTAGTGGTCGAAAACTTAATCGAACTAGCAGTCACCGCCGTGCCATGTTTCGGAATATGGCCATATCTTTATTTCGTTATGAGTTGATTCGTACTACCCTGCCGAAAGCAAAAGAGTTGAGGCGGATAGTGGAACCCCTTATCACACGGGCCAAAATCGATACTCTTGCAAGGCGTCGGTTGGCTTTTGATCGATTGCGGGATCGAGAAATCGTTACGAAGCTTTTTAATGAGATTGCTCCCAGATATCAGGCAAGGCCGGGAGGGTATATGCGAATTATGAAGGCTGGTTTCCGTTTGGGTGATCAAGCACCGATGGCTATTGTTGAGTTAGTCGATCGGCCTGATGTTGTGCCTCAAGAATCTGAGGGAGAGTAGGTCTGAGAGTAAAATTCTACTGACTATCGCTTGCGCCTGCCACCATAATACTTAGTAATTGATCCTTGACTTTTATCATTTGAGATTTTAATTCTGGTTCAATATGCCGAATACCGTAGATCAATGCTCCTAAGTTCATAGTAGCAAGCCAGAATCGCTTGTCTTTATCTTGGTACAGCAGAATTTTACATGGCATATAAGGCGCAAAATCCCAGTTATCCTTTGAGACAAGCTGAGCTAGTACAGGCTTATGAAATAGAAAAATCTCTAGATATGGAGAAGGTTGGCCGTTTTCCATAGTAGGTATGGTTTTCTCGGGTGCTGCTAATACTGAATGGTCAGTGAGTTTCATCCCATAAGAAAGAGCTTGTTGCTCCATGGAGCTAGCTGCATGCTTGGCCGTAACTCCTTCAGCTAACGGTATCTTGATTGTCCCTGCGGCAGCAAAATTGCTTTTTAGCACCTTCCCTATGAAATTCCCCATTACGTGAGCTGCAATTGGATCGAGATCACGTATAACTTTCCTCCCTTGTATGTACAGTATCAAGCAGCTGATTAGTAATAAGCCTCCAACCAGGGTAAAAGCAGCTCGTAATCACTTCGTGTATACCGTAACGTGGTGTTTTATATTATCTATACGAAGATTGATCATCTTAGCCCGAGTTTAACACATTAGCCACAAAAAACGGGGAAAATCCCCCCCCAAATCGGCCTATATCTTTCCTAACCCATTGAATTTTGATTGCTGGCCAGCAACCTCACAAATGTAGTGTCATAATTTTAATGTATCGGAAAAATAAAAATTCTGAGAATTGGTTGATGAGGAAATCAGCGCAGGAAAGAAGAGGAATGATTGCCGAATAAGAAAAATGGGGCTCTTCAGCAGAATTAGTGGGTAAAGCTCCATTCCCTGGTGATGTTTTAGGCGGTAGTAACCTGAATTCTGGATAAGAGAGAAAAAGAAGAGAAGGTACCTCTTAATGGAGAACTGTGAGACAGTTCGGTTAGGAATTTAGATATCAAGAGGTACCTTAAATTGAGTATAACAAAAGCTGGTTTGCTTGAACTGTTTTGCGACGTAGACGATTTTTGTCAAAGGTTTATGGTCGACTGGGAAAGGAAGTTGCTC
>Ga0209780_1003908_pt1 | contig 11311 bp, 7 predicted proteins | sample WorMetexBAHAMAS2_FD_187384 | JGI IMG/M metagenome (GOLD analysis project Ga0209780, IMG submission 187384) | Marine gutless worms symbiont microbial communities from Max Planck institute for Marine Microbiology, Germany - Inanidrilus exumae... | ecosystem: Host-associated > Annelida > Digestive...
GGTGTACTTATCACAACCTGCCCTCGTATTGATATTGCTTTAGAGGAAGGGTTCGATCAGGCGGGAAAGGCAGGTTTTGGTGTGCTGCATGCAAGTCAGTTAGTCAGACATGCAGCACGTCTACTTTATTATTATTATTATTTTCATTATGTAGGCCTATACGTTTCACTGTACACTTTTCACGACATAATACTCAGAATGTGAAATAATACCATATAAAGCAAAATATTTATTTACTATCGAAATATGACTTTGGCATTTTGTACTCACAATGATTCAAAAGCTTATCTTTCTTTATCTGTTTCATTATCACATGGTAATATACAGAACAGTAGTAGGCTAACTCGTGAGCACTCGGTAGACCGCATACCAACGGCACAGTGTCGTTACCGTCGAGCAGCAGGTGTGCCGACACCATACCCTAGTCTACCCATCCCCAAATTTCATAATTTCATGTTGGTCGAAACTCGCCAACTTGAACCTACCATTCCTCTATTTGACGCCCCCGTAGAGGGTGACCCCGTTGGAATTTCGCCGAGTTTTTTGGCGTCAGAAAACTAGAGTCCCTGGGCTATCGTGCGGCGTTATTTGCGTGACTCTACGTTTAACCGTTTTAGTACAGTACCGGTTTGTGACAGACACACAGACGGACAGACAGACACACGACGACAGCGTATAGCGCGCTAGCATAGCGTCGCGTGGCAAAAACGGTGCAAGATAGGGACGTAGTTACTGTGGAACGCTGATAAAAATTCGTATGTCTTCTATCCATTGGTGCTATTTCCGGTGACAATGATTGACCATAACAACCCCAAACCACCCCATTTTCGACATTTTGTTTCGCCTTTCATATCTTTGAAGTGAGTGGTATTAGATATTTCAAATTTAGTAGGTAGGTTGACGGTAGTAAGTGCTAGCCAACAGATGGCAAATCATCATTGAAAGGGGCATGGTTAGGTCACGTGAACCATTTGAAGTTTGGTAGGCACCAACCATATCTCTGGAACGGCTGATCGTCTCAGGCACTGTCAACTTAGTTCGCCGGTGAGTGTCATAAACTTATTATGGTCGTCGGACAACTGTTGATCACACCACCGTAGAGATCTGTATTCAGCCGCTAGGCCGAGTAAAAGAAATGGTTTGAATTACCATATGATGCGATACGGAATATTTAGCACGCGCTGAGCCTCTGCGTCGCGCGGGTCTGTCAGCGGCAGCGGAGACTCTTGTATACAAGAGTCTCCGCTGCCGCTGCCTCAGTATACTGAGTTGTCTTCAAATGCACGACAGTAAGACGCCAACGTTAGTAGCCTACCATGTCAGAAGCAGTGGCAATGAGGCTGAACTGTGACGTCATGGATGACGTCAGCCTCTGGCGAGTCGTGATGACGCCTGTCGTTGCGTTGATGCTGAAATGGTCGTTCGCGTTCAGATAGTACGACACTCGTCCGTTCAGACCTTCGTCTGCGTCCAACGCCGTTATTCCAGTCACGAAGACACCTGACACGAATAAACACGAGAAAGCGTAAACACAATGCACACCTAGACAGGAGTAGTTAAGTACTCTCCACAGATCGCTATAGTTCATTAAAGTTATGCCTTTTCTGTGTATCTATATGAAGCTCTGTTCAGGGACCTTGCACCGTCACTCATGCTGAAGAAAATCTAGTTCATCGTAATGTCGAGCGCAGCATGTTTCTCATGGTGCGGGGTATCAGCCTGCAATCTTTTAACGCGTCTCCATCATATACTGCCAGAAGTATGCTCTTAGGTAAACGTGAACAAAAGGTGAAAGAATGTCGTACCTCAGACAGGAGCGTAGGTGAAGCACTCAACTGTCTGTCAGTGGCCGCTGAGCTACGTCTTGTGACGCGTGGCCAAAGCGACGCCAGACCTGTAGTTACCCTTTCAGCCAAAAAGAACTGGCACCGTCCGTAAGCTGGTGCTCGTTTCCCATCCTGCTGACGGCACGAGGCTGAGTTCGACTGAGTAACTGGTTACATACTTGACTACAGTAATGCAGTACTGGTCAGCATCCCAACCTACCTGGTACGCCAATTGCAGTCGATGCTAAGGCGGCGGCACGACTCATCTACCACCTACGACCGCACGACCACATCACCGATGCGTTGGTGACACTGCACTGGCTGCGCGTCCAAGAACGCGTGCAGTGCTAGATCGCGGTGCTAACGTTCAAAGTTCTGCACGACAGCGCGCCACGATATCTGGGACCTCTTGTCGCCGTCGCTGACCTACCTGGTCGGCATGCTCTGTTGTCAGCAAGTACCAGCCGCCTGGTCATACCGCCCATCAAACTGTCTGCTGTTGGCGGCCGTGCCTTTCCGGTTGCTGCATCTCAAGTTTGGAACGGTCTGCCAGAGGCCGTCATCTCATCGTCATCACTGCAGACTTTCCGGCGTCAACTACAGACTCATCTTTTTCAACTGCCGTATCCACATTTGATTCTCTGACTGCTTGTCTGGCATCGTTACAGTGGTCCTTGTACTAACGTTGTTAATTAGGCCACTCTAAAATTTATGTTTACTTACTTACTTACTTACTTACGTAGATAGTCCGTCTCAGTACTAACCGGGCTGGATGTCGTTGTTAATACTAGGCCGAACGTGAGTGACTCCAGTAAACTCAAAGACAGCAACTAGACAGCACTCAGTAGAGTACATACCTCCGCCACAGTATTCTTACCGGTCAGCAGCAGGTACGACAATCCAAACCCTAAAGTGCTAACCCAAACCTAACCCTAATCCCAACCTTCCAAAATTTGGTCCGTGGTCTCCAAATTTCATGGACATACACTCATAACTTGTTGAGTTATCCTGCTAACAGACACACAAACGGCGGTAAAAACAGTACCCTCCCGCCGGGATGTGGCGGACGTACAAATATATCCGTCCTCGTAGTACTCGGACGGCGATGTACGCTCACCGCGTCGCGTGCTGCCCCCTGGCGAGTCACGCTGAGTATGCGCCGCGTGCCCTATGAAGGTTAGAAAACGATGGGACAGACAGACGGACGGACGGACGGACTACAGGCCGGTGCATTAAGCTTACCGCTGGACGCGGTCAGAGTAATTAGAAAGAGAGAGAGAAAGAGAGAGAGAGAGAGACGACAAAGACCTGCAGCGACGCCGTCAGGAATCTGTGCGACGTACGACTGTCGCTGGAACTTCGGCGTGTGGTCGTTGACGTCCTCCACTCGCACGACAACACGAGCTGTGCTCGACTGCGCCAACAGACCGCGGTCCGTCGCCATGACAACCAGCAGGTACTCGGACCGCTCCTCGCGGTCAAGCGGCGCAGCCGTGGAAATGACCCCGGTGTATCGGTCGATAATGAACCTTTCGTCATGACTGTCCACTAAACTGTACCTACAGATGTACATCGACATGTATACCGCTACCACAATCCACCTATAAATATGCTGTCGACGTCAGTTTCCATCATACAAGCAACTGTGAGTGTGGACAGATTAGTTTTCATGCTACAACGGTGGCCTATAACGGACTTCTATTCAAAACATTTAGAACTAGAAAAAGCCAGCACTCACGAGAGTGTAACGACCCACACCAGCACTGTTTTTGTGACTCGTGACCTTGACATTTGAGCTTTTTGATCCCAAAAAAATAAGTTTCCATGACTTATCGTGAAACAGTTGTCTGTCAAGTTTGGTGTTCCCAGCTGCATTGTTTTTTTGGGATATCGTGCGGAAAAGCAAAAAGCAGACAGACAGACAAACGGCGGTGAAAATCGTACCCACCCCCACGACTGCTGTCGGCGTAGGTAATGATGCATATTATATGACAAATTTTGTATTTTATATAAGACAATTATAAGAAATGATGCATTTTCTCACAGTTGATTTCGGTCACATTCAAACACTGCATTTACTGCTGCTGGACAATCTGCCGTCAGTGACAGAAAAGAACACAAGAGCTCAGCAACATCTGGATGGCCGACCGTGGAGCTTTGCGAAACCGAAAATTTTTACCGCACGTCTGGGGACATCTCCCTTTCGGTGGATGGATCGAGACCCAATCTAGTACAAAACAGCTGTCCTCTATGTTAAGCCTCATAGTCAAACCACGAGCCAACTTGATCCGTTTAGGGGTTTAGCCGCTTCACAACACACCAGCATCATGTACAGAACACACACAAGCACACAACGCGTAGGATAAGCCGAACCGTTACCACGGTCAGCCAAAAAAACAACCGAAAACTAGAAGCAGCCAGCACACACAAGAATGCATAAACCCACGCCGGCACTGTTTTTATGCTTCATGACGGTGACTTTTGACCTTTTAATCATAAATTAATGGGTTTCAGAACTCATGGTGAACCATTTCTGTGTCAGTTTGGTGAACCTAGCTGCACTGGTTTTTGAGATATCGTGTGAAAAAAACAGACATACAGACACACAGACAAACGCCGGTGAAATCCTTATCCTCGTGACTATCATCGGCGTTGGCAACAATCGATAGCGATCGCCCAAATTCCAAAAGTACGACCATGACCGTAAAATAGCTAGGTGTACACAATGAACCACTGTATGCTGACTCAGTATGCTGACAGTCCCAGAGAAATGTGGCGAACCTGATGTCAGCGTTTCGTCCGGCGTCGAGATCTGAAGCCGACGGTCGAGCGACGATGTCGCCAGGACGTCGGTTTTCCGTGATACGTGCGTCGTAGCTGGCGTGATTGAACCGAGGAGCATTGTCATTGATGTCTACGACAGACACTGTCACGGTCGCAGTGCCAGTCTGCGCCGGAAAACCTACAGGCAGACCAACGACTACTGTGGAGTAAGTATCAACCGACAATAAAACAATGGTCAACGAAATTCGACGAAAGGCCGCATCGCAGACGGCGGAATTTACTCGGGACTATGTTATGTGAAACCGACCAGCGGCAATAAAACCTTATGTTACATTATGTTTAATTTTAGACCGCATCGCACGCACTTTCAGTGCATAAATTGCGGCCTATTGCTACTTAAGGAGTAGCGTGGTCTGTGTGTGTGTGTGTGTCTGTCTGTCTGTCTGTCTGTTGGGGTCACGTTCCGTTCATGAGCTCCGCAAAGACGGCTGAACCGATCGATATGCCGTTTTAGGGACTGACTCATCATGTGAGTCCAAGAAACAATGTGTTAGGGGGTCAAGATCAGACGAATCCATTCCAAGTCGGCGATGCGGCATTTTGCAAAATAACTTTGGACACTTGTTGTAAATACTGTGCGGATGCATTTCTAATTTCCGTATCGAAGTAGGCCTAATTACTTTTTCGACAGCACGGACCTAAGTCATCCCAAAATTTAACTGCTAGGACAGCGTGTTACTTCGAACTCGAGCTCTGCAGTCTGCAGTAACTGTCTCTGGTTACGTTTTACGACCTGCTCACTTATACGAGTACACAGTGAAATGCTAGTCGACCCAGATGCGACTGAAACCTGATTTGCTAACAACAACGAAATCAGTTTTCGAGATTGTGTCAGATTACGTATCACAGTAACTCACCACTTACTACACAGCTAATCATCACAGGTAGTACAATTTCAGACAACTTCTCCGACGGCAGGAACAAGTTGGCTGAATTACAGTCGTGGGGTTATCAGTACTTGTTTGGATAAGGAGGAGAATGCGCGGAGTAAGGAGACATTAGATGCATTACATCAACTCGCCAGAGGGCGCCAGCTAATAGCGGCTGCATCGGCAGCCAGTCTTTATAAACAGGCCGTCGTTCTGTGTTGAATGTCTATCATCAGTCGAACGCTGCGGCAGTTTGAGACCATAGAGAGAGACGAAGACCGTGAATAGGCCGGTAACAGTTGGCGCTGGCCATCAGGCAGCTGCACTGGTCACTTCCCAGGGTATTTCACCTTTCACAGTCACAGGTGCCCGCATCACGGCTCCCGCTGACAGGCAGAGTAAGACTGACCACTGACCATGATATCAACGGAAACGAGAACAGCGGCAGACCTGACTGGCTTCTCTTGTCTCGGCGTGTCACGCGTGGGTAGAATTTCCTCTCAACTTCAGCCCTTTCAAACTCATTTACTTTGGCGACAGTTAGCAGACTGGCAGAGGAATCAAATTAACGGTAACTAGAAAACATAGGCAGTCGTATCGACATGCAGACCCACGCCGGCAGCAGAAACACACGGCCGCAGCAGCACGCGTCACTAGCAACCGTGCGACCGTGACGGTTTTCGTAACCGTATGACCTTGACCTTTTGACCTCTAGGTCAATGCATGCCGAGCGACTGATATAGAGTATACGTGTACAAAAATTTGGTGTCAATAGCTCAACCGTTTTCCTTTTAGAGCGGGGAAAATCAGACAGAAAGACAGACAAACGCGACTGAACGCCCTACCCACCCCGGCGGCCATAGAGTCGGCGTGCATGGGTAAATATATGATGACCGGTTGGAGCGTTGACACACGACATGCGACATGTCAGCTTGTGTCAGTCAGATCGCGAACTTGCAATCGATCTATCACACTGTTCTCGCGTGCAACAAACGTAATGCAATACCGACAATCAGCACTTCAACATGAAGCAATGAGTAGTAGTAATAAGTATTTTGCACAAACGCTACGTACTGAACAAATGGATGGCGATGAAGACGATAACAACACAATATTGAAGGACGGTTTTGGGTTTGAAACCCCGCCGAACTTCTGACCGATTGACTGACAGCGTCTACGTGACTGCGAGTACAATCTCCATGTCGCCGTGACCGTAGAATTTCAGTTCAATACAGCTTACAGTAATTTCCACGTGTGCCAGGATGTCTGGAAACGTGTACAGGGTGGCGAAAAAAGCCGCGCGCTACTGGCTAACGTTAGTGAACAAAGGGTCAAATATTTCACAAGGTAGTGTAGCGACATATTCAAGGCGTGATAGGATCTTTAAATGGTGACTTTATCACAAAAATCTACTGCCGAGTGAGTCTCTCATTAAAATAATTCTGACAAGTGGTCAAAGAATTTTGACAAAAGACCGCATTGCCGACTTGTCACTCCTCGCGGCGACGAACAGATTCGTCCGATCTCGACCCCATATAATAATGGTTTTTGGGCCCACGTGAGTCAGCCCCCAAATGGCATCTCGATCGGTTAAGCCGTTTTCGCAGGGCTCACGAACGTGATCAACAGACAGACAGACAGACCGACCACGCTACTCCTTATGTAGCAATAAGCCGCTATCGCCAGCTGACGCTGCCATGCGGCCTAAAATCGGTCGACACGCGTTGAAGTTATGGGCAATCGTGTAGTGGCGCCTCTCTGATTCACAATAACCAATGATTTCTGCGCCACCCTGAACTATACAGCAATCTAACTGACGCGCGCTGCTGGATGCCGGAAGCGTTGACAGCGAACACCTGCGATTGTCCAACCCAAACCCACAATGCACCGCGTGTACATGGCCCGCGGTGGTGAATCCTGTCATCTGTATCATGGAGAAGGAGTGTGTCATCAAGTTTCCACGCCAACGACCGCGGAGCGCCGGCCGTTAGCGCCCTGTTGCCGGCGGACATGTTGGTCAGTCCGTCGGTGCCCGCTGAGCAGCGCAACTCGCACTTGTAATTATCAGAGCAACAACAGCAACGCCAGCGCCACCTGCGTGCGTGGCAATCGACTTCGACCACTCAAATGCCTTCTGCGGGGCACGGAAAATGGCTGTGAATCACGTAGAAACACGTTCGTAGGGCAGCAGCGATCACTCCGCGCAGGAAACAAGACATACCTCTCGACACCGGCCGCTAAATGTCACCGTCATTATATCGCGCAGCATCAGACAGGGCGCTCGGTCGATTTACGACGACGCAAAGTTTACACCAGGTGTCGGTTTCCAGGACAGAAACAGTGGGAGGTCTCGGTTTCAGTATGTAAACCTACTGTTCCATGCGCATCGCCGAAACTCAGTGGCAGGTGCCCTGCGCAACGAATCACGTCTTCGCGCTGCTCATCTCGAGTCGTCCACAGTATACTTACAGTTACACCAAGTTTAAAGTAATCAAGAAACAAGTGGTCAAAAAATTTTGACGAAAGGCCGCATCTTGTCACCCCTCACAGCGGCGAATGGACTCGTCCCCATTTAATACATGGTTCCTGGGCCCACAAGAGTTAGTCACCAAAACGGCATGTCGATCGGTTCAGCCGTTTGTGCAAGGCTCACGAACGTGATTAACAGACAGACACACAGACAGACACTACATAGCCCGCATCTTATGCACTGAACGTATACGACGCGACCTAAAAAGAGAACAGTCACAGCAACAATAGCGCTTGTATCACCGAGTTCGAGTTCAAATTCGTTAACAAACTTTATAATCTTAACAATCCAGATATAAACTGCAAAACTGAAAGACGGTGTAAAAATGAACGTCACTTAATTACACACATGTAATTGTAACTTTCTATTATCATGAGCCAGTTCAATGGCTGCTCCGCAATTTCTGACAACCTCGTTTTCGCTAAAATATGCTACTTGATGAACATCTATGCATGAGAAATAGACCATGAGACAGGACTACACTCGACCAGAAAGATAGCAAACCTCCCACTACGGGACATCTGTACCATCCAATTATCTACGGATACCATTAATTAGCTCCTCCGGTAAATCTACAGGGTCACGCAATTTGTTGCAGTGGGCGGTAGGCATGCAGCAGCCGCGGCAGCGGCGGCGTAGGCTAGTCATGCTGAAGGCAAAGGTGGCAGCATAATGTGCCCAGTACGTGCGTGTCTACAATAGGTGGCGGAAGGGAAGTAGCGCGAGTAGCAGTCAGTCGAACACGGAAGCTTTCAGTTACACACGTAATGAGCTTCAGAGATGCAGAGAAGATAAGGTGTGCGGCAGCGGAAGGCGGATAAGTTGCAACACTTCATCAACGTCGCTGCCATCACTCATTCAATTATCGCGAATTATCAAGTTGCCAGACGACCACCAGCAGCAGCAGCAGCAGCTACAGCAGCAGTGTCAAGTTCATCATCTCACTATACCGATAGCCGAGCGGCGAGCCACGAAGATGTATCCCAGAGTGGCGCGCACCTGGAGATGATAACCACGTGACGCCAGCAGCTGCAGCAGCCGATGACGAGCATGATAACACCGGATGAACGGTACATCGGTCAGTCGGCGGGACACCATGTCGGTCGAAATGAGCTATCTGGCCGGTGTTATTGCAGCGGTTGGGAATTGAACTGATCACCTCGACCTATAGCAGTCGTGACACCCGATCATGCAGTTGGAAATGATTGTGCACGTATCATTTTGCACCAAGTGAAATTTAGTGACCTGACCGGAATTCTTAATGTGTCACGCGTCGTCTGCAGAATCACGCGAAATAGATTATTTCCTGCACGTGTATATAGGGAGTATAATGTATACATATGGGTAAAAACCCTCCGCGTAATGTAATCTGTAATCATTGCTGCAACAAACAGCTAGCTTTCTGTTAGAAGTCTGTTAATGTAATTTTTCAATGCAGTGAACGACTGAAGTGTCTGAAATGATGAGTTATTGAACGGACATACAGTTATGGGAAGGATAGTGAGAAGGGTAGGTCTTAAGGCGTGCTCTGATGACTGAGGGTGTCGAGATGACGTACTGAGGCAGACTGTTCCAGTGACAGCAACCGGAAATGCCCGCCGGTCACCGACGGTAATTTAGTTATTTTTCCACATGCAATACGAACAGCCGTTTCGACGACTGACAGAGGATTTCTATCGCTTCATAGTCTACCACGCTATGCATAAGTATCGCATCAGAAAAGCAGAATAGAAAAGGCAGAAGAGTTTTCCACTGCACGCAGTCGAACCGTAACCAACCGATGCAGGATAAAAGCGACGTCTGCTGCTGTTCCATACGCGATGGGAAACAAGCAGTGCCAGTGTACTGGACAGAAACGCAGAAGCTGGCTGGATCGTCGTCCGTCGACCGTCGACCGTCTATCCCTGTAAAGCTAGTAAATGGATGTATGGAGCGGCGCGGTCGACGATATCACAGCTGTGAAACTGTGAAATGAAAGCTGGCTTCAAGCGTCCATAGCATCGCGCTGTAACGAGGTCAAAGGGCGAACCGAGGTCAAGTTACAGACAGGCCGAACCACGTCACCGTCTGACATCAGATATTCTCTCAGCCGGTAGGTATCCTCTGCTCGTCCACGCCAAGCAACAGATGTCTTTACAAATTACCACAACGCCGTCTTGCCGATGTGCTGCGGTATACGTCCCGCAGTCGAACCGACGGTCGCATGTAACCAAGATTCAGCTTTCATGAATTACGATTTTTTCATCAGTTAATAACCCACGGAAGTCTCTAAATCGTTCGTCCGCGTGTGAATGTGCCAACCAAACATTTTAATAGGACAGAGAGAAGGGCTGTAGGGCTTGAAAAGGGGAGAAGAAACAGCCCATGAGGAGAGAGCCTTCTTGACTAATTAGACAACTGTAAAACTAGTTCTCCACACACATACAGCAGAAAGCCGTAACGCAGAACTGAAACTAAAATAAATATTGCACTTTATAGGTCTGAAGCGAAAATAGGATGTTTTATGCTTAACTTTGAATTGTCCAGTGTGACAGTTATTGACAGTGCCGCTAACTTTCACTAACTATTTGATGTAAATAGTATTAACATACTGTACTACTGACAACCGATGATTCTCTTGGTAACCTTTTTGTTAGTTATCTTTTCTTTACTTTTACAATAGTTTATTTTGTTTAATTGCTGTACATAACTACCGATTGTTGGTGAATACACGTTATCAAAGCATGAAGAAATCAGTGCGCGCATGCACGCAACGATTCCTTTACTCACCGGAAGTAACAGCGACGACGTTGAAAACGTAGCTAGCGGCGCGTTCGCGATCCAAGATGGCGGCCGTGGTCACGTGACCTGTCGACGCGTTGACGGCAAACAAGCCGCTTACGTCGCGGTCGGCAAGCGCATACGTCACTGTGACGTCATCGGCAGCGAGCGCCGACACGCGGGTCACGTGACTCGGGACGGGCTGGTGCTCGACCACGTAACCGACATAGGGCGACGCCGGGAAGGCGGGAGGCGGGACGGCACGGCGGCGTGTGGTCGCGGCGACGACCGACACAACGACGGTGGCGGTCGACGAGCGCGCCGGGCTGCCGAGATCCCGGGCGACCACCGTCAGCTCGTACTCGGACCGCCAGCGACGATCCAACGCCCGCCGGACGCTCAGTTCTCCTCCGTAGCCGTCCAAGGCGAACGACCCGAAATCGTCGCCGGAAACGAGGTCGTAGCGGACCTGGGCGTTGAGT
>Ga0209780_1003909_pt1 | contig 11310 bp, 6 predicted proteins | sample WorMetexBAHAMAS2_FD_187384 | JGI IMG/M metagenome (GOLD analysis project Ga0209780, IMG submission 187384) | Marine gutless worms symbiont microbial communities from Max Planck institute for Marine Microbiology, Germany - Inanidrilus exumae... | ecosystem: Host-associated > Annelida > Digestive...
GATATGATGATATCACATCATATCACTGATATCACTCAGTGACTGATATGACTGATCAGTGATCACATCAAAATTTGAAACCTTCAACTTTGATTTAATGATTGATTTTACCGCTAACAGTTAAATTAAAATTTAAAATTGAACATTTCTCATTTTGATATCATGTGGCGGTTGAGAGGCCGTTTTTGCTCACTTTTGTCATCAGAATTACCGTTTTTGTGAAGAAAAGGGAAAAATTAATTCCAATTATATTGTACATTTATGCAGCAGTCGATTCGTGCAGCGCTACCTTTTATTAAAATTATAAGTATATAACTGGGCCAAAGTTGACACAATGTATTCTAAAATGGGCGGCCGCGGTGAGCCGCGGAATTCCAAGAATTTGCCGCGGTGAGCCGCGGAATTTGGCAAACGGCGCCGCGGAATTTGGCCAAATTTGCCGCGGAAAACTGTGGGCCCTATTAAGCACTATACTCCGAGAATGTGGTTGATGACACGTAGAACTGTGGTGGGAATGGTGGCTGCAGAGGAAGGAATCTTGCGTGACACTGATCGGACTGAGCAGGCAGTCGCCAACGTGGACCCAGCGGGCGTTGTCAGTAACACATCAAGTATCGCACGTCGGGCTCACCGCATCCTGCAAGTGGCTCAGTCGGAAGCCGACAACAGCGAAGATCCGCAGTTTGTTGACCACGTCAATGGTGCTGTCGACCGACTTCGCAACAGTGCGTTTACAGCGTTAACTTCCTTACAGCAGTGTCACTTCGTAAAAAAAAGTGAAATGAAGTTCTTTGAAAACTGCACGTAATGTGCTGTATACTAGTGTCGTTCTTTTGATAATCCTCTGTGTACGTCGTTTGCACCTATCACCTGTAGAAGTAGATAAGTATTTCATTGCAGTCCATTTTAAGCATGTTTTAATTCATCTAGGTCAGCGCCATTGTGAAAGTGAATTGGTAGTTGGATTTGTGTAATCTGTGGCAGTAATGCTGCCAGACTGCGTGCTGGCGGTGTTTCTTGTACAGGAATTCTGAAATTAACAGAGAGGTCAGATTTGTGTTGCATTTCATTGGTGCCATTTTGTAGTTTCACAATAGTCAGATGATTGTTATTTTTCATTTTCTCAAGTATATGAAGCACACGGCTGTTCATTTCTAGAAACTGCCTCTGTGAACCAGCTTGGATCTGTCTGTTGGCAGAGTGTTTTTTGCATAAAAGCTATGTGCTGCCGTTTAGACCCAAGCTACATGTTGCCTTACTCTGGTAGGTTGTGGATTGTAGGCCTGGGTAATGAGAGCATGACAGGTGCTTGGCAGCTAGCGAGAGAGCATGCTTATGTTCCAACATGTATTGGTCAGTTTTGCACACGTGCCTATATTCCATGGACCAATTCAGAATGTGTGGCATATAAATAAACATAAAAGTAATTTATGTATTGCCATTTATAGAATTTACATTTTTGTCTGTGTGTTTTTCAGCGATTGCGCCAATGGTGCAGTGTGCAAAAGGTTTGGCACAAAATCCAAGAGACTCGAATGCAGTCAGTATGTGGAGAGGTGCTAACCACCAGGTAATTTTTAGACTGCACCCTGCTCGCCACCTCGACTATAATTTCTTTGCACGCCTCACTTTCTCAGACCAAATCTCGTCCTTTCCAAATCCTGATTGTCTCATATTTGTGAACTTTGCTACATCTGCCTTTAAAGACCGGGGCCCGATTCACAAAAAAATCTAAGAAAAAATCCTAAGTTTATCATAAGTTTTTCCTAAGTTTATCTTATGTTTATCCTAAGTTATAAAGTTAACATTTTCATAGAATTTTACATGTAATTTATTAAAGCAATCTTATAACTTACTAAGTTCTTCCAATATATATGCAGATCTTAAGTTTTTCGTAAGTTCGTCCTAAGTTTATCTTAAGATTTTCCTAAGTCACACTTTATCCTAAGTTTTTCCTAAGTTTGTCGTAAGATTTTTTGTGAATCGGGCCCTTTGATTCCAAAACAGCCACTACTGTCCATTGTTCACTCCATCTTGACTGCTGTGGTGGTTTACCATGATGCTGTCTGGTGAAGTTTGAAGGTCACAGGTCAAAGGTCATGGTAACAGGATGAAAAATGTCTCTTTTCGGCTATGGATGCACGTTATGATGTGATGTGTTTTGGTTGTTTGTCAGTTTCTTTGTGCTAATGTGTTCAATGTGACATCAAATGAGGAGGATTTCCTAGCTTTGTCTGGCTTCAGATTATCAATGAAACTGACGATAGACCATTCCTGCTAATATGCTTGTGGTGAATAGGTTTCAGTAAGCAATTACCTTAGTAAATTGGAATTTAAGCTGATTTACTGCACTGGGCCGAAGACATTATGTCATCATCTTCATGTGGTTTATTCAGAGGCGAGGGTTGCCATTCCTACAAGAGTGCTCCATGTTTGTCGGTTCTGGGCTCGATGACAGACGGTTGCCAGACCAATATTGAACAGTGCCAGATCAGACTCAACCATCCGAAGCCAACTAGGACGTGGTCAGCCAGATGGAAGGTTCTGGACTCTTAGCAGAGGGGTCAAACTAGCCCTGAAGGCTCGACTGTGGTCCTTGGGCAGCCAAAGAACTAGAGATGACATTATGTCGGCTGTTGATTATAAAGCCATTACTCACGTTACTATGGTAACAGTTGCTGATGCTGTGTGACAGTTGATTGACTCGGTGGGTGGAGTGAGGAAGGCCGTTGGTATGCAGTCCCGAGGTGACTATCTCCCTGACCTTTCAACTCCATTTGACAGTCTCAATCTATCCGGTACGTCAACTTTTGTCATGCAGAAACCAAAGACTGATCAGTTGTTACGAGAGTACAGTCACAGTGTAATGATGCGCCATTGTCATTAACGGTAAATACTGCATCGGCCCTTTTGGAGCTATAAGCCGTGTCTGTTGGCATCAGGGTTAAGGTTGGGGTGATGGTTATTGACATAGAATGGACATAACTGATATGGCTGATGTACTATTTTAACACTTCCCTTCATTAGTGTCGTAGCTGGTTTAGTTACTGCTGGCTATCTTAATCTCTTTTATTTGACCTCTCATTAATGCTTTGTTTTTGTTCTTATGCTTAAAGTCCTCATGTCTTGGATTGTGTTATACCAGTAGCTTAGACTATTTTATCATTTTCCGTTGTTTCTTTTCTTTTTTTCTCGTATTTAATGTGAAATTGTTTATCCATATATTTCTTTGATATTATATGCTTCTAGCATGCTTCTAATGTTGGCCCTTACTAATATTATTTGCTAATTTGAGTGTTAGTTTTCTCAGGATTGATGTGTGTTGATCTGGTAACGTTTAGACCATTTAGTTTAGAAGCATTTTTGTTTGAATGAAGTATTAGTCCAGCTTAGTTAGTCGAATTGTTGTGTGGAGAGTGCTGCATTTCATATTGAATGTGCGTATGCAGTGCAGCAATATGTCAGTGCAGATTTCCGTGTTGTTGGTGATAATTCTGGTGTGGTTAATAAGTAGAAGTGTGAGTAAATATGAGTATATTTACAGACTGCACAGAGAAAATGTGTATGTCGAACCAGAATGCTTTCTCCACAGTTCAATGATAGTTATTTTTGCTGCATCGGTAATATTGGAGCAGTACTGGTTGGTTTTCCATTCGTTAGAGATTAAATCAAGTGACTTTCATCTCTTGATTCCACTTTGATTTATGCTGCCACCATTACATGAATCACTGGGGTACTGGAAAGAAATTGAACCAAAATTTATCCCATGCTCCATAAAGATTCCCACTTCTGATGGACGTGTTGTCACTGTTTAATGAGGAACGTATGACATCAACAGATGTCTTTTCCAATTGGCAGTTGCTAAATGTGTGTCCTGCTAATGTCGCCTGATGATCACTTTTGACATTGAACCTTTAGATATGACACACAGCATTCTAATAGACTTCTGTCACTCACCAAAACAGCTATGTTGGTCCTTCTTAATGTTGGTCCGAAATGTACGCTGGCCGCGTCGTATGCTGCCCCCTGCTGAGTACAGTGAGTATGCCAATGGGACAGACGGATGGACGCGAGACCTTTACATTACGCTAGCCACTAGACACGGCCAGCATAATAATATTGACCGTTAGCATCATTGCTCGGCTGTAGAGCAGCCCAAACAGTCGATGCCTTCCAGAACATCTCCAGCGAGCTTTGGCCGATCAAGGCCCATGCCCGACTTTGAAAACGTATTGGCCGAAGCCGATAGAGACGTCGATGCAGCGCTAGCTGGTCTACAGTCACGTCCCCGCTATACACCGACAGGTTTGATGCAGTCAGACACGGCTGATGTTGCTTCCGAGATTTGTCACTGACTGCCAAACCGTCCCACGTTTTGCACAGTTTGCTGTTTGATGTTGATGTCGATCCGTTTATTTATTTCTTGAGTGTGCTTGCTAAGTTATTGGCTGATGTTACAGACCCTCTCGCTGCAGACTGTTGTCAGCTTGCACCTCATTTAGTTCTGTCGATAGTCAACCAGTTTGCTTTTGTTTGACACCAAGTACTGTTATTGCTGTTGTGACAGTCATGTTAAGTGATGCATACGTTATTTACTAGCATGTTCCATTTCCACGCTGGAGGTCGTAGGAGGCGACCAAACCTGGCTTTAGTTTGTTGAGTTAATTTTATGTTGTAGCATATTTTGTTACGGATGTATGTTTGCTTTTGTTGTGTTTGTTTCAGTTTTTCAGTACTAAGCCAAGAGATTGGCTGGGAAGAACGTCTCCGAAATGACCTATTTTGTGTCGGGTGGAAAACTAAAACTTTAAGTCAGTTAAGTCAATTAGATGGGGGCCCGGATCCCCCAAGTGGAAATGGAAATTTTGGGGGTTGTTCCACTGGCAATGCATCTTCTCGTTAAATTACTTTGACCACTTGTTTTTCTTATTTTTTTTCTTTTATTATTTTGATATTTTTAACTTTGCTTACGGAGCAGATTTATTCTCTTGCCATTAGCCTTGTTCATGTCACTGCAGCATGACTTTATGTGCTTTAAAGTTTATTTGTTTTGCTTTCTTGGTGAATATTTTTTTTATATACGAGATTGTTATATTGCAGCAAGTAAGTTATTTGGAAGTAATGTTTGTAATGTTTGTAATGTCTGTATCTGTTTATCTCTATCACTGTCAATGTAAGTTGAGTCAGGTGTAGCTGTGCAATTATTCTGGAATATTGGATGCGCCGGGCCTTCACTGACAGTTATAATGTTTATTCATTACTGTGTCATGTCAGATAAGCCGATTTTTTTCGTCGGCTAAGCCATGGCTTAGCCAAATCCACGGCAGCTAAGCTAATTTTTTCTCAGTCAACGGATGGTGGCTAATTCAGCTGCTTACAGATCTAGATTGGACTAAACTCCCGTGTTTTATTTTGGGTTTTATTACATTTATTGTACCAGTAGAAACAGGAATGAATACTCTACAGAGCAGTTCTAAATGTTGCAATTCTACATTAGCTGTGTCTCCACGCTGTGTTAAAAATTAAAACGTAATACAGCGCATTTTGAAGAGTGTTTAAACGAACCATTTGCAAACTTGTTGTCTTTTCCATTTTTTGTTAGGAATTTTTTTATCAGTCTTCTGGCAGAAATCTTTTGGATTTCCATAGGTATTTAAATCAAACGTTTATCTTCAAAACTCTATGTCATTTTCTTGTATTATTATTAGTATTATTATTATTGTGCACAGAGTAACTCAATGTGTACTGCAGTTATGACGTCATTAAGCCATTAACTAAATTACTTGTAGAGTGTTCTTTCTTGTTTCCTGTTTCAATTGGTACAAAAGTATAAAGATCCACCATGAAAAATGGGAATTATAGTCCAAAATAAAGTGGCACATCTTTTTGGCCCATGGTGCAGATATATTTGTGCAGAACTGAATAAAATCATCGTCTGAAGTTTCAGTAAATGTTGCTCCGCCATGCTTTTTGGCATGCTTTGTGTAAAACCTGATGCATGTCTGTAATGTTTCCTCTATATTGCAGGAGTTAGAAATTGCTAATTTTACAGTTTTGGTTAATATCAGTGGTATTATTTAGTTGCAGTAGTTGTAATGGGAGACTTCAGTTATAACTCGTAGTACAGTGCTGTTTGTTTTACCTTATGTCATTTTGTTGGTAGTTTGGTGAATTTTTAAATAGTTTTAGCTCATATTACAACTAAGTTGATGTTGCTGTGAAAATAGTTTGAGAGAGTGAAAACACAAGTTTGATTACCTGTTTCAGTCTAGCTTAGTTGTGTCACACAAACTTTGCGAAGGAATTAACGGTAATAAATTGAAAATTCAGAGCAACTACTGTTTGCAGTTTTACTTTTCACCAGCTTTCTTTTTTGTAGCTACTGCAGGTTGGACCAAGTTCTCTAAAGAGAGAATAGAATCTTTGAGGATAGTGGCAGCAGGTTTCTTACCTGCCGGATTCCCTTACTGTTGCTTGTCTAAGCACTCGCTTCAGAAATACTATGTATATCTATAGTAATAAATGACGAGAAGAAGCCAGCATTCACATGAATGCAAAGACCCATGCCGGCAATGTTTTTGTGACTCGTGACCTTGACCTTGACCTTTAACCTTCTTACATTTCTGTGCCATGTTTGGTGATCTAGCTGCATCGGTTTTTGAGATCTTGTGGAAAAACAGATGGACACGCAGACAGACGGAGGTTTGAAAACCCTGCGATAGCTGTCGGCATGGGTAATGAACAGTGCAGTGTATGGAAAACTAGCTGCTATAGAGTGAATTTATTTTAGTGCTTACCTCTAGTAAGCCATGGCACATATTATTATTGCCTTATTGACTATTGCTTTATTGACTATTGTCATTAATATTCTTTCTGGCTGCTGACGTTGTGTGCGAATTTTTGTCTGTTTTAGTTGATCAAGCCAATCGAGATTATGGGCCTCCACCCCCAATACCTCCGCCCCCAGCACTGGATGCTTATAGCTCATATAGAGGTCTAGATATGGTGTATGAAGTCTATTGCATGCAAAATTTATTCGTTTGTTTTACATGTTTGCTTTTCTGGATTGGCTTTTCTTCCCCTCGCCAGGCATACACTGTGCGAAGGTTATATTTTGATTTTTTGCAAAATTAATAGAGTATGATTTCTGCCATCAGCAGTATTTGCTGTGTGTTTCGTTTTGTAGTCTGTGGCAGATCATTACTTTTATTTTACTGCTGATCGTTTTATCAGTTCCTTATCCTGCATGTCGGTCGTTTTCACTCTTGTGTGCCGTACGGATTTGTCGAGTTTGAGTGGTTTGCCGTTAAACGTTTGTGGCATGTCTTGTTACTGTTTTGTTTGAATATTCACATCTAATTAGGGGGCCGTCTGTGAGGCCCTGTTATGGTTTGCACCCTGTCATCCGTCAGTCTGTCCCATGCCTGCATTTCCACAGAAAGTTGAAATCTGGTGTGCGGCTGTAACATGACAACTGTAATCGTCTATATTGAGGTCAATATATAGGTCAGAGGTCAAGGTCACAAGGTCAACACGCCGCACAGTCGCGATATCAACATAGCGAGTGCATGACTTGATAGTTTTGATGATGCTATAGCTTTGCACGCGTTTGTGTTTACTTTTGAAGAACGTATAAGACGACAATTAGAGCTAATCTGATCAGCATTTGGTAGAAGAGCCATCCGTACCATGTCAGTGAATGTCACCAGTTGAATTATACGCATTTTTTGATGAAACGTTGATGAAGTTGGATTTATATGGCCGTGCTCAGCCATCCACCTGCTAATCAGTAATCATATAGCACTAGTAGAATAGTTGGATTGGTTACGGAGACAGCAAGACTGGAAGTCCAAAGGAAGCAGGCATTGGGATGCTGATGGGGCGTATGCACGTTGTGTATCAACTTCCCACAGGGTTTTAGGGCTTTCCTGGTAGATGTTATTAAAATCTATATTATGATTTGCAGTGTGAAAACTTTTAAACCAGTTGATGGAGTAGAGATTCCCGTAAGAAAGGGCAGGTCGACTTTCGTGATCAGCTATAATTTTTAAAAACAAAATCTTACACAAATTGTACTTTTTCAGTTAGACAATTTACCTAATTACAATTTACTCATTCAATCTAAATCTGCTATTATTGATAATTTTTCTTTTTGTCAGTTATCTTACTCCAAGAATTAATACCTATTAAATTTTAATATTTACAATATAGTTCTATCTTAAAGGCACGATATGACCTGAATTGTGTTGAAAGCGCCGTTAAACACCAACGAACCAACCAAAAAGCGTTTTGCAAGTTAAGGTAAAAAGTTGAGACCTGCATAAACGGCTGAAATGATGGCGATGCCATTTGGGGGCTGACTGATGTGGAAGTGGGTCCAAAGAATCATGTATTAGGCGGGAGTCAAGATCGAACGAATCCATTTGCATCCGTGAGGGGTGACAAGTTGGCGATGTGGCCTTTTGCCAAATTACTGTGGACACTTGTTATTATTATTATTGTTGTTGTACTATTAGTGTTATAATATTATAACGTGGTTATTGTTACTAACAATAGCATTTGACAGTCTTGGTGTATTTAACAGCAAGAGAACATCTTATTAACAATAGTTGAACTTGAATTACTTATGTTTATTACTTTGTAGTGTGGATAGTCCGGTAGCACATTTTTAAATACTTGTCCTACAATAGATTGCGACGTATTTCGATCAGTCTGTCTCTCTTTCTGTCCACTTGTATATCTCAAAAACCACATGTCCAATCTTCACCAAATGTTCTGTACGTTACCTGTCGCCATGACTCAGTCACCTGACAGCAGTGCAATACGTTATGGACTTCAGTATTGTGGCTGATGTCGTGTTTTAGGAAATGAGGCAAATGGGCCAGAATAAAAATGACACACATGCTTTATCCAGTTTCCCAGGTGGCGGTAACGGGGGCTAAGTCTGCCGTCTCCAATTGCATCTTGTCTTTTTTGCTGTATTGAGAACACTTATTAATAATATATTTGTAGATAAATAACATAACTGGATCATACTGTGGGAATGTAACTGTAATGTGTAACACATTTATCTGTTGTTGCGATCTAACGTTAGCAGCATAGTGTTGGACATTAATGTATAAGTTTTTCTGTTAGTGTATAGTTTTATGTTTCGTGCATGTGGTCTGATTCAAGTCTGCTAGAGGTTGCAGCGTTGAGCTGCAGAAGCTGACTTGGAAGGTCATATTTCAAATGTTGAGTGGTGTGGACAACAGAAATTCGTTGTGAACTCGTTGAGTGAAACCAGTGAATGTCATTGATGTGAATGCAGACCAGGCACCACCAAGACCACCACTGCCACGAGACACTGCTCCACCACGACCACCACCTCCTGAAACCGATGATGAAGATGACACCAGCTTCCCTGTACCACAGACCAATCAACCAATTATGGTGCGTTCAGCCGGGTTACATTACTTGAGTGTCACATTGCTTAGTGCCAGGTCTGTAACAAGCCAGATTGACCTTGCAGTACAATATTCAGTGAGAAACGGTGAAAGGGTTAAGGTAAAACAGAACAAGACGAGAAGCTGTTGGCAGAAGTTGCAGATTTCAGATGGTATTTATTAGGTTGACTCCTCCGAGTCGACCTAATAAAGTGGGTCTCAAATGTCAGTCCGCCCGTCCGTCCGTCCACAAAAAGTTTCTTTGATTTCCATGAAATTTCGTGCGTAGGTAGAGGTCGATGAGTGATGTGTGCAGTATGACCCGATCCAAGGTCAAGGTCAAGGTCACGAGCCATTGAAGTCGGAAATTCGGTCATTTTTAAAGGCTATCTCCTACACCATTTACAATGGGGACTGATAAATGACCATGGATTCTTAAATTAGGGTACAGTACCTAAAGCTTATTGGGGCCGGATTTTTGATTTTTTGCCTAATTTTTGTGTCACATGACTCTGAAGTTGGCAGTAAGTCATAGTCGACCGCCAGTCCCGTACGGGGCTAATTTATTAAACTAGACTTGGGCGGTGGCGCAGTGTGTACCAAACTGCTACTATTAGAAATGTCTTTGTACTGTGCGTAATGAATATGTACAGTACACAAATTTATAATATAATTTGATATAATTTTAGACTATTGGTGATAACTTTATATGACATAGCATAACATATAATATTTGTTGTTAAATTTAGTAGTATATTTAATGTTTATGCTTTCACTACTGGACATTGTCAGCAAAGGCTTTATGTTTCTAGCCTTGTCCGCCTTGTTCGTTTATTCATTTGTCTGGACAGATCTTGATAACACGATGTATCATGAATAGCTTAAGCAAGGGAATATTCGCAAGCTCCTACTGACGACCTGATTAGATTATGGAGGTCAAAGGTCAAGGTTGCAGTAAGCCGTCATGGTGACGCGTCGACACTGTGGCGTCAAAGTCTATCTTCTAGTTTTACTTACTGACAAATAGTTGGTGAATGCATTGCAGTGTGTTATTTGTGAATTAGAGTAAATATTATTGTATAATTCTGGGTAAGAGTTTTTACTGAATTCTGCTGAAACTGGGGGGGTGGAAGGGGCAGGTCTGGTACCATGTAGGTGGGAGGTTCCCCAGATGCTTCTTTTGTGTTTTACCTAAGAGAAGCACTCCAATGCCAGATCAACACAGAAAAGATATTATACAACAAGAGTCGTTAGGCGCTGATATGTTATAGGAACTGAAGAATACATTGAACTGATGAATATGTCTTGTAGTGGTTGGTTAGTTTCCACTCTGTTGTAGGCTCTATTGTAATAACTTAAATGAGCCTCCCCTACCTTTTCCCATTTTGGGTCGTCACTGAACATAAAAGCAATGAGGTCGGGAGGTTACTGTATCGTTTGCCACCCAAGTCGTTGTCCCCGATATAGCCTATTTGTGTGCTGAAAGGGGACGTTAATCTCCCAACCAACCAACCTGTTGAAACGGTTTGCTGTTGTTGTAGATGGCAGCACATGCTCTTCATATGGACGTGAAGCAGTGGTCAAGTAGAGATAATGAGATCATCAGTGCCGCTAAACGCATGGCATTGCTCATGGCCAAGCTCAGTCAGCTTGTTAGGTAGCTTCACTGCATATAATATAAGAGCAGCTCCTATTGAAATTAGTATTTCAGTCAACTTTGCCAAAGTATAAGTAGTTTAAACCTCTTCTGTTGTTTAGTTGCAATTAGTATTTGTTAGTTATTGAGTTTGTGTATTTGTATGTATATGTTGGAATAGTTGAACAAATAACGTCTGATCACATTGGCTCTGTACAGCATTAATCCTTAGCAGTGTGTCATTCCCTG
>Ga0209780_1003910_pt1 | contig 11310 bp, 9 predicted proteins | sample WorMetexBAHAMAS2_FD_187384 | JGI IMG/M metagenome (GOLD analysis project Ga0209780, IMG submission 187384) | Marine gutless worms symbiont microbial communities from Max Planck institute for Marine Microbiology, Germany - Inanidrilus exumae... | ecosystem: Host-associated > Annelida > Digestive...
TACACGATACAGTCGTATTTGCTAAGTGTAATATTTGGATGAGTCTTTTCTCTGATGCGCCATGCACATGTGCATCAGAACGTGCTACCCACACTCGTTACCGAGCGTTGGGCCCGGAGCTCATCCCGATGTACAGGCAGTTAGCCCGCAGGTAAGTCATCCACCCTGCGGTAGGCTGCCATTACGTTCTGCCAGGCCTGCGGTTACCTTGCCAGCCACAGAGCATCACCTTGGCCGGTACCAAGTTATACTGCTTGTTGACAGAGGCACATAAAACGGATGCAGGAGGGTAAATAGATGTTCTGAGTGGAAATCAAATAGACCCATTCCTGGACAATACTGTATCCAGTAAACTACCTATGTAAACAGTATTTTTGTATCATAATACTGTTTGCTGTTACTATAGATTGATATTGTGAACTATTTGCGTGTGAAATTTTTGGAGCACTGTTCCAAATCTTTCCACTTCATCCTCATGCAATGTCATGTAGTAAAGTTTCAATATGCAAGTTTTTTTGATATTGGTGAAAACTTCAGTTTCTACAGAAAATGATCTTGAAACTGTTTGCATCATTTGCATCATCGAATTGACAACATGGAAATGTTTCTACAAGGAGTCCCAATAAATATTGACCCCCCAACACTTTCATTATTTCCATAAATACTGGGATTTTGAGGACAAAATTTATACAGCAATACGTTCATCATGTCTGTGCTGGCAGTTTTATAAGTTGTTTTTAACACCTAGACTGGCGGCTACTATAAAAACATGTGCTGACGAGTTTTTAAAAATAATTCTAAATCTAAATTAGCATCGCCAAAGCGGTATTGAATGTTTCAAATGAAATTATTGTAGTCTTGTTCATGCACGCCTGCAAACATTTGTGAAAGTTCTGAACAGCGATCACTGGCTTTTGAGAAGTTCGTTCCAGTTCTGCAATGTGCCTTGGAAGTTCCACGATTGTTGGCAGATTTTCTTCTATTAAATACAAGCACATTGTTTACAAACTGCATGCCACAATGATGTTACAATGACGTCTTTTTTCGGCAGCTGGTTGTTTTCGCAGCATATGCATGGGATTAAAATTTTGATTTTGGAAATATGATGGTGTCACTTTCATTGACAGGCACTAAAATTGCAAATTAAGATGCAATTTCAGCGAACTTAGTACATTTGTATAATGGTATTAGCCTAATAACTCCGCCAAAGTTTTACTTACAAAAGCCAACCATTGTAGGAATATTATTATATTAATGATAAACCTAGGGGATCCATTTTTATTGGGACACCCTATATGATGAAGTGAGGTTTTCCTGCAAAAGAGCATATTACTCGGTTCTCCAAAAGTCAGCAAGTGAGCTGTGATGATTGTCTGGAGGTTAAGAGGGAAAATAATCAGAACTGTTCTGTGCTGTTGTGTATGACAGTTGTGCACAATGATAATGCGCACACATGAACAGTTCTTATATTTGCTTGTTGGTTTACATTTAGGTTTACCCTTATTTGTGTGTTTTTAGTGTTAGGTTAGATCATTTTATTCATGTATTGCTTGCATTTGTTGTGTTGGGTTTAGTTTCTTCAGTACCAAGCCAAGAGATTGGCTGGGAAGTACGTCTCCGAAATGACCTGTTCGGTGTCAATTGAGACAAAACCTTAACTCAATCAGTCAATATTACTCGGTGTTGACTTTAAATTCTGGTGTCACGGATACATTTGACGTACACCACAAATGGCCAGTCTGCAGTGACTCGAGTAGTTTGACTGTGTTAGCTGCTGTTTTGTTTTATTTATTGCCGGGTATTACTGTGTATTTTTTGCTGTTAACTGTGAAGAATTTCTTTTACAGATTATACTGCATTTATGGAAGGAATCTGACACTACAGAATTTCATTCAGTAACATTCACCAAACAGATTTCTGTTATAACATACATAATATCGGATGCATAGACCGCTTCTTTTTTACCAGTTTATAGGTCCAGTGCAACACACATGCTATTTTCACTGTAACGTTCCAGATAAACCTGGGATAGCTGACTGCCCCTTGACTTTCTTCCTGCGCTAAGTCCACTTATTCCAAACAATAGATTCAGTGTAAAATGCTTTATCCAGTTAATCATAATCATTATCTCCATCCACTTCTTCTGTTGGAATATTACATCAAGCTGATTAAGTGTTACATTTCTGCAATACGCATTTCTCTTTTAACTGAAAAGCAAACAGGAAAACAGAACTTTGGCATTTTCTTGTTAAATCATCTTCAGCAGTATCAAAGATGTGCTGCATTAAGATGTGCTGAACTGGATATACAGAACAACTATGCCACACTTGCTTAGCTACAGATGCATGCCGAATGTTTTTATTTAAAGTTTGTTTAGTTTTTGGCAGAAACAACATACAAGTCTAAGTTTAGTGCTGGCAAAACACAGTTAAACATCTTGTAAACATGTAAAACTAGGCTCTTACAAGCAGCATCAACTGATCTGTGCATCTCAAAATGACACAAGTGTACATTAAGTCAGATCCTGAAATCCTTTAAATTGCACATGCTTGTAACGAACAATAACAAATTCAAAATGCAATTATTGTTGACCACGCCTTCTCTTGCCTTGTAATGTGCATGCATAATCAAAAACGATTTTCCTCCTCTCAATTCCCATATGACTGTGAACTTCTGAACAATGGCCTTGACCATCACATTTCACCCAGATAGTGCTAAGATGAACCAGCTTGCCAAATCTCTAGGTCAAAGGTAATTACGTTCAAACGTTGCTGTTCAGACACATAGACCCAACTGAATGCTCTTGTAAGAACAGTTGCAATCAGCAGCTGCTGGATGCTGTTACCATGAATCATTTAGATGCAGTCTGTTCTTTCTGCAGCCATTTGATTGGACGCTGAGTATCGACTGTGTTTCACATAAAGGCCCAGTCATTTCATCAGCTGTGATTCATCATCGAGAAATGTGATCAAGAATCGTTCCATATTCACAAAATACACTATTTACATCTCCGGCACCGGCACAATAAAAGGTAAAGGCTTCCCATACTCGTTACCGAGCGTTGGGCCCGAAGCTGATCCCGGTGTACAGGCAGTCAGCCCGCAGGTGACTATAAGTCATCCACCCAGTGGTAGGCTGCCATTACTATCCGCCAGGCCTGAGGTTACCTTCCCAGCCGAACAGCATAACCACCTCTTGGCCGGAACCAAGACCGGTACCAAGTTATACTGCTGGTGACACAGGCACATAGGTGTGAACAACTTGCCCAATGTTGTTACGCAGCTTATGCCCCGAGTAGGATTTGAACCCACAAACTGTTGATCGCAAGTCCAATGCTCTACCTGTTGTGCCACCAGCACTATACACAGTACACTGTGCTAAACAGACCAACAACAAATGCACATTTTATACCTATCGCTCTACAGCCTAAACAGTATAAAAATTCACTCAGTCTTCAGTGTCAGAAGTCGCAAATGTCAACCACATACAACGATCAAACTGGTGCAGCACTAATGACTTTTTCACTGGAAAAAAAACTCGAGCAGTTCCCTACGTATTGGCAGAAAAACTTCGAACATATTCAGAAGTCAGGATTTGGAAGAGGAACAAAAAGCTTAGGAAGAATGATGCTTGAAAAGTCACTGTGGATGTTTATCCACTAATGGTTGAGATTCCTAGTTGCACTAGTAGTGTTCATAGGTCTTTTACGCTGCTCTGAAGTTCACTATGCTGCCACGAGTACGGATATCATTCTGCAACAGATGCACAAAACACAAGATTATCAATCAACAACAAACATGGATGTTGAGTGTCTGCCAATGCAAACAAAACCAGAAAAAGCAAACACTCGCAAGAGTGCAAAACCCACGCCGGCACTGTTTGTGTGCCTTGTGACCTTGACCTTTGGCTTTCTGACCCCAAAATAAATGGGTTTCCAGGACTCATGGTGGAACATTTCTACATCAAGTTTGGTGATCCTAGCTGCAGCAGTTTTTGAGATATCATGCAGATAAACAGACAGACTCCAGTGAAACCCTCTGGCTATCCCCACGACCGCTGTCGGCGTGGGCACCAATATGCCGCCAAGAAAGTGGACAAAAACAACAGTAGAAAAATTTTCTCTTTATACCAACTAACAACTTATTACTGAACATCTAATTAACAGTCATACCCACTATAATTGTACATTGTCCCTGCTGTCATGCATGCAAATGCAGCAAAGGGACAGTGAAAATGGGAATAAACAATTCTTATACCTTGCTGCAAAATATATAAAACAGCAAGACAATACGTGTTTGAAGTTGGCACTTACAAAAAAAACAACGGCAATGACATACCCATAAATGTAGTAGAAAAATAGCAGGATGTAGAAAGCCAGCTTGACCCATCCTTCCCTCTGGGCTCGGTTCAGCTCACTAGCATTCATGATTGACGTTGGGTCATACAATCCAAACCCCGAGATCACCGGCCGATTAATGAATCTGACGAAACATTGACACACGCAGTAACATTACTGCCAGTGTTCGTTTAACTTTCCTTCTTGCCTCGGCTAGTCCGAAATGAGTCACGTCCCCCGAAACAGAACCTATGCACAATTACCCTCCCCTCCATGATGCCCAACCAACAGTATTGAATTATCAAACTATTGACAGTACAACAAGTGGCATTGTAACAATGTATAATTTGCTGATTATATTGCAATATAATGACTTCGTTGAAGCAGGTTATATATTACCAACTGCACACTGTTGTGCATCACTTATCGACCTCTAACTACATGCCAAATTTCATTGAAATCGAAGAAACTTTTTATGGATGGATAGATGGATGGGCAGACATCTGAGACCCACTTTATTAGGTTGACTAAAAATAGTCAATAGTCAAAGACATATGCCACACAATCGAGTCCTTCGAAACATCCGCCAATGTTTGCAGTAACTGCCTCGTTTTCAGTTGACCTACTTAGTAATGAGGTCAAGCATGACTAGAGCCAATGGGGATGTAAACACAGGTATGGCTCATCACATATTAAATTTAACACATGCTACGCCTGAACTGAACATCTTAATGATCAGTATCGTATATAAAGCATTACACAAATCAACAGCCTTTACTGTATTTTTTAGTATTTTAATATTATTTGCAGTAAAACTAGTGCCAGAAACTGTTCTCAAATTTCTCTTGGCTTTGTACATTCTCTCTCTTATGGTCAAAGAATGGCATACCTTTTAATATGGTATAGAACAAGAGGAGCATTAATAATGACGGTCAGCCATTCAGCTGCAAGCAGGAACAAGAGCACACAGACACCATGAAGAACATATTCCGGTAGCACCAACTACAACACAGTTGTTAACAGCAAAGCATTCCAAAACCTCCAAGCTTTCAAAATTCATATTCGCAAAAATCTGATTTAGCTTAAAGCACAAAAGTAGGTCAAGAGTACTCATCATCAAATAGTAATCTTGGACCATTGCATCATACTATTAAACATTTACAGATGCAACACAGAAATCCCAAGTACAAGCATTAGCAACTGCTGAAATGTTCAATATTACAAGCAAAAATCGTCACTGTTATCACAATGTCACCCCAAATGACCTCGACCAATAGTGCATCTCCACAGATCAGCAGGTGTAAAATTATCTGGTCTGGTCACTTGTTTTGGGGCAATAAGATGAAATTTCCAACTGCAGTAACCTTAGTCACAAGTCATACCTGAGTGCTCCCCATCTTGCATCAATCAATCAATCATTTATTTACCCGGTACTTATAAGACAGTAAAAACACGCTGAAAAGTAAAACAAAAGTTTAAGCAGGACAGCAAAGACGAGCACTGACAGCTGTCCAAATAAAATAGTACATAACACGGACACTTGAAACAGTATATACAAATGTAAAATGCTAAAAAAATAGATAGATAACAGTTACTGTATTGTAATAAAATCAGAGAAATCCAGTTTATGCAGTGATCTCTTAAAACGGTTTAACGCACTGAAGTCAACAATATGAGCAGGTATTTAATTCCAAGGTTTAACAAAACGATGAGGAAAAAGGTTTTCCTAGTATTATTTCTGGCAAATAGAACAAATAAACGATAAAGATGACCCTGGGTTACTGTAACAGGATTAAAAGTAAATAAATCTGCAAATTCCAACTTAACAATGTTAAAAACAAGTCTGTAACACATGATGAGACAAAATGAAGCCATCTTAGCTCAAGTGTATCAAGAATGAAAATAGCCTGATGACGGTCTAAATGTCAGTGTGGACTGCACTGAAAATAACACCCACCGACATAAGCTGTAACCCATCCCATAAACCGTACTACAAAGTGGCAAGTACTAGTACTAAACGTCAGACCAAATATGCAGCTGTACAGCACCACCACATAAACATCGGTCCCAGTAATGCTCACAGTTGTGTACGGGGAGCAAGATCCATGGTGTTTTGATCCAGCCAAATGTGTGCATTAGTTAATGTCAAATAGCTTACTACCGGGGGTTGGTATAACTTTAAACTGAACCCTAAACTATCTCATACGTAGTAAAAAACAGAGAAGCGTAAGCTCATTAAACAGTACATCACACTCTGCTACAAATGATTTTCACCAAACTCGGAACATAAAACACACAAACGTTCCAGAGAAAATTCCACCGGCAATAATGTACTGTGACTGGCAAATCAACTCACAGGATTAAGACTGTTGCATTGGTCGATGGGATTCTTGTAGTCCGTCTTGAGCTCATCAAAAGAAATTATCTGTTTGCATACACACTCAACATCACATCAACTGGAGGAAATAAATGTAAATGGCATAAATTTACGTGTAATCATAAGAACGTATTCCTGTTGTTCTTGAGTCACTAATATTTGGAATAGCTTAACAAATTAGGTGGAGGAGGCTAATTCTACTAACACTTTTAAGAGTGCTCTTTGCATTTGCTGGAAACAAAGCTAACTACTGTGCATACGAGTGAATGGATCAACGGGGATTCAGTGCAGATGTCAACTAAAACTGCTCGACTTGTGTGGTCGATTACTTCAGCACTGTAGCTACACCTACACTTTCTGTTAAAACACTGTGCCATGCAGAACTACTTGTGGGAAGAACAGCAGCCTGTGTTACTGCAGATATAACTTAACATGTAGACCTACCTGTACACTCTAGTACATGATCTGCTTCTAGCAAGAAATAGGATGCAACAAAACTTAACTGGTACATCACCAAAACGAAATGCAAAGAGTTTTGGAAGCGAGTCAATGGAGTCGATCGAGTTGACTGCTTTTCGACGAAGTCGAGTCAATCGAAGGCATCAACTAAAGTGGAGTCGATCGATTGAATTGGTCGACGGTTAACCCAGATCGATCATTTTGCTCAACTCGATTAATTTCAAGGTCAGTCCACCGCTAAAAACTCTATTATTAACAGTTGCTGTAAATATGTTGAAAATGACCAACACTTTGAAGGCTTTTGTAGGCTTTGGTTTTTGAGTAGGCCTACTTTATTTGCATTTTCATATTCATTTGCTCATGCTGTTTCAAAATACCTACAGAAGCAAACAAATACTGGTAGGGGCAGCATCCACGAGTTGACCATTCCATGAGATAACTAGTCCGCAAGTTGGAATATCGTCGAGTTGTCAAGTAAATGAAACTGGTAATGAGTTTTGATATTGATGTGCAGATGAACTGCCAATGAGACTTAATAGCCGAGGCCGTCTCCTGTTTCTCCATGTCTGATTCATTTGTAAAGTTGGTTACAGTGCCCATTATTCGAATATCTGCAACATCTCTTACTCCAGTTATTCATCAATTCCACAGTTGGATCGGCGGGGCCACGCCATTACCTTGGCATAAACATAACATTACAAAATCAGAAAAATAACTATTCAGTGTGATTTTCCAGTGTATGACTTTCCAGAGAAGATTGTAAAGTGTGGATGAACCACAGACTGAAATCATCATCATGTGTGGAATCCGGCGCATTGAGGCAGTTTTCAGAGTCCAACAACAACAGCTGGTCCTGTGCCAGTAACCACAACACTTGTCAGTGTTGTGGTCCACACCAACACTGACAGCTGTCCATTTGGAGTTGGACAGACACAATGAAAATAGCCTGATGACGGTCTAAAGGTCAATGTGGCCGCACTGAAAATAACAGCCACCGTAACGGCCTTGTCTAAAACATGTCGGGATGACGCCGGGACAGTATAACAGGCAGTGACGCCGGGACAATCGCGATGCTGTACTAAGTGAGACTGTCATCCAATGAGCAATTATGACAATCCAAGCCAGGACGACGTTGCCGCGTTGTTGAAGCCGGGACAACAGACAGTCCAGCACCATGTGCTTTTTAGGACTATCTGAAAATGCGCTAATATGGTCTCTACAAAGGATAATAAAACGTGTCTGTTAATCTTACTGCTGTAATTTATAAATAAAACTAAAACATAAATAAAACGCTGAACACCAGTCACGCAGGAACAAAAGTGCTCTTAAAGCGGCTGTCCCGGTGTCTGCCCAGTGCCTGTAATATTGGGAATGTATACTTTGCTGAATCGCGTTGTGCGTAAAATACTTTGCAGAATGACCATGCGGAAAGAACCTGATTGGCTGAAAACCACGTGACCGCCTATTTTCCGCAGAGTTACACGCTTCTGCAGGGGCGGATGCCTTAATAAAATGTGGAAAACAACTGTGGAAAGTTGAATGCCAGAATGATTGTTCAAGTAAACTGACTTCGAGTAAGTTGACTGTAATATTATAAATGGATGTTGTAATGTAAATGAATGAAATAAATTTCATGAACACAAGCTGTTGCGTTTGTCGTTTAGTCTGCGAATGACACCATAAAAATGCTTATTAAAATATGTATTATATGGCCTTAATCAATACTGAATTTTATGACGCCAAACTGTACAAAGAGCAGACGATTTAGCTGAACATAAGCTCAGAAATATACACCTAACAGCAACTGGCCAAGTGCCAAGTGTCAGTGTCAAAGTAGGCCGTAGATGTAGGCCTATGCCTCACGTTTACAGCGTTGAAGTTATTAGGCCTGCTCACTTAGTCTTTAAGTACGTCTTGATTGTCCCAATTATTATACTGTTTTACTGATTTAACATTGCTGAGGTTTATATTAAATTTGCAGTATGTTGATAGTTTTAGGCTTAGAATATTTTGCATTTTGTGTCGGTTTTTGTAGCTTATGTCCATAGGCCTAAACTTAACTTTTGGGACATTTTTATACATTTTTGCATCATGTTCATAACTTTCTTTGAGTCACTGCATAGGACTATTCTGTTTTTGATGTAACATTGCCTATCATTGAGTTTTGGGACAGTTAGTTATTTTTTTGCGTTGCGACTCATAATATTCTTTTATTTATTGCATAGGTCTATAGTACTTTTTGTAAAGACGTTGCTAGTTTTACTGCTTTACAGCTGGTACTCGGCTCGTTTCATGACAAATCATTTTTAGCTTCAAACTTCACTGTTTACTGAAACTTTTTAAAAAACAAAGGTCACTTTTGACTGGAGTTGCCCTAATGGCTGAGAGTTCGTTCAGGCATGGGCATTGGGATAACATCAGCAGTTTGCGTCATTTACGCATTCCACAAAATATACACCTTTACGCAGCAAATTTACGCAACGGTAATTCCGCAGGCTGCCAGTCAACTCGTCACATGACCAACTCGTCACATGTGACGAGTTGACCTTTTGATTTTACACAGCGCGTGACGAGTTGACCACACGTGTGTGACGAGTTGACTGTTAGCCTTCACGTTCGCTATAGGCCTATGCTATCGCCGTTCCGTCCGTCGTCTATCTGTCTGTTGTCTGTTTACGATTACTATGTCTAGTAGTAATCGTCTGCAGAGGGACCGCGCGACGCCCACGGTATAAATTATCTATAACGGCAAGACGAGTTCTTGTATTTTGTGTTAGTGCGTTAGACGTTAAATTTTCTGATTGTAGTATATACGCCGCTAAACAAGCCGTGCTTAACGTATGAACTGTATAAACCGATATTTTATTCGCATAAATGCAGCACACATGTAATAGTAATGTAAAAATAATAATAATGTGTGTCAGCTTGTGGTGAGTTGCCTGTGACGGTGTGACAAGTTGACTTATACAATGTGACGACTTGACCGTGTGACGAGTTCGTCGTGTGACGAGTTGACTTTTTGACGAGTTGACCATGTGACGAGTTGGTCATGTGACGAGTTGACTGGCAGCCATTCCGCAAAGTATTTTACGCATAACGCAAAGTATAAATACCCTGTAATTCTGTCCTGGCATGTTTTAGATAAGGCGATCGTAACCCATGACCGCACTTCGAAAGTGATATACCTTGTGCAGCCTCACCGGCAGACGATGCAACCAGCAAGGCCTATGGCTCAGCTGACTAGTCCATGAAAAAGCCCATCCGGTTGTCCCTGATATGGCACAATCTGACTTGAATGTATTGATACTGGGTGCATCCACCGTCCGTTGGTCCAGCAGATTCCACCTGTTAATGACATTGCTTGAAAAAATATTTGGTAATATCCCTAGTGCACCGGGTCTTAACCAGTTTGCATGTATGACCCCTAGTACCTTTACTATTTTGTATCCAAGACAAAAAGCTTACGAAGTGAAATACTACTAAACCCTCTAAACATTTTGAAAACCTCAATAAGATCCTGTCTATTTCTTCTCTACTCCAAAGTCCAAAGCCTTAAACATCGTAACCTATCCTCATACGTATTACCCTTCATAACAACAACAACAACAACAACCCTTCATATCGTTTATCATTTTTGTAACTACGCTGTATCTTCTCTAGCAATTCCTAAAAGTAAGTACTAAAAATCAGACATAAATATGCAGCAGTACAGCGCCGCCATATAAACAGGGTTGAATAGCCCGGGATCCGGATAGAAGGGAAACGGAAAAAAGGGAAACGGAAGAAAGGGAAACGGAACAAAGGGAAACGGAAAAAAGGGAAACCGAAATGCAATAGGAAAAAAGGGAAACGGAAAATTGGGAAACTTATGATTTTTCCTAGGACTTTTTGTAAATTCCACGTTACGTTCCTCGCAACATCAGCCATAGAGGGATGTATACGGCCGCATCGGACCCCCTGGTACATTTTGATACACCGTGGAACCTGCCACAGCAATAAGAACACCTCCAAAGAACCGTCATAAAGTCATATCAGCGGAAACGAGATTCCTGTTGCGCCGACGGCGTAAGACAACGCACACCTTTCAAAGAGGTCTAATGAGAGCTGAGATCAATGCTCCGCCTCATTGCTAACGCTT
>Ga0209780_1003911_pt1 | contig 11309 bp, 10 predicted proteins | sample WorMetexBAHAMAS2_FD_187384 | JGI IMG/M metagenome (GOLD analysis project Ga0209780, IMG submission 187384) | Marine gutless worms symbiont microbial communities from Max Planck institute for Marine Microbiology, Germany - Inanidrilus exumae... | ecosystem: Host-associated > Annelida > Digestive...
GGCCGACATTGTGCAACCTACCTCCTCCTGAGCGATGCTCTCTGGCCTGCGTTCCCTCTCTGAGACAGACAGCTACACCACACCTCGGCTGCGCACCAAGTTCGGATAGCGGGCTTTTTCCTTCTCCGGCCCTGCGTTGTGGAACTCTCTCCCTGCTGAACTATGCACCATCTCTGACACGAGCGTTTTAAAGAACAAGTTAAAAACCTATCTTTTTACGTTAGCATTCAACATTCAGTAGACTATCAATTTGTTTTATGCATCTCAGACTTCTGTGTCGGTTTTATTACCTTTTATTGTTCTGCATCTATGTTCTTACGTTAGCTTGTAATAGGCGCACTACAAATGTCGTATGATTATGGTGTACTATGGAGACGGTATAGGTAATACCATGGAGCAGAACTCATCTTTTCCCTAATCCGAATGTGCTAGTTGCCATTAGCAAGGGCACATGGGCTATAAGACTTTGTTCCAACATGATCTTCCCAATCTTAAATGGGGTGCTGGCTATCACAGGTTGGCCTATATGATGGCCATAAAATTGTTGTTGTTACTTCAGTAGCCCCGTGTGGGCCCGTGGCAATACCCCCTTATCCCTTCACTTCCTTCTACTCTATGTTTTAGTATCTTTTACTTTTCCCCATTTTCTTGCTTTTCCATCCGTTCCCATTCTATCAGAATAGTCCCGCTCCATTTCCAGGCTGGATGTCGTAGAAGGCGACTAAACCTGGTTTTATTTTTTTGTGTGTTGCTTTTGTGTTATATGTATTTTTAGTTAAGGATGCATTCTTGTTTTGTCGTATTGATTTAGTTTTGTCTTGTGTTGTCACAGTTATCTCCCACTGTTGTAAGCGCTGGTATAATAATTTAATTTAAATGAGCCTCTCGATCCCTTTTGGGTGGCTACTGAACAAAAAAGCGGCCAGGATTGAGGTTAATATGTCGCTGGCCTTCCTTTACTGAGTAGGGATAACTCTCCACCCCTGACATTTCGTCTCTGATATAGCCATATTTGTGCTGAAAAGGGGCGTTAAACTCCAACTAACTAACTGTTCCTTCAGTAATACTTTAAAACTGAATGGACACACAACGAGGCTCAAATTGGGAGTTTTTATGGCCGTTTGTGACATTCATTATACGATTTTAAACAATTGTTTGTTGGGTTATATCACGCATCGCCTGAGACTGGTTTTGTTACGAATGATTGAGTTTGCATTGACATGTAACTCCTTTCTGTGGTTATGGCTGCTGCAGTTATGTAAGTCTTATAGTAAGGTCATAAATGTTTCGCGGCCGAAAGTGGATAAAATTCTTAGTCACAGTCATAGCAATACAAACACACCAAATTCAGGTATTGGAGTTGAAAGTATAATGCTGTTTTTGCTTTCAGTAACAAACAACATTAACTGAACAGAAATCAAACAACTAGTGAGTTAATCACTGTAGTCATTTGCATCAAATCAGTCAGTGATTCAACATAAGTTGCCATGTTACACTGCCTTATTTTGTCACTAATGCTATAAAAGACATTGATTGCACATTTTTGTGATATTAACAGACAAAATGAGTCAAGGTCGTGGCAAAATGCAAGAATTCGCGGTAACTGCTCACGTTCGCGAATTAAGCAAAGCCCTCAACGGCTGCGCAAAATTTACAGCTTTAGTCTTCGGCAGTTGAATAAAGATATACCTCATTTTTAGACATTTTGTCCAATACAATGAGTATGTTTTCCTTTACACTGTGTCACTTTTGTCGTGTCAATTCATAGCTGTATATCAGCACTAAGAGTCCATTACAGATAGAGCCAAATTAGCTGTCCTAGGCTTTGCAGCTTATACTTAGTAGTATAAATGTTAGTAAAATTGGTTTTGGTGTGTCTATATTGTTTTACTGGGTATTTACTGTTGACTAGTTTGTGAAGTCTACTCATAACCCTTAGATCAGATCTATATTAGCAGTTTTGCATTTGTCATGTTTTATTTATACACTGTGATTCATCAAAAATACTCGCGCAATCTTTTTGTTATACACACTCAGTCAAAAGTTAACCGACATTTCAAATTTCTTCCACTGGCAGATTTCTGAGGACATTTTATGTGTAATCATCATTATGGCACGGGCACTACTTTGTTTCTAATGTGGCTGTTCAAAATTACCCCTGAACTTTCGCTGATGTCAGTCAAAAGCCGGGGGTGGAGAGGTCTGGTACCATGGGTGGGAGATCCCCCGGATGCTTCTTTTGGGTTTTTACCTAAGAGAAGTATTCCAAAGCCAGACCAACATAGAAAAGATATTATTGTACAATGAGACTGAGTCGTTAGGCACTGATATGTTATAGGAACTAAAGAACAGCAATCACACAAGATATTACAGTGAACTGATAAATATCTCTTGTGGTGGTTGGTTACTTACCACCCTGTTGTAGGCGCTAGCATAATCACTTACATGAGCTTCCCCTATCCTTTTCCATTTTGGGTCTTCGCTGAACAAAAAGGCAACGAGGTTGGGACGTTACTGTATCGTTGGCCATCCTTAACTTGGCGGAACTAAATCTCCACCAAAGACCTTGTCCCCGATATAGCCTATTTTTCAGTGTGATTTAAGTTAATGGAAATGGATTCATTCCGTTAATGGGTAGATTTAATTACGTTAACGATAACAGAAAAAATTGAAAACCAGGAATGAAACGTAAAAATTAACAACTGAAACTGAATAAATATAATCTCAGTTTTCATTGTACAGCTGTCACCAACATTGTAAAGAGATGCCGTGTACAGTACACGACGCAAAAGGGCGCAGTCTACACATATACAGTATATATTTAGGCGTATGTCATATAATTTTCAGTTTCGGGCCGAAGTGCTCAGGTGGTCAGTTTGTTTGCATTATACTGGCTGTAACGCAGACCGTAGCTACAGTGTGATTTAAGTTAATGGAAACGTATTCATTCCGTTAACGGATAGAATTTAATTCCGTTAATGATAACGGAAATGGAAATTGAGACTGATAACTTAACTGTAAAAAATACCCACAACTTAAATCACACAGCTATTTTTGTGCTGAAGGGATGGTAATTTCCCAACCAACCAACCACAGTCAACAGGTTGATATAAACTATTGGTGAAATGTTTGTTTAATCAGCATATTGTGTTGAAAGTGCCATTAAATTTTAACCAACCAACTAACCTTTAATAATTAGTATGCAGTGATGTAGTATGGTTTTGCTATAGACTGCTGCACATGACGGACTGCTGTAGTAATCACTAGTAATTGTGTCACCTGACAGAGTTGCTGGTTGCATTCGCACAGTTTGTCAGACAGTATTTTGAAAGTATTGCATTATCTATATTATGTACTTCATACATTGTCCAGAAAATAAACAAAATCATTACTGTAATATTTTCTTGTGGTGTATGTCACTTGAATGTTGTTAAGCTTAAACTTTGTTAAATTTCACACAAAACAAATTAATTGTTATGGTAGCTGTTCAGTGGTAATTTTGAGCATTCATATTACACGAGATAGTGTAGTAGTGCAATTAAGGTGAAGTGGACATTTTTGTGGTGGGTATATACAGTACAGTATTTCGTTAGAAATTGTGTCAGTGAAAGAATTTTGAAAATCCATTAACTTTTGAATTATAAGCAAAATATTGCATAGATACATTATGAGTTGCAGTGTATATAGACGGCTACCAAGTCTAAGTCATTTTGCCCATCTTGTGTGCTGTAATGTTAGCCATAGCGTATGGCTATATGTGCAAAGCAAATACTATTATCATAACAAATGTCAAAGTAATAGCGTGATATGTTCGTGACTTGCAGTGGTGAATTTGAACAAAGTCGTGTTAGATTACCGCAGTTAGCTAACAAAACCAAGTATGTAACAGGTTATGTAGCACCTCTGCCATTTAATATTGCCAAAGGTTCTCATCTGGAGCAAGTGGAGAAGAAAACTGAGGAGTGAGGACATACCAGCTAATTCAGTTCCGCTGCAAAAACCGTTGTTACAACGGACGTATTGTCACAAAAGCCTCTCTGATACTCCGAGAAAAGAACTGTTTCACTATACAGCCAAAATTGTCACTGCTATGGGACTACTAGCGTCAGTATGATTTCCACAGCATTGGATGGTAACAGCAAATACGCTACAAATCTTAAGTAGTCTAGTGAGCCAATAATGCTACTGTCAAGTGACGATTGGCTTTATAGTGCACAGTGCCGTCTGTCAGCGCCTCTGGAGTCTTTGACTTACTGGCGCTAAGCTAAATTATTATTATTATTATTATACAAAGCAAAGCAGCGGAACCGTTCATGCACATTCATTATGACGAGTTTGTACATGACGTGCTCAAGTACACAGATCCAGTGTAACTCGGCCTTTATCTGCCACGTCGTCAGGCCGCCAACGGACTTCCCGGTATAGCAGACAACACGGGCCATCTTATCATTCGTTGCTGCTTATTGCAAATTGTATTGCAATTTCCGGCGAAAACCACGTTACAGTAGTCGACCCAGAACATCACAAAAGCGTGCACAAGTATCGTAGCACCGAGCACCAGATGTGTCGGACGTTGACAGAGATGGTTACAACCCTAGATGAGTGTAGTTCAGTTATACTGTAGTTCTGCACTGCTATCTTGCTGTCGATCAGTAACACACTTTCTGGGATTCGATTTCATCATTACACCTACAACAATAAACACCGTCACTCCACGGTCATTTGGTAAGTCTGTAGCGTATCCGTTTATAGGTACATTAAAGAACCAGTGCACTGTATATCTATATCAGTTATCGTAATCGCAAAACGAAACTTGTGACGGATTATTTGTGGCAGTTACAATAAGATTAAAGAACTACAGTGACAGAGTGCCTCTGTATGCTAGTAGCTGTGTATAATAAAAAGGCTTGACAATGTACATTCATTCATTCACTGCAACTGTTAACAATTACTGAAATTTCTGTTGATTAATCATTCTGTTTTACTATATCTTATAAATTTATGTGTGATAGTTTTCAAGCCTCTCTTGTGTAAATTAGTGTTTCACTTCATCGTATACAATATGCAAACGACTTTTGGTGGTAAGCAGTAAAAAAGAATGACTTGCATGTATATTCCATCTTGGCAAGAAGACAACGACCATAAGTGACTGATGACATTTTAAATACAAACTGAATTTCATAACACAACGTCAGTATTATGCCATCATCAGTTTCCATTATACCTGAGATAAGGTCATACGATACTCCGGGTGAATCATAAGTTGCAGGTGACCACCAGTTCAAAACAGACCTGAGTATTGGAACCTTCTTCATTGGAATCTGCAGTCATAAACACTGACTATTTAAGATGTAACTGACCACTGAAGATCACTTTCATTTGTTTTCCACTTTATACATGATAAACATCATAAAAACTAAAAATACCATAAACGCATGAAATGCACAAAAACATTTAAACTTAGTGACTGATTGTTCCTAAAGGTGTACATATTTCAAACAAAATAATTAACATTTTCAATTCTACATACTCTGACATTTACTTTATAATTCTTCCATTAAGCTGTGGCAACCATTTTATTATTTCTATTTTGCTGCCAAAAAGGAATGAAATTATTAAACCTTTTATAACCAAAGACGATAGCTGCATAAATTAAGTAACTTAATAAGAAGTATTTAACTGAATATATCAAACATACGTGCAACACTGAAATGAAGCAAAATTAATAAAGGAAGGCAGTATGTTACAAAATACAAAACATGGAGTACAAAATTCAGTACACAAATGATAAACATAGTAAATGGTAGTAATCAAATCAAACTTCACTAACAAGCACCTGAGATTCAGCAGTATGTTGAGTGAGAAGTTCAACAGAAGCTCGTTGTATGCCCATTATGGCAGAAGCATTCAATGCTTCAAAGTGCTGTGCAATCAACAGGTTCACACTCACCAAAAAACTCATTGCTATCTCTTCACTTTTTACAATAATGACGTAGGGTGTAGTGGTGGTGCAAAATACATCTAATTTTCTAACCATATGTCACAATGGAACTGAATCAGGTTTTGTTCTATGCCCGATTTTCAGAGCTGTGTTAAAGCTGTTACAATAAATTTTGACAAATACTAGTTCAGTTAACTAACAGAACTGAAATAAGTCACGTGACCAACAAAATATCCCTTACAGGGGTAATCTACCATGCATGCACTATTACTCGTCAAAGTCAATCCACACACCTAAGTTTTAAATGCCTAGCTTTACCCATTCCAGAGATATGATTGGGCTCCCAAAATTTAAAATATGTCACTATATATGTGACCCCGATCACGCCAATTTCACGGGAGATTTGACCTCCGTAGGCTATGACTTTCTATAGTCTATAGAAATACCAAACTTAAAGTCTCTGTCTCCACCAGTTATGAAGATATGAAAGGCGATGCAAAATGTAGAAAATGGGGTGGTTTTGGGTAGCTAGCAGGGATCACTCTAGGTCATTGAAATATCATCATTTGATAGAGTGCATGTGAGTTCCTGTTAGCCTTGCATAGTAACTATGCCCATCATGATCTTGCACCATGTCTGAGATAGTGCGATATTGGTCAAAAATAGCTGAGTTTAACCCACCCCACCTGAATCTGGCACCCCTCTTGGGGGTGACCACACTGAAATTTCGCCAAGATCATTGGCTGCAGTAAACTCGAGTCCCCGGGCCATCGCAACACGTTGTTTGGATTATCCTTCATTTAGCCATTTTGGTAGCACTCCAAATTGTGACCGACAGACAGACAGACACACGGCAACAGCACATACCACGCTAGCAAGGCATATCGCGGTAAAGATGCATATGTAAGTATGTCACAGTGACATTAAAATAATTAATAAAGCACAACGGCTCTTGTGTTTACTCGGCTTAAAACAAAAGAATATGTTGCCAGAATGCAAACTTCCTATTTATTTTGACATAACATTAATAACAATATGTAACAGTTACATAGCAGAGTGCACAAGCAAGTAACTACTAACTTGTTGAGTCTTATGCATGTCTCGCCCAGTCTCATTGACGCAGTCTAGAATATCCTCAATGGTCATGTCAGTCGGAATCATACCCACTGTAATACAAGTGAGACCATCGGACATGCAACCTAACGATTTCACATAGACAAATGTGGGATTAATTGTACACAAGTCACGAACGACACGTGTAACAAGGCAATCGTAGATAGCAGACTTTGCCCGTAGTGTGCAATACAACTGGCTCAATTCTCTGTTAACTCTAGGCCTATGTATTTCCTTAACCTAAGTCCCGTTAATGCTAAATTAAATTCGCTTTCCTACGTCCATGTATCAAAGTCACTGGTATATTTGTTTCTCTGCCAACGTTCACTGTTACCATAGTTGGTCTGGCTTTGGAATGCTTCTCTTAGGTGAAACCCACAGTACCAGACCTGCCCCTCAAACCTCACCCCAACACACACACACACACAAACGTACTCATCGCAATACTTTGCAGACGCTCTCTCGGGCGAAGCAATAATGGAACGTGGCTAATCTAGCAGTAGACTTAGAACAATATCTGTAATATTACTGGGCTTCACAAAGTCATGCAACGCAAACGCAAAAAAAAACAAACAAAGCTTCCTCAACAGCATAACTGGCTAAAACCAAACAGGACAAGCATGTTCAAATATTTGTATTAGTAAACAATTCAATGCTATATATGGCACATGATAACTAGAAATTCCTCAGTCGAGGTAACACCCGACCACGTTTGCAACGTTTTAGCCGACCATGTCGAACTTCTGGCTGGCTGTTACTTATTTCTAGTTTCCAATTTGGGTCTGCGTTTCAGCCAGAGTGCCATAACTGCTTTACCAACTTCACTTTCATTTTTAATCAACTGCATTTTATCAGTGACCGTAAACTCTGACCTTCGAAACTGGGTCAAGGTCAAACAGCATGCCACCTAACTAGGTCAGAGATCATTTCGTTTGAAAGTTACTGTCCGGACACACATAGATGCAGATACACACACCTGACGGAGTGCTCTACCTAGACCACTAAGTGTGTCTGTAATAACACCCTTGTCACCCTTCCTCTGGAATTCTGACATGTATACAAACCAAGTGAAAGTCCTGGAAAATTAGTTCTGACTTTCTCAAACAGAGCTCTGTTGAAGTCATTCAGAGCCACAACTGCTGTATTTTGCAAACAAGTTGATTGTGGAAGCCAAACGTCTGTGATATAACTGCAAACACACAATGTATACAATAATTACATCTTAACCTCCGGAATTTCACTAAAGTTCATAATAAAAACTAACTCTATGAAAGTTAAAGTAATCTCGGGACAGCAAATCGAAATTTCACAAGTCTTCAACGGCATCTTTCAAAGCAAAAATCTATGCCTACCATAACCATTAGACAATGAAGTAGCCAAGCAGAGTGAACGCTGTTCTAAAAAACACCTGCTGAGAAATCATTCACTAAAACGTAAACTGAAGGAAGTTTTGCATCTAATATCTTAGAATAAGGAGAAATTAACAAGTTCGCATAAACTAAACACTGGACTTTTACAGGTACATGGTTAGTTACTTGCAGTTAGATTTGTGACCTGATACTTGCAATGCCATGCCATTCAGTGGACAAACTTTGACAGGTGACACGCAGGTTTCGATATTTCTCACGGACATTGAGAAGCTGCTGATAGGCAGATTCCAAACTGCGGAGTGTTGGCATCAGACGATGAATACACTGCACCAGCTCATTCACGTAGTCGGCTGCCAATATTCTGTATGTGACTACAGACAGATTCAAGCACTCTGACATTGCAGTACCGTAACGGAACACTGTAGTTGTATAAGCTAAGTATGTGCTTTAAAGAGAAATAAAACAGACAGTGGAAATACAATTCAGCATGCAATGAAAGCATGCACAGTCAACAAAAACGGAAATATCACCATTCACGGACAGTCTCTATTATACATGCATATATTATTATAGGCTCCAAGTGCCTATCATGAAAATACTTTATGAAGCAAAAGAACGGCCTTCGCGCGTTCGGCTATAACTCCGCCAAAAGTGAACCGATTTGAATGAAATCTGGAACAGTGTGAGCCAAATGTTGGGGGCTGGCCCTGGCTAATATTCGGCGCGATCTCCTCAGTAGCGACAGTTTCAAAGACAGCCGAAATTTTGTTTTTTTTGTCCGGTAAATAACGCACGATTTCGCCGATTTCCCGTCTGTGAAAAATTTTACGACATTTCAACACAACAACGTAAATCGGTGTCGCCACGTAAACTTTTGGAACAGAATTTTGAAAATTTTACGACAATACTCGTGACTGGGTTGTTTTACAAAAAAAAACAAAAATTGTTCACAAAATTTCCAGGTTATGTGCCATTTGATAAGTAAGTAAGTAAATAAGTAAAGAATATTTATATAGCGCAGTAAATCATACATCACACTGCGCTGTGATTTCTCAAAACCCAAATAAATGAGCTTTCTGATATCGCCTAAACTATCCGTAGCTACATGTAATCATCTGTCACAGACTTATTGGCAAACTGTCTCATACAAGTTCCTATTAACATTCCATAGTGTCCCTATCTTGCACTGTTTCATAGATATAGCGAGATACTGGTCGAAAGTCGCCGATTGTAACCCACCCCACCTCTATTTGGCGCCCCTGATGGGGATAACCACATGGAATTTCGCCGAAATCTTTGGCAACAGAAAACTATAGTCACCGGCTGGGATATCGTACGGCGTTGTTTGCGTGATCCTACGTTTAGCCATTTTGGTACAATACCGGCGTGTGACAGACGGACGGACAGACGACGACAGCATATACCGCACTAGCATAGCGTCGCGCGGTCATAATTACAGTACAATCAACATTAAACTGTCAAAGACATGTCGTAACATTATGAAACTAGACGCAATACACTATAACGACAAAAGAATTACAGTCATTGGCATCAAGCGGACAAAACCGTAGCCATGTTCCACGACTCCTGACGTTCACACAGGTTATGAAGGCTGTGTTTGTGGCATTGTTCAGTCTGTCTTTCAGCTACAACAGATAGCATACGACAGCTTCAAGTTCACGAGAAACTACCAACACACATCCATTTTGCCGGCTGTTTTTACAGCGCGACGCTATGCTATCGCGGTATATGCTGTCGTCGTGTGTCCGTCCGTCTGTCCGTCCGTCTGCCACAAGCCGGCACTGTACTAAAACGGCTGAACGTAGAATCATGCAAACAACTCCATACGATAGCCCAGGGACTCTAGTTTTCTGATGCCAAAGATCTCGGCGAAATTCCAACGGGGTCATCCCTAACGGGGGCGCCAATAGAGGTGGGGTAGGTTCAGATCAGTGATTTTCGACCAGTATCTCGCTACCTCGCAGAAACGATGCAAGACAGAGACATAGTTACTATAGAAGGCTAACAGTAACTCGTGTGTGCTCTATCGAATGGTGCTATTTCCACTGACCTTGAATGACCCCTAAGTACCCTAAGCCACTCCATTTTCCACATTTTGTATTCTTTTTCATATCCTCGAAGTGGGTGGAGATAGAAACTTCACATTTGCTAGGCGAGATGATCGTAGCAAGTCTTATCCCACAGATGACAAATCGTCACTGAAAGGGGCGTGGTCAGGTCACATGAACCATTTAAATTTTGGTGGGCACCAACCATATCTCTGGAACAGCTAAAGCTACAGTGGTGAAATCTTGTAGGCAGGTAGGCTATATCAAGTCCCAGCATATACGGAGAACAAATCACCTTTAAAAGGGGCGTTATCAGGATCAAGTGACCCACTTTAAATTTTGGGGCCCCAGTGATATCTCTGGAATGGATAAAGCTAGAATCGTCAAGTTTTGCACACAGGTAGACTGTATCAAATCCTAGCTTGTGGATGAAAAACCACCCATAAAAGGGGTGCGGTCAGGGTCACGTGACCCATTTTCAATTTCTATGCTCGCCATCATATCTCCGGAACAGCTGAAGCAAGAGTCGCCAAATTTTGTGTTCAGGTAGTATATATCAAGTGCTAGCCTTGGAATGACAGACTACCCCCTAAACTGAAAGCCCTCACTCGAGATCATACTGACCACTTTAGCAACGTTTTTAACTTTTTAGCCAAACACGGTAATTGTTTGGCTTATTCTTCTCGGCTGGCTGTTACTTAAGTAAGTAAAGTAAATCTTTATTATGACTCATCAAACGTGAGCACTGAATAAGAAATGGCACAAGAAAAGACAACACATATATAAAACACACACTCTAAAAACACGGATTAACTA
>Ga0209780_1003912_pt1 | contig 11307 bp, 6 predicted proteins | sample WorMetexBAHAMAS2_FD_187384 | JGI IMG/M metagenome (GOLD analysis project Ga0209780, IMG submission 187384) | Marine gutless worms symbiont microbial communities from Max Planck institute for Marine Microbiology, Germany - Inanidrilus exumae... | ecosystem: Host-associated > Annelida > Digestive...
GCTGAGCATCATCAACATCTGATTGTATGGAAGGTAAGAGGGGAGATTATTTGACCAGCTCAGTGCTGTTGCGCATCATAATTGTGCACATCATATGCACACCTATATAATGATCAGTTCGGTCAACTGGATCGGGCTTTGATCTTGCTTGGCTTAGCTGTCTTCCGAGCGCCTCTGTGTCTTCGTTGTACTTGGTGCTATATGTAGAAAAAATTGATTACATCCTTTTCTTTACCTTTTAGACAGCTGTGTGACAGACTAACTTTAATACTGTAAGGTGCCCCTGTAACAGACTCTTGTATCGTGAAGCGTCACCTTAATCTGCACACTGACATTACATTACATTACATTTAGTCCGCTGAGCCTGTGGGATTGGCCCTTGACCTAGAAGACTGTCATCCTTCAGTGCTATTACACGGTTGGTTGGGTCACCTGACCTGTAAAATCGTCTCCGAAATGACCTATAATGTGTCGCATGGACGTTAAACCCTATAATACCATACCCACCACATTTCTGGTATTTGTTTGGAGTGACTGAGGCTAACAGAGACATCCACACTTCTGAGTGACGATACAACGGGATGCCGACTCATACTGGTCACCAGTGCCTCTGCCTCCATCACTGCCACTATTTTAGTGCCCTTCCCAATTTATCCTGGTTTGAGACAGGCACTGAGTTATGCTGGACTGTGGCATTAAAGAGAAATAACAACAACACACAAACAATCTCAATGAGCAGGACTCTGACTTTGACCTGCTTAATTCCAAGCCAGTCAGCGAGATCTCGAGCATTTGCGAGTGCCGTCGACAGTCCGACAATTCTCACTGGTCGTTCAGTGTGAGAAGAGATGAAGTTTGTTCTTGAGACGATCACTTCAAGTACAGGACCGCGGTCATTGCCTGTCACACAGTCCATCTGCCGTTTCACTCTGAGATGCAGCTGCTTAGTACGCAACTAACACAACTCAACTACAATGTGAAACAAACTCCAATACAACACTGTCAGTTTGGAAAATATATGGCCAATGACATAGCAATATGTTTCTGCTGCTTCTGCTTCGCCTAAGCTCATGTCCCCCACCATCTTCCCTGCAGAATATCTGCTCTGCGACCATCATAAGAACAAAATTTCCACCTCACATTTTGTCCAGGTTTCCCACTATTCTTTTTTCACATAGGCTGGTTGGGTTGCCTGAAAGTACTTCAGGTATACCCACACTCTCTATTTTGACTGCCACAGTTGTCTGTGGTGATCAATAACAATAAAATCAAATCGTATATTTATACGGCGGCCCTTAAAACTTAATTATCAGAGGCGCTTCCTACATGCCATGTAGGCATGGTGAAAAAGCCCAGTCTTAAGATGTAGCTTAAACTGTTTGCGAGAGTTTGTGTTCAATGCCCATCCTAATGCTAATCAGGGGTATAAAACACCCATAGGATTTCAACCTTACTTAATCCACTGGCTTCTGAAGGAAAAAACACCGCATCCTTTACGTCAGGCTGGCCCTCCGATGCTAGTACCAAAATATTTATTGCAAAGTTAACAAAAAGTCACAATAGAGTAAAATGAAACCAAACCGCACCAAGCAAGTGAATTTCATCAATGACTAGCAGCGTGACTGCCTTCACATAGCTACGTGTCTGCCAGCTACGGCTAATGCCGTCCCATTTCTCAGGCGTTGTCACAATCACATCGGCGTGAGCAACTGCCTGCATGTCTGGTGCGACGTCGCCCGTCAACTCCACGACCCTACAGCAACCGACAACTGTCTAGACGGCATCAGCTGCCACAGCGGACATTACACAATACGCAGTATCTGCTTCTACTGTAAACTTCAAAATTAGAAGATGGAATTCAATGCCCCAGCGTCAATGTGGCCGCCTTTGCTACCATATACTTGAACAAAGGCGTGACCTTTGACCTCCAACATCTAGCCAGGTCATCAGTTGGGGCTGGTAAAGTAAGTAAAGTATACGTTGATTTGTATAGCGCATCATCATAACTACCTCTAATGCGCTCAGACATGGATCAGATTTACCTGCAAATTACATCATGCCTGCCTTTACTCACCAGCAGCAGAGCTTCACTGCCCTTTGGCTGGTACTCATTTTACCTTCCCACGGAGGGTAGAAGGCTGATTTGACCTGGGTGGTTGGTTACATACCGAAATAAAGTGCCGCCTCCGGGAGTCGAACCCGGACACGGTCACCCATCCCAGTACTAACTGGGCTCAGCGTAGGTTAACCTCGTTGATCAAGATCAATGCATTACCACTACACCAAACCGCCACCTACTCTCCCGTTAGGGAGAGTAGGTGGCGGGAATATCTCCCGGCAGGAGATATTCACCGCTGGTGAATATCTCCTGTCAGTTTTATCAAAATTATTTAAGCCATTCACGAGATATTGTGAAAGGATAAATAAACGAACAGGACAATGGGACAGACTAAAAACATAATGCTCTCGCCAACATTGTCGGGTGGTGATGGCATAACAACACAGCTTATGATATTACCAAATATTCAGGAACCTATATCTTTGCATTCAATCAGCAGTAAGCAAACAATAATTCATACTTTTTGCCAAGCATCTGTTCAATTCTGACTTTCCAGTCTTCAATGCGTTCTCGGACAAGAGCTTTCAATGGTGCAATATACACTGCCTAAAACAGAAATAAACACAAAAACAAAACAAGCATAAGAGTTTTCATTATATACCGTGTCTCAAAAAGGTTAACTATAAAAACCAACAATCAACTTGTAAAAAATACTACAGTCTTCATCCAAATATCAAAATATCATTACACATAATCACCAGTACAAATAAATTAACTCACTTTTGTGTTTGGATACTCGCGAAAGATGCGAAATATTGCCAGTTCAGCAGCAACTGTCTTTCCGGAGCCAGTTGGTGCACCAAGCAACACATTGCAGTCAGTGTGATAAAGTGGGTGAAAGATCTGTGTCTGGATTGGATTGAAGTGACTGAAGTTGTACAGTGACTGTAGGCGACTGTCATTCAGAGCCGAGACAGGCAATGGCTGCAGATCAAGCAGCTCTAAATGTCCACACAAAACACACACAATTTTCAACAGAATTTAGATTACATCACGCCTTCATCACACAAGTTTATATTTCTGATTAAGTGGATAGCATTTATTGCAAGTCAACTTGTTTGAACAGTTGAACAACATTCGTCTGAGAACAGTATTTATGTCAAGAAAAAGACATATACGCACAAGTAATTATTCACAAACTACACAGATTCCATTCAGAAATCTCAATAAATAATCGGCCAACTGTTTATTCAGTTAAGGCCTTTCCCTGCAAACAACTTCACAAAAATTCATTCACAACCTTTTAAGTAAACGTCTGTCAGACTAATAACCCAACAAGCCACGGCAAAACATAACCTCCTTTGTGAAGGTAATGCAATTACTGCACACATCTATTGCAAATTGACATTTTACATTTCAATCAATTATGGCTATTCTTTCCAGCTGACAAAGATACTAGTTTAGTAATTACAGCCACTGGAGTGATGGTATAAAGGTAGCAACACTCCTTTCCTCACGAGTCGAGTGGTGGATGAAGAAATAATGAGTAGGCCAGTGGCTGGGGTCCGTGCTCTGAGTTTCCTGCAGTGCTTTGACACTGTTGGTGGTGACAAAAACGGCCTGTGAACAATCCGTGACACATTCCCAAAGGTTTTCTACCAGAACTAGTAAAGGAAGATAATTTGAGGGAGGAACTGGATAGCTCAAGTTTACCTAAAAACAGCCATAAAGTGTAAGTGGCAGTGGCGTGGTAGTAACGAAAAATAGTGAAGCATATAAGGACTCGCCCATCACAAACAGTGGAAATGACTGACTGAGTTAAGGTTTTACATCCCACTCGACACAAAATAGGTCATTTTGGAGACGTTCTTCCTAGCCAATCTCTTGGCTAAGTACTGAAGAAACTAAAACAAACACAACAAATGCAAGCAACACGAGAACAAAATGACCTCAGCTAACATGAAAGAACAACACATGAAAGACAACCTAAATAAACAAACAAAAAGGAATCTAAACCTAACATGCAAAATGTAAGAACTGCTCGTATGCGTGTGCACTGCATATCTTCGTGCGCAGCTGTTGTACACACCACAGCACAGAGCAGTTCTGATTATCTTCACTCCTATCCTCCAGACAAGCACCACAGCTCAGGGGAGGAGGGGGAACTGTGGAAATAAAATGAAGTTTTTACAACAACTGCATCAACCTATATGCACTTCATAACAGTATATTCACGTTCACTGTCATATGAACTGACAGAAATGAACCTCAAACATCTTGCAATGGCAGCTGGCAATATATTGCTAACTTGATGCAAGCCAGTCACAAAAGTAGTCACCATATTACTGTACTTGTAGACAGAACTGAGAACAGCAACAAAGGATTCACCAGACCTGTGTGTGGTGGATGTTTCTCGGGTAAAATGAGATGTTGAAATGAGATGGGGAACGTCATTTCAGATCCAAGCCACCGATCAGATATCACACGAACATAATACTGGCTTGGTAGTGGCTCAAATATCGGAATGGTAAACACAACAGTCTGAACCTGTTGCTGTTGAACCTGCATCAGATTAAGACATGAAGTAAACACACGAGAAATAAAACAACAAAGACAACAACAGTGTAAAAGAAACAAAACTGAACAGTAGTCAGTAGAGTGCATATCTCTATCATCAATAGACTGAAATCAGCACAGTGTCATTACAACCTGAGTAGCAGGTGCATCAACCTAGATTTACAGGCACTGTGCCATGACTGGGTTTTCCCAATTTCACTTTCACTTTTCACACTATCTATAAATATGCTCAAATATGCAAAATACATGGCAGATCACTTCAAACATTTAGTCAACTCTTCTGTAATCAAAATCCATATATTCCCTAAATTTGATGGAAATCCATCCACAATTTATCCTGCTAACATACAAGCACGGATCAAAACACTACCTCTGCCAACATGTGGAGAAGGCAATCTGCATCATATTCCAAGTAACTGCCAACTCAAAAGCAAGCACCAAGTAAATATCACATACAGAGCTAGTTATTCTAATGTGAACAGAATGCGGTTCTGCAGAGACTGGCAGCATGACAACGTAAACATGCATTCAGAGAAACAGCAACTTACATGTTTCTTATGCATCATGAAGTACTCCGAATGGTACATGTGGTTGTTGTCCGGATCTTCAATCCAGATCCAGAATGGCTCACCGGTCTTTCCATGTGCACGGTCATTCCACTTGAAATTGCCAAGAATCTTCAGCACAACACGCAGCACCGTGCGAGTGATTGGCTGGATGGACGCCTCGACGTCCAGCTGCGGAATCTGACTGATACAGTCCTTGACTCGTGCACCCATGTTAATGTGTCGGATCATGTGACCTACACATGACACAGAAAAATGCCCAAAAAATGTAAATCTGAATATGCTACTACATAATTAATTGTCTCAATACATTATCAGTCCCATGCCATGTCAGTAGTAACTGTGACAGTGAGACATTTATTCTTTGACATATTCAAGATCTTAATTAACTGTGTATGGCTAGGTAGAAGGTTGGGCAATGCAACAAAGGGATTTCGATTACATACCTGATTCCATTTTCATGGACATTTTCTATGCAAACCTGGGTATGCTGGCGTCCCCTTGGTTTTCTTCCCCATCTTGTTTCAGAAAAAACTGTTGGGGATACACGGTACATGTTTTTTCCAGTGCCAGATGTCATTCTTGTCACCCAACCAACAGTGTCAAAGTACTGAATATAAAGCACTGACCACAACTAAGACCTTGCTGCATTCTTTGTTCATCCACCACCAGACTCCTGACGGATGGGCGTTGCTCCCTGTATGCCAGCGCCCCAACGCCAATACCCAGACAAAGAATTCACTTAATAACATCATAATCCACATTTCATTTCACGTGGTATAAAGACACAGTGTCCAATGCAATTTGGCAAAATGCCACATCACCATCTTGTCACCCCTCATGGTGGCCAACGCATTCGTCTGCTGCATGTGTGAGACAGGCACATTCGCCCGCGATGGTAGGCAAACGATGTGCAGTGCATTGGTGTACAAACAAGTTACAATGGGCCGACACATGCCCCCCTCAAAATTCGACGAGCTGTCATATACTTTTGCAACCGCTCTGTAAGAAAGCGTAGGATAAAGCTCTGTTTTTAGCGAATAACAGATAAACGGTCGTTAAAACTATATATTAAAATGTAAAGTTGTTTCATTTGGGATATCCGTCGACAGCAGTGTGATTTTCGTTTTGATTTATTTTTTTGTTTTAGTTTTCGTTTGCGTTTTAAGAATATTTTTTAGTTTTAGTTTCGTTTTAGTTCTACGGTATTTTTCGTTTCAGGTTTAGTTTTCATCTAATTTTAGTCTTGATTTTACTTACTGTTAGATACTAACAACAACAATAAGGCAGTATACAGCACAGACAGAGTTACTCGTGGTTGTCGTTGTCATCATTATCATCATCATACGCACAGGTTTTGGCCACGATGTCCACCGAGGATTTTAGTTCCTCCACCCCGCAAGATAGCTTAGAGGATAAATTACATCCACCTGATGGTCACTCCACCCCATTGCAACTAAGCCACCTCTCCCGCCAGATCTTTCAATATAATCAGCTTAGTAGCTCTCTTTTAGACCTTTTCAATAACTGCAATATCACCTTTCTTATATGGGGACCACATTGAGTTTGCACAGTAAAACAAAAGAATCTTTATCTAAATAAATAAAACTTCTTTTAATAACACTGTATGCTTTGTTAACTTTATCGTTCAATCATATGATCCGAAAAGGCAAGTTTTGAATCAAATTTGACTCCCAGATCATTAACAGAATCAACCTTGGTAAGCTCATAAGCTCAGAAAATTGCATATAAACGTGAACTCCTTTACTTAAATCCACCACCCAAGGAAATACATGTGGACCGCTGTATAGTTTAGTATATATATAGTATCGGTAAACCACTCTCGCGTCCATGCCTCCATGGCGGCTGGCCGCATGTGTTGTCAAAGAAGCTACTGCAACGATCCGCACATTCCCGGAATTTGAGTGGATTCTGCTCCACTGCGGATGGATCCTAACTCCGCGTGGTAGGCGATGCCACTGTTAGCCAATCAGATGCGCGATAGGCCAAGCTGCCGAAGTCACGTGACAAAGAGTTTACGAAGATGGCGGTGATATTATATTATTGTTTGTGACAATTTAACATTAAAAGTCAGTTTGTTGATAACTTCCGTCTTGTTTGTTACTGCAGTTGGCGGCCGGTTTTACGAATTATCATATTTATTAAGTCTGATTGTTTCGTGAGTAGATTTGTCGCAAATATTATACTTCCACTAGCTTAAAACTTATCAGCTCTTCAACTGTAATCTGTGTAACAGTTACAGTTGAACACTTCAACTAAGCAATAGGCTGCATCTATGCCCAGCGTGCAGGCATTGCAGCCAAAGAATACTAATTAACAAAAATCACCATATTGCTTACAACAGCATTTCACTATAATGTTCATGACAACACTGCCACCAATCATCAGCAGTCACTCAGTTTCACTACCTGGAAATCCACTGTCTCTGACATCAATCGCTATTCAACACGGATACTGTCATTTCCAAAAGTAGTAATATGAAAGCATGAATATTTACCAATTTCTTTCTTGTCCATATCCCTCAACCGGTCAACTGAGAGTCCGCATTCTTCAATCTTAGTCAGCACTTCAGCAGGAAGGTATGCAAACTGTCTCAGAGGATGTTCCCAGGCCCACAGACGCTTCTCAACAACCTTACTCAACTTCAGCAGTCGACCTGACATCAGCGGCCAGTTCCTGCGCAGTGCCATCTCAAACAGACCTCGAATTATACGTGCCGCATTCTGCAACATTTGCACATATTAACCAACTTAGTTATTCTAACTCTGAAGTTTTCAAGAATGTTCACTTTCACCATCACATAAATATTATATTATTGTAATGCATATTTTAACATCATCACAGGTGCAATCTAACACAATAACTTCAACTGTGGGCAACAACTGCTAATTGATAACAATGCCTTAAAATTAAAGTTTGATAAAATTTGAATTTATTTCATCAATACTTTCATTTAAGGTGTATGCTACTGTTCTCTATTGTCGTGTCATGATGCATTACAAATTTCCCCTCGTAAGAGATAAAAGCATTAGCTTCAGTCTAACATATGCAACATAGTGCTCTGAATCAACCAAAACAGACTAGTGAATTACACTGTGTCTTTAAGAAACCAGACCACTGATAAATATTCAAATATCTTCAACAAATATGGGCCAATATCAATTACAATTTTTCACAAAAACAACTCCAAAATGTCTCCCAAGTTCATATACCTTGCAAGTTTTGATAAACATGGATTTTAGATTATTTCAATGGCAACCATCTATAATACGATACGATATAGTATATTTATGTGTGCTCAAATGTTGACAAGATGTCCAACCTAATCTAGCGCACAGCACAGAAACAAAATAAGGAAAAACAAATAACAAAAACCGAGTACCTTCAAAGAAATGGTCCGGGCAATAGTCCATGAAGGCAGTCCAGGAAGAAAAGTTAAACTGAAACCTGGTAGGTTTAAGCCGGGAGTGAAGAGAGAGGGAGACAAGTTAAGAGACAAGTTGACAACTGTATCAAAGAACTGGGTTTAAGCAAAGGTGATTTTCTTAATTAAAACATTCAAACTACACACCTGAGAGACTGACGAAAGAATTTTTGACAGAGAGGAAGGAGACTTCTTTGAATGATTTTTAAAACATTTGAAAGAAAATCTATGACTGTTTGGAAGTGCAGGAGCTCAAGTCCAAGAACAGCTTACAGCAAGATATTGGTTGAAAAAGTCCTGCGATGGAAGAGACCTTGTTCTTATCTAGGAAAAGTATCCAACAGCAAGGACCCGATCTCATGGCATCGAGAAACAGGTCTCCATCATTCAGCGGTTATGCATAAGATAACATGCATCTAAAATGTGTGAAATAAAAGTCTGTTAAAATGGTTGCCATAAAAATAGCCTAAGCTGGTACCATTTTATCAAATCTCACAATTTATACATGAAAGATTGCAAACTCTTTGCAGATTCTCTGTACCAAAAATTATTGACATTGGGCCACACTTGTTAAAATTATTAGAAAAAGTAGCAAGAATCTATTTTTAGACATACTGTAGTTACAAAAAAGACAAGAATCACGACAGAAAATCAGTCATCACCTGTGCAACATAAGCCTCATCAGAGACCAGCGAGAAGTTGTCAACTCGGCCTTGAGAAATGTGTGTCTGGAGAAGAATGTTCACTTTGCCATACGAGTTTTCCGACCCACCAGCAACATTCACATGACAAGACTCCAGGCGGTGACGGTCCAACTCCTCCAGTTCCTCATCTCGTACCTTACGACATCACGTCCATCTCAACATCAGTTCTGCCCTCACTTCTTACATATATGACAGCTAACGTTAATCTTCACTACCATGTTCCATGCTAACAATTTCGTTGTTGCAGACATTATGAGCCAGTCGGGAGTTTTCAATGCTAAATCCATAATTCCATTTTGTAAAGTTAACAAAGTTAACTCAAGCAGATTACTCACAACAACCTACATTGTGATAACTACACACACAATAGCATCTCTACCTCTGACAAAGCATACCTAACTCCATTTTCACGGCCACTTTACTACAGGTAAACCAGGTTAACCAGTTCCTCAGTTTTATTCTTCTAGTTGTTTTGGAAGAAAACATTTCAGGATAAGTGACACTAATCTTTGCGGGTCAGATGCCCTTCCCGACAGGCAACCAACAGTGTCAAAGCACTAAAGGAAACCTCCTACACTGCTTTCTATTTACAATAACCTCTTTTGTATTTCTCTGTAGCCATCTCAGCTGTTTATTGCCATAATAATGACAATAATACAGTATTTGTAGTCAGCAGTGCCTTAAAGTCCCACGATACAGAGGCACTAGTGTCATGCTCTGGGTAATACTGACTCCACATCCCCTTCTTCTGTTTACATGTACAATGTGTGTAAGTATATTGCATGTCCATAAAACGTATTGCAATTTCCACTTTGAATACCAATAACATTATAGTGAGATATTAATGCACATATTACTATTATTATTATTATTATTTAACACATCACATTAGATCATATACATTAACGTGTGTTCTAATGACGCCAATCAGCTGTCTTCTATCTTCGTTTATTTTCTTGCAGTCTAGCCACACTTGTTAATGTGCTACTGAAAAATTAAAACTCGAGTGCTTACGTGCTAAATGATATAGTGAATATTTTCTGCAATATACGTAGTCAACCATACATCCACCATCACCACCATCTCAACTTTAATAGCTGTTTTTTTTTGCGTGAGCCTGGGTCAGCCTGTTCCTCGTGGCCCTCTTGTTCCATCTGTTCTGGAACAGAACCTCTTGGAATAAGTGGTACAGGTTGTCCACAGGGCCAGAGGTCCCTCCCATCAAAGATCCGAAGGAAACGTAAACTACTGGTGAAATTAAACATGAGAAATACAGCAAGATGACCAACATAAAACGGTAAACTGTGACAGTTCATCAGGTCAGCCGACTAGTATCTTAACACAGAGCATATGCATGCAAAATCTGATAATCAAAATATACCACTCAGTCGGACAATACCTTGATCTGGTCAAATTCTTGTGCCTTTGAGACCATTTCAAAAACTCTGTCCTCTGTCATCACTTGTACAAACAGTTCGTTGAATACCTACAACATGAAACTCACACATGAATCTCCATCAGGTTAACACATTGCGTGGTCGAAGTCGGGCGGGGGCAGTCCGATCGTGGGCAGTCCGAGCGGTGGCAATCCGAACGGGACTGAACTCGAGCACGCAAAATCGGCCAAAACAGGAAGTAAATTTGGGTCAACTTTGGAGACCCACCCTGGCGAATTGGGACAAAATATCAAAAAATAAACCCCCGTCGGCAACTTTCGCACCATCTGGGGACAATATGGCGCAAGAACCAGATCGATATCACTTACCAGTTTTCTGGGCTACCCCGACCCGTTTTGGTCCTCTAACTCAAGTTCGCAAGTTTGAGAATTTTCAAAAAATTCTCCATCCCCAACCCCTTGGCCCAAGTCTGAAATTTAGCACACTGGTGGGGGGTGGGATACCCCAAGGGGAAAAATGGGGCCCCCAGTTCCATTTTCGGGGAGTTACGGGGTCAAAG
>Ga0209780_1003913_pt1 | contig 11306 bp, 8 predicted proteins | sample WorMetexBAHAMAS2_FD_187384 | JGI IMG/M metagenome (GOLD analysis project Ga0209780, IMG submission 187384) | Marine gutless worms symbiont microbial communities from Max Planck institute for Marine Microbiology, Germany - Inanidrilus exumae... | ecosystem: Host-associated > Annelida > Digestive...
GATTATATGTACTTGTATTTGCACTGAAATTGTACATGTTGATGTTACTTTCTCCTCCTGTCTCTTTCTTTTTTGATGTATTCGTGTTTGTGTTGTTTTGTTTCAGGCGACCAGTTTTAATGAGCTTATTTGCTTTTCTGGTAGTCTTTCAAGTGCTACATTTATTACATTGTAATTTTTTCTGTTATTACTTGGAAAATAAATTTTGACTGATTGATTATAAGATGTGTCTGTTGGAGTACGGATAAACTATTAGGGGCAGTCTATGACGACTATAATAGTAGGCCTACAAAGGAAATATCTGACTATGCCAATACTGCGCTATGCATCACTGCGTGACGCGTCGCGCAGTAAAATGTTTTCAGCTTCAGGAGGCAAAGCTCCCTGACCCGCTCATCAGGGCTCTGCCTCTGAACCCCACTGGGGGCTCCGCCCAGACCGCCATAATAGGAGCGCCAGCTCGCCATGCATCGTCACACGACACGTGCACACAGACCGCGGAAGCACGAGGTCAAGGGGGTCAGTTAACCCCCACTTTTTGAGTGGGGGTCAAGCAATGGTTTTTGACCCCCACTTTTTCGTGCCGAAACCTGCAGTTGGTTCTCTTTTACGGAGGCACTCAATGCAAATATCGTCGTTTTCCTGGGCGAGAATGCAGGGACATTCCTTTCTAGACACATAAGACACGCACTGTCAATGTTCCGTCTGTCTTATACACTTGTAGTCAGCTGTGCTTAAATGGCTAAGTGGCCATAGACCGCTGAAGCATTGGGTCAAGGGGTCAGATGACCCCGCGCACCACTTTTGGAAGTCGGGATCAAGCAATGTTGTTTAACCAGTCACTTCTTCCCGCATAGGCTTACGTCTATTTTTAGTGTTGAGTTTGTTGTCTTCGTAGGTAGCAGTGCCCCTGCTAGCATGGAACGAAAAGACAGAGACATGCATCACAAATAATTGTCGCTTATGGATTCTGCAAAAAAACCCTTCCGCTGGTCGAATAAAAGCTAAAAGGCTTTCAGCTTTAGGGGCGCTTCGCCCCCTGACAAGGGGATCTGCCTCTGGACCCCGGTGGGGGCGGAGCCCCCAGACCCCATTACACGCTCGCGCTCGCCATATGTTTACCCCCACTTTTCAACACCTTCTGTGGTCTATGCATGCGCAGTCAAAAAATTCCTTAGAATATTCCCTGAATCACTCCGTACCAACTAGAAAACATAGCCAGTCGTATCGACATGCAGACCCATGCCGACAACGGCCGCAGGTAGCACAGGTGTACGGAATACTGGCCATGATCACTGGCAACCGTGCATGCGGTTTTCTTGACCGTGTGACCTTGACCTTAGACCTTTCGACCTATGGGTCAATGCATGCCGAGCGACTGCTATAGAGTATATGTGTAGCAAACTAGCAAGTATGGTGTTGATAGCTCAAGCCGTTTTCCTTTTAGAGCGCAGACAAACTCACAGACAGACGCAACTGAACGCCATAGCCACGCCGGTGGCTATGCCGGCGCGTGGGTAATTATTCTGACAATTTCGATATCTTCCACTAAATATCTTATTTCTTCAATTACACTGGCACAAGAACACATGAAACTTTTAACTACAATTAAACTGGTCTCTGAAAATGTGCATGCAATTACTTTAGTGTCAGCAGCCAGTATTTACAAAATATTCAACGAAAGTAGTAAGTTTAGATTAATGTTGCAAGCCAAAGCTGTAGTAAGTGCACATTATCAGTTACCGTTTGTCACATATTACTACTACACAGCGAAGCCTATCCCCATATCACGGGCCGAGCAATAGCACCAGCCACCAGCCCTGTGTTAACGGTGACTGGCCTTTGTCAATGGGAAATTGGTTGGTTGGTTTGAGTTTAAAGGCGCTTTCAACACAATTCAGGTCATATCGTGCTTTTATAATAGGGAAAACACAGCTACCCAATTTTTACCCCACTCCTAAGGCCAGTCCACAAACTTCCGCCAGTTTTCCATCAAAGCGCCGTCAGCACCACGCGCATCCATCATCCTGGGCGGCGCCTGCCTCCGCAACCACCTCCGCCATCAATAGGAGCCCATCCGGCTGGCTAGCGACGCTGCTACGTGCAGGACTGGGAGAGACGTCACACAGACAAATGGAGTAAGAAGGTATAGTTGGATAAATTTGGTAGAGTTTGTTTTGAGTTTGTGAGTTCCAAGTTTGTTGCCACAGTCTTGTCATGATTACAGATCGCCCGAAACTCACTACCAAAATAGCCCTCTACGGGATGTCTAGATTCCATTTTTACCGTTATAATCATTCAAAGTCTTTCCCCTGGGCTTTTCACCGTGTACAAGGAACGTACTTCCCACATTTTTGGCAAGGTCCGATGTCTGACATTGGGTACCGTAAACCACGTATGCCGTTGCAGCTGCCTGGCTTCTGGCATGGAAGAAAAGCAGACTAAATTCGAAAGTGAAAGTAAGTAACACGTCAGATAACGCTGGCATCACTCAGTTGCAGGCGCATGACAATAGGTATCATCGAATGCAGGAACTAAACAGCTTGTGTGTCAGTAAATAAGTAGACAGTTGTGTCACCTGTTGAGTACGCCGGTGGGAAACGCTCTCTTCGAGCCTATATTGCAGTGTGTCCCAAGATACACTGCTACCCGTCTAGTTTCTCAAATCAACTAAATGTGAGAAATAAAAATACTGTAATTACAGTCACGAACAAATGTTGCACAATGACCAAATAAAGTCTAAATAATTATACATACATACACACGTGCACTCTGCCTAAAAGCACCACAGACAATGTCACCATGTAAAAACAAACGACTTCTGCATCAGCAGACAATGGAGTAATTTGCATATGTCATAAATTCATGGCTGATAGCATGCCAGAGTCTCGGTATTAGACATATACTGCTATGCACCAGCCATACAGCCAGAGTTCAATACAAATTTTAGTTACTACAACCTCTTCCGCACTGTCATGTGATCTCCGTCAAACAAGACCTTCATTAAGTCGGCAGTCAAATGCAGTTTACTGCCTATGACAATGATGAGTGCAATGCCATATAGCAAGCTTTGTGAACATAAACACCTGACTAACAACGACAACAATGGAAATACCAGCAGTGCTGCAATTCGCATATCATATCAGCACGTAGTGTTACTACAGTACGTATCACAGAGTCAATACAGAACAAAACGGCAACTAGCCCTTGTCCTTAATTGCTAAGCCATTTAACTATGCTGGAAGAAACAGCAATAATGCAGAGCTCAAGCACACACCAGACATTCATAGCAATGGTGCTCTTTAAACACGTTCACACATTGTGTCGAGTGGGATGCTAAACCCCGCTCACTTTATACAAGCACAGCACAATTGTAAACACACTATTAACAGACAAAGTAAGATAATAAAAGTGACGGACGTGAACAGCTGACCAAACCACCATCAACAGATGGTACAGAACATACGAACATACAATGATCAAAATAGGCTGAACATGTTCAGAATGTTCACTAGATGTGACCCAAACAACCAACAATGATATCTCACTACTCAGCAGTTGATATAACCAGTCAGTGGCACTGTGGTATCATTGCATATTGACAGCAGACGTCTCTTTCTACACGGCTACCAATAAAATGTTTCTAATCCTTAACAGAACTTTTTATTCGTGCCAGCCTTTTCTTCAGATCGTCAATGTCAGATACCGGATTTGCTGCAGTAGCACTCAATGTACCCAGCACAGCAGGCGGCATAACTTTCATGTCCTCTGCATTCTACAAATTAAAATAAAAAAACATGGCTACATAATACCATTTTTTGGCTTTCTGTTCTGAAATGCAGTGACGGCAGTAGATAACTATTAATAGTTAATTATTCACCCAAAGCGATGTCGCTTTGGGCGAGTATTGGATTTACCCAGAGGGCCCAAAGAATGGCCTTCATGCAGCCGGCTATAACTCCGCCAAAAGTGAACCGATTTGGATTAAATTTGGAACGTTGTGAGCCAAATGTTGGGGGCTGGCCATAGCAGACTTTGGGCGCGATCCGCACAGTAGCGACAGTTTGAGAGTGAGCCAAAATTGTTTTGTCAGGTAAACAACGCACGATTTCATCGATTTCCCGGCGGACAATTTTCATGAATTTTGCACATAACAACGCCGATCGGTGTCGCGACAAACTTTCAGAACATAATTTTGACAATTTTATGATAAGGGGTCGTTTTTCCAAAAAAAGCAAAAATTTCTAGAAAATTTTCAATTTCTGGCAACTTCAGGCTGTCAGAACACCACAATGATAACAGATCGCTGGAAACTCACGGCAAAAATAAATCTCTACGGGATGTCTAGTTTCCATTTTTATTGTTGGAATCAATTCAAAGTCATTCCCCCGGCCTATACGTTCCGTTCCAGAACGTACCCCCAAAAGTTTCGCTGTGGATGATCGGATGCAGATCACGGCATTATGCGATGCATTTGTAATCATTAGGAGGCTCCATGAACTATATACATACAGCAAATGGGAGCTATTATTAGGTCGACTCCTCCAAGTCGACCTAATACAGTAGGTCTCAAATGTCCGCCCGCCCATATGTACGTCCGTCCGTCCACAAAAAGTTTCTTCGATTTCAATGAAATTTGGCATGTAGGTAGAGGTCGATGAGTGAGGCACGACGGTATGCAGTATGACCTGATACAAGTTTAAGGTCACAAGCCCTTGAAAGGTGGAAATCCGTCCATTTCCGAAGGCTATCTCCTCCCACATTTACAATGGGGGCTGGCAAATGATGACTGATTCTTGAACTAGGGCACAATACCTAAAGCTTATCGGGGCCGGATTTTTGACTTTTGTCCTAGTTTGTGTGTAATGTGACTTTGAACTTGGCAGTAACGACCGTTGTGATTCGCAAAATTTATTTCTATGGCGGACAACACATTCGTATTCGTATTCATATTCACCAGATGGCACCTCATGAGCTACATGCGTATCACTGACTACATGAAGGGCAATGATTTCATTTACAATTCCGCAGAGTAACTGCGCAAAAAATTAACTTTATTAACCAGTAATTTGTAACATCGACAGATTTCCGTCATCTCATCGTGGAACAGAGAAATTTGACGATTATTGGGAGAATTTGGTGTATTTTCCAGGTGTCCACATTGTATGCAGATAACATTATGGTAATGGGCAAATTTCAGAAATTCACGTGTATTTAATTTCACGATTCTAGTCAAATAGCAAAAATTTGATGCATGCAAAATGTATGTGTTTTACAGTAGCTCCAGAACAACGTCAATTATTGCACTGACGAGAGACACTTACTGCAGAGATGCTGCCATCAGCATCATGCAACGTCTGTGTTTGAGACTTTGTGATGCCGACAGCTACATCAGACAATGAACTGTCAGGACGAGTGTTGACATCGTTGTCAAGACCACAGCGTGCACGCAGCACCTTCAGTCGTTCCAGGTAGTCAGCAGCACTCACATCTGCTGTCATTGTACTTGCCAGATTGCTGCCTAATGGTGCTGACAATCCACTTGAATCTGCAGAGTCAGTCATCCATGCATGTTGGTTGGCTACAGGCTCATCGTCTACTCTAATCTACACTACTGGTAGGCCTATACGTGGCTGATGAAGCTATGTACAGATATAAACAGAATCTAAAAAGGCAGCCATATCCAACATTCATCTGACAAAACAACACAATACTATACTGACAGTAGCTGTAGTTATAGTAGTACAGGGAAACCTACTTAATCCCGTTTACCAGATTGATTGAGTTAAGGTTTTACGTCCCACCTGACACAAAATAGGTCATTTCGGAGATGTTCTTACCAGCAAATCTCTTGGCTTAGTACTAAATAACGAAACAAACACAAGAAAAGCATCCACAACAAAATATACAAAGACATAAAATTAACACAAAAACTACAGCCAGGTTTAGTCACCTCCTACGACCTCTGGCCTGGAAACAGAATGGGTCTATTCCGGAAGGAGTAGATAAGTCAGGAAGTAAACTAGTCAGGACGTAAACCAGTAAGGAAGTAAATAAGTAAGAAGGAAAGCATAAGGAAAGAAGTAAAGAAGGAAGAAAGAAGTTATGTAAACACAAAAACAAACAATTTATACAGCGCCAAAATCACCAAATGAATCACAGCACATTACCGCCCCAAAGCCTATACAGGGCCTCATTTACCAGAATAAAATGCTGAAAACCAAAACCAAAATGCACTCTTCCTTGCATTAAATGCTCGCTTAACTGCATACCAGTCTACTGAATAGTTCCTCTTATTTGAATACCACTATACAAAAAACTTTCTTTGCGAAAAGTTTCATCAGGTTGACAATCTAATATCAATTAGTTACTTTTACACAACCAAAACATACTTTATCAATGTTTCAATCTTCGATCTGAGATCTTCATCAGGACATCTAATGCATCCAATAGACAGGATTGGGGATGAGGAAAAATCTGAGGTGATGTACAAAATATAATGTAGGAATTGTAAACACGTTTACATTGCAGAAACCAAAAGACCACCTGGCACAGGAGAGAAAGAGCATCGTTAGGAAGTGGAGAGCATTACTGAAGCCTTTACCAATGCAGAAATAACAAGAGCAGCAAGCATATGCAACAAATCCGCAATCATGGATCACTATGCAACAAAAAATTACGCAAAAGACTGGGAAAATGTCAAGGTGATTGACCGACAGTCAGATAAGATTGGCAGAGTCATGAGAGAAGCAGTATAGATCAGGAAGAGCATGCATAAGAATCGAGACCACTGAAGCTACCCAATGAGCCACATATGTGGGACAAGTTACTTACTGACATCAGAAACCTGAAGTCAGTCGAGATCTCAGATCGGAGATCGAAACATCAATAAAACAATATGTTTAAAAGGTTTAAAAGTAACTAATTGATATAAAACGTTTCTGTTTAATGGAATAAGTTGGCTTTCAATGCCAGCTGTGGTTTGTTTCTGTCGGCCATCACCAGAACAAGACTAACATGACCGTCTGTAAATGTGGCCACCTGCTGATTTCCAGTAATATCTCATCCAGCCTTAGCTTAATGAGCTGACTGTTGCTGTTAGTTGAAGTTTTAAATCCCCTTTCAGCACAAATACGGCTACATCAGAGACAAAAGCTCAGGGGTGGAGAGCTATCCCTACCCAGTGAAGGAAGGCCAACGATATATTAACCTCAACCCTGGCCGCCTTTTTGTTCAGCAGCCACCCAAAAACAGAAAGGGATCGAGAGGCTCATTTAAATTATTATGCTGGCACCTACAACAATGGGACACAACTGTTGCAATGCGAGAATAAACTAAACCAAATATAACAAAACAGCAGAATACATCTTAACTAAGCAATACAGATAACACAAAATGAATGAAACAAACTAAACCCAGGTTCGTTCGCCTCCTACAAACTCCGGCCTGGGAACGGAGTGGGATGATTCTGGTAGAAAGGGAAGAAATGGACAAAAGAATAAAATCGGTAAAGCGAATAGAAAAAGGAAAGGGGAAAAAGTAAAAAAGAGCAAAAGATGAGAAAATGGGGAAGTAAAGTGATAAGGGGAAGGGAGGAATAGCATCAGGCCCACAGGGGGGTGTTGGCCACAGAAGCACCATATACACGCTGCATATGAACAGCAACTATCAGCAACCTTGGGCTGCTGTCACTTTCTGTTTCTCCTGCCTTTCCAGTTCAACGCTTTTCAGTCCACGTTCAATGTAGTCCTGGAAGAACTGAGTAGATGTCCTCAGGAATGGATTTAGATCTGCATCCGGATACTGCAGCTTGTAATCGTATAGGTCATTCAGACCCTAAACAAAATTTTACAAAAAATACACAGTAGGATGAGAATGCAACAATAAGCACAGCAGGGACATCCAAAACACACTTTCATTCAATGACATAACTCATATGCAGCAGTGTGCATACACAATCTGATAACCTAAGCAAAGACTACCACAGTACATATGGTTGCATACCTCTCTTGTGTTTTCTTTTGAACCAATCTTCTTGAAGATGTCGGCAAGGGTATCGTGAGTAGTTCGAGATATTTGCCTTGGCGACTTCTTATCTCCATCAGATACCTGCAGTGCAATTAACAAATCACCACAGTTATGTGCATAAGCCACCAGTATGCATAGGATGATATGACTTACTTTTTAATGCAGAGTTTCCCAACCAGAGGGAATTCTCCCAAGTAGAGAATTGCAGGGTACGATGGGTTACTGGACCACAACTTGGCAGACTCAAACTGTTGGAATAGTGATCTTTTAGCAGATTTAGCTTAAGTAATTCAAATTATGGTCTAGCTGGGTCGAAATGTCAGCGCTTTATGCCAAATCCTTTATAGCACATAAAGGAGATGATCTGCATGGCACACTTTGGTCACAAATAATACGATGTTTCACTGCATAACATCCCTTATTATTTTAAATTCTGAGTCAAACAATATTGGAAAGGGGGAATGACGTTCTGACAAATGAGTGCATGGAAAAAGGTGGGGAGCAGTGTTTTAAAATGCCTTGGTAGCATCTAAAACAAGACCCTTCATAACTATTAACACACAATATAACATTTACAGTTAATACTCAGTGAAAAGTGTTGATTGTTTACAGCAATACTTAGAAGATCCTATGACTTCAAGGTAATGCTTGTCAGTTGTTGTTTAAGGACACAGACAGGTTATGTCATTACTACAAACTGAAGAAAATAACACAACACACAATGCATTGAAATAAAAAAGAATCATTAAATGTGCATTCTCATCATGGTCTTCATGATGACCTCCTCAACTCAGTGATCTCTCATTGGAGACATCATAATCACGGTATAAATAAATTATACACATGAATTCATGCTCTGTCAATCGCTAAGTCTACGATGCCATCACACTTCAGTTATATGGAACCACTGACTACAAAAGTGGTAGAAACTGCAATAGTTACATCAGACTTGGGAGACAACGGCACGTTAGCATTGAGCTGTTCATTGCGACTGTTGACAGCTGCCAGTTCACCACCTCCAGTAGTACGCAGCAGTTTGCGGAGGTATCCCTCAACTTCAGATGCCTGCTGATCGTTATGATCAATTAGCTTCAGATGATTCATGATCTGCATGTATAAACAGTAATATATCTCTGCAAAATACTACAGCTGCACAGCATTACAATTCTCATAACAACTAAATATCTACATTTTACGGAATTTATTGAAAGGGTATATTAGCAAAAATTCAACTGTACTGACAGTACTGGCAACATAAAGGATGCTGTAAGTATGCAATTAAACAATTTATATAGCGCCAGAATAATTCAGGGTGCACTACAACCCCGGAGCCCATATAGGGTGCAAACTGCATTTGTTGCACAAAATTTGTTGAGCACCTGATGATTCCTGTGTAATGAACATGCACTGTTGCAGTAATAGGCATAAGCCATCAGTTAGCCGCTGGCCTAGTGACAGACATTACCGCTGATGGTAGGGTTGGCAGAGTTTAATAGCACTTTCAACACAATTTAGGTTAGGTTAGGTTAGAGTAATAATGTATCAAAAAAGTTAAGTTTTGAGTAGCATTCATTAGGGATCATAAAACCATGTGTTAACAGTGCATGTAAATTTATCTGTTTGATTTACACAATTACCATGGTTAAAGAATGCTAAGAAATGTCACAGTGTTGAAATTCCGATTTTCAGTAGGTACCAGCATTACACATTATCTCACAGCCTATCTCCTGTTCATACGACACACCACTTCACATACTGGTAACAAACCTTGTTGCCTTTGATCTTCACAAACGTGTGCAACATTGTTTTCACTGTTCGCAGTGGCATATCATTCTGCCGAGATTTCCATGTATAACTTGGATATGCTTTCAGAAAATAATGCAGATCGGCCAGTACTCGATCAACGTTCATATCACCAACAATTGTTGGCATCATCCGAACCATTTTCCACAAACACTAAACACAACAGCAACTTTCAAAGTCCTTTGTGCTGTTTATATTTTTATCACAGTACAAAGATGCTAATAATCCTTTAATACATGTAGTAACAGTAATTTCAGATGATATGTTGAATCAATCCGATCCAGCTATATACACTCATCCACCACACGGACACAGTTAACAATAATGCAACTTCATTTTCAGTACCAAACAATAGTTGGCACAAAGCAAATGAGTAGGAAAACGCTATCATCTGTAACAGTACAGTACAAACAAATGTGACCGATTGATTGAGTAAGGTTTTATGTCCCATATGACACAAAATAATCATTTCAGAGATGTTCTTCCCAGCCAATCTCTTGGCTTAGTACTGAAAAATTAGCCCCATATGGGACTGATGGTCAACTCATATTTACTGCCAACTTCAAAGTCCCGTGACACAAAAACTATGACAAAAATCCAAAATCTGGCCCCGATAAGCTTTAGGTAATTTGCTCTAATTTAAGAATCTGTGGTCATTCGTAAGCCCCCATTATAAATGGGGCAGGAGATAGCCTTTGAAAATGGCCGAATTTCCAACTTTCAAGGGCTTGTGACCTTGACCTTGACCTCGGATCGGGTCATACTGCATACTGTCATGCATCAGTCATCGACCCCTACCTACATACCAAATTTCATTGAAATCGAAGAAACTTTTTGTGGATGGCTACTTACTGCCAACTTCAAAGTCACGTGACACAAAAACTAGGACAGAAATCAAAATTTCGACCGGTTAATTTTTAGGTATTGCCCCATAATTTAAGAATCTGTGGTCATTTGCCAGCCTCCATTATAAATGGGGAAGGAGTTACCCCTGAAAATGATCGAATTTCTGACTTTCATGGGCTCGTGACCTTGACCTCGGATCGGGTCATACTGCATACCGTCATGCATCACTCGTCGACCTCTACCTACATACCAAATTTCATTAAAATCGAAGCAACTTTTTGTGGACGGACGGACGTACGGACATTTGAGACCCACTGATGAGTAAGGAAGTAAATAAATAATAAAGTATAAGGAAGAAAGTGAAAGGAAGGAAGTTAAGTAAACAAACAAACAATTTGTGCAGCACCAAAATAAACAAATGAATCATGGTGCATTACCACCCTGGAGCCAATATGGGGCATGTGAATACATGTCACTCAAAGCAACATAAGAGTGAGCCAGTTGCATCTTGCTGCAGCAGCAGCAAGTGAAGTTCAAAACTAGAAACGGTAAGCATCGCCGAGCCGCTGCAGAACCGGCAGCATGCGCGCGAAACCCCTAATGCTGTCAACACTAGGAGGGAGAGAGAG
>Ga0209780_1003914_pt1 | contig 11306 bp, 6 predicted proteins | sample WorMetexBAHAMAS2_FD_187384 | JGI IMG/M metagenome (GOLD analysis project Ga0209780, IMG submission 187384) | Marine gutless worms symbiont microbial communities from Max Planck institute for Marine Microbiology, Germany - Inanidrilus exumae... | ecosystem: Host-associated > Annelida > Digestive...
TTGCACGAGCGCGGTTTGCAATATGGCCCCTATTTTCGATGTATTCGTCATTTCTGGAAAGGAACAGACGAGGTACTCGCGCAGATCGAAGGCCATCAAGTGCTCAGTACCGACGATGATGACTACTATCGCCTCCATCCGACGCTTTTGGATGCCAGTTTCCAATCCTTAATCGCCCTCTTAGATGACAATGTCGCTCCCTACGTGCCGGTATCTATCCGCCAACTCCGTTTTCATGCCAGTCCAAAGACGCACTGTTGGAGCTATAGTCGTCTCACCAAACGAACAGCCGGGTTTATTGAGGCTGATATCACTTTATGTGACGACGATGGTAAAGTCTTGGTAGAGGTGAATGATCTGCGTTGCCAAGCCTTGACGGTGGAAAAAAGCGAAGAACTTGAAGACTGGAAACAGTGGACTTATGATTTCGTCTGGAAACAGGCGGAAAAAGCCAATGCAACTGAAACCTGTCCATCGGGACAGTGGTTATTATTTCTAGATCAAGGGCATGTTGGTGAACAATTAGCGGAACAATTAGTTTCCCACGGTGCAGAAGGGATTAACACAATTCGCCGTGATAGCAAAGAGGATATGCTGCGTCTTTTGGAAAATCTCCAGAATGGCGATAAAGTGGTTTACTTATGGGGACTAGACGCGCCCACAGACGATCCTACGGGTACTGCGGATGGCATCGCCTGTCTACACCTTATTCAAGCTTTGGCCCAAGTTGAACAGCTTGAATCCCTCCATTTTTTCCTCATTACCTGTGGCGCACAGCCGATTCATCCTGATGAACGCGAGCTTGCGCTCGCCCAAACGCCCCTTGTGGGATTAGTGCGAGTCGCCATCAATGAACATCCCAATATTCACTTTCATCTGGTAGATATTGACAAATACGCGAACAATTTGGTGGAAGAACTGTTGGCAGATAGTCCTGATGAGGAAATTGTTCTGCGCGGTACAGACAGATTTGTCCATCGCTTTGTACAAACGCAGGTGAAAGAGCCAGAACCAATCTCCGCTACGCCCGGTTTTCCTTATGAACTTGAAATAGGTACGCCCGGTATCATCGAAAGCCTCCGTTTCCGAGAAAAACAAAGACGAGCACCCGATTCGGGAGAAATTGAAATCGAAGTCCATGCAACTTCCCTGAATTATAAAGATGTATTGAAAGCGACAAAGATATTGCCTGATGTAGGACAGAAAAACACCTTCTATGGCGACAGTCTTGGTATGGAAGCAGCGGGTGTGATCGTCCGAGTTGGGGAAGGGGTTAAGGACTACCGTGTTGGAGATGCGATTGTCGCTTCACTGCCGGGTGCTTTTTGCTCTTATGTCACCCTACCCATTGATTCCCTCTTTCTTGTGCCTAAACTGGATAATATCAGCCACGAGGAAGGCGTTGGTGTGACACGAGTTTTCGTAACCGCCTACTATGGACTCCACTATGTGGCTCGGCTACAGCCCGGTGAAAAGGTACTTATTCATGCGGCAACAGGTGGCGTTGGTATGGCTGCTATCCAAGTGGCGCAGTGGATCGGTGCTGAAATTTTTGCGACTGTTGATAATCAGGAGAAACACGATTACCTCCGTTCGTTGGGGATCAAACATATCATGGATTTTCGCTCGCTGGACTTTGCGGATCATATTATGGCATTGACCGATGGCAAGGGAGTCGATGTGATACTAAACGCCTTACCCGGGGATATCGTCCTGAAAAACCTCGCCATCCTTGCCTCATTTGGTCGCTTTATCGAAATCGGTAAGCAGGATATTGTGAAGAATAACCGTCTTCCAATGCGGTTATTCCATCGCAACATGACCTTTGCCTTTGTTAGCCTTGATTGCTTGATGGTAAGACGTCCTAAACTATTCAGACAAATGCTAAATGAGGTATGGGGACGGTTCATGGCACGGGATTTTACGCCTCTGCCGGTCAAAGTGTTCCCTGCGGCGCAAATAGTGGATGCTTTCAAGTATATGGCCGACTCAAAACATATCGGCAAAATAGCGATTTCCATGCGGGATCAGCAAGCGTTTTCGGTACTGCCAATGGCGGTGGAAAAGACGCTGTTTAAGCCTGAGAGTACCTATATGATCACGGGTGGGTTTGGCGGTTTTGGCTTGGAAGTGGCTAAGTGGATGACGGCGTTGGGAGTCAAGAATATAGTGCTAGTCGGACGACGCGGTGCTGCGACAGAAGAGGCGCGGCAGATGGTGCAAGCGTTGGAGAAGGCTGGCACCAAAGTATTCGCAGCGGCTGCCGATATCGCGCAGGAATCGCAGGTGGCAAAGCTCATGAGCGAAATTGATACCACTATGCCACCGCTTAAAGGGATCATGCACGCTGCTGCTGTACTTGAAGATGCGCCTATCGTTGAACTCAATGATGCACAGTTTTCAAAAGTGATGGCACCCAAGGCGCTTGGAGCTTGGCATTTGCACCAACAGACGCAAAACCTGTCCTTGGACTTCTTTGTTCTATTCTCATCCGTTTCTGCCCAAATCGGCAATTCAAGACAGGGCAACTACGCGGCAGCAAACGTCTTCCTAGACACACTGGCTCACCACAGACGAGCCAATGGTTTACCAGCAACAAGCATCAACTGGGGCGCACTAGCGGATGTGGGTATGGCTGCCCGCAACGAAGAAGTGGGAGAATATCTTGAACGCATGGGCATAAAAGGCATTACCCCTGTCCAAGCTATGAAAGCATTGGCTCATATACTGTATTGGAAACCGAGCCAGAATAGCGTCATTGACGTGGATTGGACAAAGTGGGGGCAATTCAACCCTGTATGGGCGGCCTCCCCGCGTTTCTCCCATCTCATCGCAAAAAAACCAAAGAAAGAAGAAGACTCAGCGATCAACATTTTGCGTCGTAATCTCTTAGGCATGGATGCGGAAGAACGGAAAGAAATGCTTGCCTTCCTTATGGCTGAATTAGTAGCGGAAACAATGCGGTTACCCACTGACAAGGTGAACTTCCATCAGTCGATGACCAATATGGGCATGGATTCACTGATGGCCACAGAATTGCAGAACGCCATTCACCTGAAGTTTGATGTTAAACTTTCCAGCCTGGAGTTATTGAATGGAAACACCACAATCACCTGGATAGCAGAGCAATTAATCATGAAAATGGACATTGCGGGTGATAAGACTGCTATGGAAGATACCCAGACTGATGACAGTTCTTCATCTAAAGAAGTTATGGAGCATATCGATGATCTTTCAAATGAGGAGGTAGACGATTTGCTCAACAAACTACTAGAGCAAAAGGAGGCATAAGATGGAGAATGAAAAACGCAAACTGGCCAATATGTCGCCAGAAGAAAAGCGGAATCTAGCGAAACAGTTACTACAGAAGCAAACTCGTCAGACGAAAACACTCCCGGCAATGCCGTCTCAGCAGACAGAGGGGGAAATCCCAGCGGAATTTTACCGTTTTGATCTCCTGTCAGGATATCGCGAGCTACAGCAACAAATAGAAGAGATGCTCCGTATCAATATCCAAAATCCTTATTTTCTGGCGCACGAGGATGTGAGTAATAGTACCGTATCAATTGCCGGTCGGGAATATATCAATTACTCTGGTTACAACTACTTGGGTATGTCAGGTGATCCAATCGTGTCTAAAGCTGCCAAAGATGCTATTGACCAGTATGGCACCTCCGTATCGGCAAGTCGCATTGTTTCTGGAGAAATTCCTCTCCATAGCGAGTTGGAACAAGAGTTAGCTAATCTTGTAGGGGTTGAAAGTTGTCTCGTTTTTGTTAGCGGCTATGCGACTAATGTCACTACGATTGGTCATCTTTTTGGCCCTAAGGATCTGCTTTTACACGATGCCCTTATCCATAATAGTGTAGTGACTGGATGCCAACTTTCCGGGGCACGCAGGATTCCATTTCCACACAATGATTGGCAAGCTCTTGATAATTTGCTGGCTGAAAATCGCCGCTACCATGAACGTGTTCTCATCATTATCGAAGGGGTTTATAGCATGGATGGCGATATTCCCGAACTGCCGAAATTTATTGAAGTTAAAAAGCGACATAAAGCACTTATTATGGTAGACGAGGCCCATTCATCAGGTGTGCTTGGACCACGGGGATTTGGTATTGGAGAACACTTTGGTATTAAGGGTACTGACATTGACCTTTGGATGGGCACATTGAGCAAAACTTTTGCCAGTTGCGGCGGCTATATTGCTGGCTGTAAGGAGATGATTGAATATATGAAGTACACGACTCCTGGTGCCATTCTCTATAGCGTTGGTGTCTCCCCAGCTAACGCGGCAGCGGCACTGGCGGCTCTTCGCGTCTTGAAAGCCGAACCAGAACGGGTATCTCGGCTACAAGCGCGTTCACGCTTATTTCTGAAACTGGCACAGGATCGCGGCCTCAATACCGGATTAAGCGGCGGCTCGGCTGTCGTACCCGTCATACTGGGTGATTCCATTAAAAGCTTACAGTTAGGGCAACGGCTTTTTGAACGGGGCATCAATGTGCAAGCCATGTTATATCCAGCAGTTCCAGAGGAAGAAGCACGGTTGCGTTTTTTCATCACCGCCCAGCACACCGAAGAACAAATCAAGTTTACCGTGGATACCGTGGCCGAGCAATTACAAGAACTACGGTGACATTTGCTTATTTCATCAATGAAGCAAGCACAACGAGACGAGAGCCTTGTTGTACTTTAAAGGATAAAAAATGCTTGAATCTTATATACGTGGGATCATTCGTAGGCGTTACCTAGTCATCTTGATTATTTTAGCACTGGTGGCTTGGGCTGGCAGTGGTACCAGTTTTCTACAGTTTAAATCCGACTACCGCATGTTTTTCAGTCAGGATAATCCGCAACTCGTTGCTTTTGAAAAATTGCAGAACACCTACACCAAGAATGACAATGTTCTATTCGTGGTGGCACCTAAAGACGGTCGCGTATTCACAGTCGATGTACTGGCTGCTGTGGAAAAGCTTAGCAACGCTGCTTGGCAAATTCCCTATTCGCTTCGCGTCGATTCCATAACCAATTTTCAACACTCTCAAGCTGAGGGGGACGATTTGGTAGTGGAAAACTTGGTGCGGGATGCGGCGAATTTTACCCAAACAGATATACAACGAGTTCAACAGATTGCCCTCAATGAGCCCCTTTTGGTTAATCGCCTGATCTCCCCGAAGGGGCATGTGACCGGCATTAACGTCATCATTCAATTGCCCGGCAAAAACCAGAATACCGAGGTACCGGAGGTAGCCAACTTTGCTCGCAAGTTGGCGAATGAAGTGCGTACAGAAAATCCCAATTTGGATATTTATATCACTGGGGGGATTATGATGGACAGTGCCTTCGCAGAATCCTCTGAGCAAGATATGAGGGTGTTGATACCCATCATGTTCGTACTGTTGATCGTTGTTTTAGGTTTATTGTTGCGTACCGTTAGCGGTATGTTAGTCACAACCTTGGTCATTTCCCTGTCGATCATTCCCGCTTTGGGTTTAGCCGGATGGTTGGGCATTGACCTTTCTCCTACTTCTGTTGTGGCACCTAATATTATCCTGACGCTAGCAGTTGCTGACTGTGTTCATATTATGGCAAACTTTTTTCATGGATTGCGTGAAGGCATGGACAAACGCACGGCTATAGTGGAAAGTTTCCGTATCAATTTTCAGCCGGTGTTCCTCACCAGCCTGACTACAGCGATTGGTTTTCTAACCATGAACTTCAGCGATTCTCCGCCGTTCAGAGATTTAGGCAATATTTCCGCTATGGGGGTGGGTGCTGCTTTTATACTAACGATGACCTTACTGCCGGCTTTAATGGTCATCCTGCCGGCCAAAGTGCGAGCCGAGCATACGTGGCAAGAACGTACTATGACCTATTTAGCTGAGTTTGTGATACGTCAGCGTGGTGTCCTGTTGTGGGGGATAATGGCACTCATTATCGGACTCGTTGCATTCATTCCCCGAAACGAATTAAACGACGAGTATGTAAAATACTTTGATGAAACCATAGATTTTCGCCAAGCAACGGACTTCACCACCGACAATCTCACGGGTATCTATTATATTGACTATTCTGTGTTGGCAGGTGAGCCGGATGGCATTAATGATCCGGCCTTTTTGAGCAAATTGGATGCCTTTGCTAACTGGTTTCGGCAACAGCCAGAGGTACTGCATGTATTTAGTATTACCGACATTATGAAGCGTCTGAACAAAAACATGCACGGTGATGATCCCACTTGGTATCGCTTGCCTGAGACGCGCAATCTTTCGGCACAGTATCTTTTGCTCTATGAAATGTCTTTGTCTTATGGATTGGATCTCAACGACCGCTTTAACCTAGATAAGTCGGCAACCCGTATGAGCGTTATTTTGAAGAGCATTTCCAGCAATGAAGTGCTGGCTTTGGAACGTCAGGCACAGGCATGGCTGAAAGACAATGCACCCATTGCCATGCAGAAAACGATGGGTACTGGCACCACTATCATGTTCGCGCACATCGGTCAACGCAATATTCACAGTATGCTCATTGGCACCACCACTGCCTTGATCCTAATCTCATTGCTTTTGGTGTTTGCCATGCGCTCCCTGAAAATCGGTTTAGTGAGTTTATTCCCTAATCTAGTGCCTGCTGCTATGGCTTTTGGTCTGTGGGGTTTGCTGGTGGGGCAAGTTGGTTTGGCTCTATCGGTAGTCACAGCCATGACTTTGGGTATTGTAGTAGATGCCACCATACATTTTTTGAGCAAGTACCTGCGAGCGCGTAGAGAAAACGCTCTCAATGCCACGGAGGCGGTGCGCTACGCATTTTCTACTGTTGGTACGGCTATTTGGGTCAATTCCGCTGTGCTGATTGCCGGTTTCTTAGTGCTTGCTTTTTCCCATTTCCATATAAACTCAGGACTAGGCACACTCACTGCCATCGTCATTGCTTTCGCGCTACTCACAGACTTTCTGTTTTTGCCACCATTGCTTATGAAAATTGAGGAGAAAAATCAATGAAACGTAGACTGTTTCTTGCACTGCCGCTAGTCGGTCTTGTGCCTTTTAACTTGTTTGCTCAAACACCCAATGCTATAAAATTTTCCAAAACGCCCGAAGAAAAGGGCCTCGCCATTGCTATGGAAACTGATCGCCGCGATGCTGGTTTCGGTAATTACATAGCTGATATGACCATGATCCTGAGAAACCGTCAGGGAGATAAAAGCATCCGTGAAGTCAGGATGAAGATATTAGAAGTGCCGGGGGATGGTGACAAGAGTATGAACATCTTCGACAAGCCGAGGGACGTGAAGGGCACGGTCGTTCTCACCTTTTCCCACGGATTGAAACCCGATGAGCAGTGGATTTATCTGCCTGCTTTAAAGCGCGTAAAACGCATTTCTTCCAGCAACAAGTCTGGACCGTTCATGGGTAGTGAGTTTGCCTACGAGGACATCGGGTCTTGGGAGGTGAAAAAATACACCTACAGATACCTACGTGACGAGGTGCTTAACGGGAATGATTGCTTTGTAGTTGAAAACACGCCCGCCTATAAATATTCTGGTTACAGCCACCAGATAGAGTGGGTCGATAAAACCATATACCAGCCCCGGCAGATCGTTTTCTATGATCGCAAGGGTGCCTTGTTAAAAACCCTTACCTTTAAGGGTTATCGACAATATTTGGGGCGGTACTGGCGTGCCGATGAAATGCTTATGGTGAATCACCAGACTGGCAAAAGTACCCGGCTGTTGTGGAAAAATTATCGTTTCCGCACTGGGCTCAGCAGCCGTGATTTTACCAAAAATAGCATGAAACGGGTGCGATAGATACTATTTTAAGGATGCTAAATGATGAAAAAGCCATTTAAATTTTTGTGTTTTGTGTTGCTTGTGGCAGCATTGAGTGCCTTTGCCCAGAATAATGCAATTGTCGGGCAATGGCAAACCATAGATGACACAAGCGGCAAACCGAAAGCCATTGTCAAGATTTACGAGCAAGACGGCAAGATTAGGTACCGTGTGAAATAAGCTCGTAGTAGGCGATTTATTGCCTCATTTTGCACGAGCCTTACGCTGATATGCCAAGAGATGATCTTGCTTATGGTTTCCGCAATGAGGATTTTTTGCAGTTGGAATTAGCATGGTATTTTTAGAAACAATGTCATATCGTGCCGGGCAACCATAAAGGATTGCCCCTACAATAAAACGTTTTCTATCGTAGGGGCAATCCCTTGTGCTTGCCCACCGTGAGTCTTGAGAGCATTGTAGATTAATAGAGCGTAGGACGCACTCTACACTCGCTAAATACGCTACTTCCGCCAATAAGCTACGCCAACAAAACTTGCCACCGCGTATCGGTTTCTGGATTTTCAGGATAATGGAAAAATTGGCAATTGACGCAGTTCAGGAGATGTCAGTGCTTTAGGTTCTAATAAATCAACACTTCTCGCAGCGCGAATACCGAATCCATAATCTAACATGAGCGCCATAAATCGGCGTCCCGCTGGCGTAATACCTTCATGAATGACATGCAGGAGCCTTAGCGCAATGAGTTGTTGAATTTTAGCAAACAAGCTATTTTCATTCTGAATTTCAACTATAAACGCATTTTTTCGCTTATCATTTACGCAAAACAAACGTATTTTTTCCATAATCTGTTTCACATCATCAGAATCGCCAAATACATCTTGCTGCATATCTTTTAGTTTCCCCTCAGCCATTTCAGAGGCAGCGGCATTAATACTGGTGATTGAGACTTTCTTCTCATCTTTCATCGTTGAGCGAGCTATTGCTTTAGAAAAAATATAAAGTGCATCGCGTGGCACGCCAGCGGCTACCCAGACAAGCCTATCAAGTACACCTTTGCCACACAAATAACTAATATCAGGCAACGCACAATAAATAGCGTATGCGTCTAATATGCTTTTGATGTGGTTTTTCGATTTTTCAGGCATCGTCAAATTGTAGTCTAGTCTTATTTCTTGAGCATTGTATGGTTTTTCCAAACCTTGACGTGAAGATGGTTCATAAGTTTTAACAAACGGCTCAATGCCAGATATTTTCAAAAAGGTGCGATTATCGCGGCAAATCGCATATAAATGGCTTAATAAGACGGGTTCCTGTTTAATGACATGCACATCATCGAGGAAAATGAAGAGACTGCCGTACTTTTCCGCAATAAGCGCCAACGCCTTTCTGATTTTGGGACGAAGGCGATTCAATTGATTTTCGACAATATTCTCGTCAATTTCTTCCGCAAGTGACTCTAATTTTAATCGCGCCTTGTTCAAATCAGCCGAGGCAATATTGTATTTCTGAAATTGTTCGACAACTTCCATTAAAACCTCAGTGACAACATGAATATCTTCACGACCACTGTAAGTTTGCATGGCAACCCACGCATAAGGTTTCTTTTCCTGCCGAAGACAGTGCATAAAAAACGCGAGTAGGCTTGATTTACCAGCACCACGACGACCATAAACAATGTGATTGCCATGACTTTTAATTTGTTCTTCTGCACCGAATACAGTGTATCTGGAAAAAAAATCATCTTCAAAGCTATGCTGCGTCACCGTCAAATTTTCAGACAATACTGTCCTAAGCAGTTGCACCTCAGATAAAAGCAAACGTTCATTTGGAGATTTTGGTCTTTTTTTGAGGGTTGTGTGTTGCTGATATGGATTTTCTTCAGGAATACTGTCCAAGGTTTGATTTAATATCCTGAAAAACCGATTAGTCGGGTTTGCCAAATATAATAAAAGATAGTTGGTATGTTCCTTTATATCGAAATCGACATTCGATAGCCGTGACTGTCGTTTGAAGGCTTCGATGACTTCTTCAAGCATATCGTTTTCGTTTTTTGATGCGTTTGTCGAAATCATAAAGAAATTCCCCTATTCATTAAAAATGTACGCACATCAGCGATAAAGTCGGTGACAATTTTTTCGGTTTCATCTTGTGTCAGTGTTAAATCACTTTCATATGCAGAGTGATCGTAGTCAGCAAGGTTTCTATCTTCCGTTCTCTAAAATGTGTACAAATCTCTACACGGCTTAGTTCTTGCTTCACAGAAGCCGGTTTCACCTCACTCATACGAATGAAGCCAGAGCCTTCTTCTCCACAAGCGTGAATTCCCGAGGAGCTCCCGGTATTTTAATCACTTTGCATCAAGTTTATTGATATAAAAGGTTCTTCAAATTAATGGCGGCATTTAAATCTCGATCTATTTCATGCCCACAAACTTCACATTGGTAAACACGTTCAGAGGAAAAAGTTTTTGCGGAGCAAAAACTTTTTCCTCTGAATGATAATTTGAGTTGTTCTTTCTTATGACCACAGTTGGAACAAGTTTTAGAAGACGGAAACCACCTGTCAGCAACCAACAGATAATTACCTTTGTATTGAGATTTATACTCAAGTTGCCGTCGCAGCTCATAAAAACCAATATCAGCAATGGCAGCAGATAATTTTCGATTCGATAACATGCCTTTAACATTCAAATCCTCAATCACAATTCCGGCAAAATTATCAGTCAAATAACTGGTTAATTTGTGAAGCGAACCATGTCTCAGGTTTGTTATTCTTGCATGTGTGCTTGCTATCTTTTGTCTGAGCTTGTGCCGATTCTTTGAGCCTTTTTTTCGGCGTGACAACGAGCGCTGCATTCGTTTCAGTTTTGACATAAATCTTTTTAAAGGTTTAGGTGCTTCAAAGGTTTCTCCGTTTGACAATGTGGCAAGTGCCTTAGTGCCAAGATCAACGCCTACGCCCGCTTGGCTATTGCATGATGAAGGTGATTGATCTAATTCAACGTTTAGGCTGATAAACCATTTATTTGCCAGACGGGAAACTGTGGCACTTATTACCTTCCCAGGGAAACGTAATGATTCTCGCATTCGTACCCAACCGAGTTTAGGAAGCTTTATCCGCTTTCCGTCAAGCTTAATGTGGTCATTACCGATATAAAAGCTGTCATGAATTCCTTTTTTCTTGAATTGTGGATAATGAGAAGTTCCTTGAAAGAAACGCATGCATGCTGTTTGCAAATGGATAAATGGTTGTTGGCTTGCGTATTTGGTGACTTTGTACATCCAAGGAAATTCAGTCGGTTTTATGGCATTAAGTTGTTTCTTCAGTTTGAAAGCGTTTGGCTTGGTACCCGCTTCGTATTGGCGTTTCCATTCTTCCAATGCCCAGTTCCAGGTGAAGCGGGCAATTCCACAGGCTTGTTTGAAGTATTGTTTTTGTTTGTAGGTTGGATTAAGACGGATTTTGTGAGTTAGAGTTGTTATGTTGGTCATTTAAATTGTTTCTGCGTTAT
>Ga0209780_1003915_pt1 | contig 11305 bp, 7 predicted proteins | sample WorMetexBAHAMAS2_FD_187384 | JGI IMG/M metagenome (GOLD analysis project Ga0209780, IMG submission 187384) | Marine gutless worms symbiont microbial communities from Max Planck institute for Marine Microbiology, Germany - Inanidrilus exumae... | ecosystem: Host-associated > Annelida > Digestive...
GAGGGTGTAAAAGCTTAACTCTGTGATTGGTCACTTTACCAGAAATGACTTTGCCAAGCTTGTTTTCTGTCATTCAGCTACTTCCGTCTTTTTAACTTACTCCCTACGACAATATTTGTCTCTGTCAGGATTCAAATCTCGGCATGAAAGTGACGTTTTTTTCATCTGGCCCAAATTGTCACACAGTAATGAATTGACATGTATTGTGTAAAGTGTCCCTTCACTCCAGTGTTTGGCAGGGTTTCCACGCCTCCTGGAAATCCTCCTGGATTTCCTTTTGTAAAATTTCCAGGCCCTGGAAAGTCCTGGAAAATGGGTTTGGTCGTGGAAAGTCCTGGCAAATTTTAGTAAAAGGTCCTGGAAATTTCTAGGCTATGATGTGGGATCGGACACAATGATGTACGTGCAAATGTCAAAATTTGCGAAAATCAGCTCAGATTTATCTGTATATACGAAAAAATCACTGGCGTCCGTGGTTCCGTCTCGGACCCTATAGTAACTGCTTTTTGTCTTTACATTTAAACATCGCTTGCATACGACAGGGTCCTGGAATATGCTTCTGGGGTCCTATAAAGTTTTGGAAATTTTTGTAAGCAAGAGAGTGGGAAACATGGTTTGGGACATTGCTACTCTAACCAGGCCGATTGTAGTCGTAATATCAATCGACTGACCTAGTTACACGTTATCAGTGGTTGTGAACGTGCTATTTCAGGCAGCAGGAGTTGAGCACTCAGCTCAGAGATGCTCGGCAAACAGTCAAGTTTCTAGAACGTGAAAACGCCGAACTCTATGATAAAGTGGCGGAGCTGCGGTCGACGTCACAGAAAGCTGCCGACGTGGACGCCTGCCGCAAGGATCTGTTAGAGGCTGCCAGTCACATCTCACAGTTGCAGTCTGCCATCTCAGCCTGTAAGAAAGCACGCGACAAGGAAAGCTGCCAGAAGCGAGAAGCACAGGAGGAGGCAGCTCAGTTGCGCCAGATCTATAACAGCCTGCGACAAGAAATGCAACAATTGCAGGAGAAAAGTATGACTTGACTCTAACATTTTGAGACATGACAGCTCTGAAATTGAAATACTGATGTACAGTCCATTGCAGAGAGAGTTTTTGATAGCAAATTGGACGTTTACAAAATAACCATGTGGGCGTGAGACTGACTGCCCATGTAGCTCAGTGGTCAACACACTCGGGCGCCATGTGCAGTGGAGCGTGATGCTCTTCAGTAGCCACGGTTTGAATCTGGGTCCGGGCACGTGCCTCCCACCAAAGAATTATTTGGAATAATTCCTACACGTATGATGAAGAGGGTGATAATCCGGGGCAGGAGAAAGGGGGTTCGACGGCGTCCTGTATTATCTGTGACCTTTGCTGACAACTTGAGTAGCAGCGTCAAGGTTGTTAGCTGTGCCGGCGTGAATGAAGCTGAAAGGCTTGGCTGGACTCTGGTCTGGTGCAGTTAGCCAGATGGTCGGCCATGTCTAGGTCGGCATGCTACAAATACCTGACAAGCTGCTCATTTCCTGCTTTTTCCTCCTCCATCCTACACGTCACACATACGTTAGCACACAACTACCAATCCCCCATTTTGCCTAGGTTAGTGCGTTGAACCACTACAAGGTCTCAGCGCTGAGGTCCAGAGTGGGCTGGACCTCTGTCCACAGTAACAGATGAACGAACGAGACTGTGGTCTGTTTTATGCCAGGTAATTAAATTTACCGGTAATGCAGAGATGGACAGAATTAATGAACTTAGTTTACTGGTGGTTCTATGCGGACTGTAGTTGACAGGTTGAGTGTGATGAACACTAGTACTATAAGCTGAATGTGCAGTTCTGGGGCCCGATTTACAATATATCTTTATTCTTAGGATAAACTTACGAAACAATTAGGAAAAAGTGTGACTTAGGAAAATCTTAGAAAATCTTATGATGAACTTACGCAAAACTTGAGATTAACTTAACAAGAAAAATGCAGTTTTTCCAAAATAACTTAACGTTTCTTTACAGAATTGTCTGCATGTATATAGGAAGAACTTAGAAAGTCTTAAGATGGCTTTAGTAAATTAAATGTAGAAATCTATGAAAATCGTAACTTCATAACTTAGGATAAACTTAAAATAAACTTAGGACAACGTATGCTAAACTTAGATTTTTTCTAAGGTATTTTGTAAATTGGGCCCCAAAATCTTTATGATACGGTCGTAATGTCAGCGCACATTCTTAGCGCTTTGTATGGGAGTGTGTTTGAGTCTGTTTTCAGTTGGCATGATGTGTGTTTGTTGAGGTTTCGGCGTCGAGAACGGCGAATGCATGGGCGACGTCATTGAGAAGGATATGGCAGATCGGGTCGGTTATGTGTGACCAATGCATCATGTTTAATTTCGTCGTGAATTAATTTTAGTCTTGTTACAGTTACTGAACTTTCACTGCCACCGCGGTGGTTAGCTATCACCAAACCAACACCGGCATCGCAGTGTTTTACAGTGTTATCAGCGGTCTTTCTGGGTTCTGTTTTCTGAAAACTGCCCGTCACTTCCGCAGTGATAGTGTTGTCTTGTGTTGTAGATAAACGCTCTGAGAAGCGAGGTTGACGACCTGTCGGCTCAGCTGACAGCTCTCAGAATGGTGAGACTTTGTTTGTTTGTTGTCACTGATGGAGGCATTACATGCCTGAGACCGTGGTATGATGGCACGAGTCTTACATGCCTGAGACCGTGGTATGATGGCACGAGTCTTACTAATAAGTTGACCAACAGGACTGGTATATAAGGAGAATAGGAGTGAGCTTAGGACACAGCCTTGAGGAACACCGGTGTGTAGAGGAACAAAGTTAGACTGAGATGTGCCCATTGCTACACACTGGCTGCGATTTGAAAGATAGGATCTAATCCAACTGAGAGCTAAGCCGGTGACGCCAAAACTATTCTCGAGTCTGTTAAGCAGAGTGCAGTGGTTGATGGTATTGAATGCAGCGCTAAGATCTAATGAAACTAAGATGGTGGGTAGCCATTCTAAAAATAGATGTCGATGTTGTAATGTGTTGTTTCCTAGTGGCGTATGGATATAGGTTACAGTGGCAACCTTGTATCAAAATAAGTAAACATTGCAGTGATGTTAATGGGTGGATGTAATGGGTGGATGATTGCATTATGTGTGAAACCACCTGAAAACAGTTTTTGTGTTTTATGCCAATATATTTTTATCCTTGAAAAATGCAGATCCAAACTTTTAAATCCTTGAATTTTTTGTTTTAACTGAACTTCAATAAATCGTAGTTGGGTAGTTGTTGACAATGGCTGTACAGATGAAAGATGCGGAGGATGTGAAACATGCTGCGGAGATGGAAAACAGTCATGCTCAGCTGCAGCTGCTTGAAGGTCTGTGGGCATTTTACGTCTTTGTTGTGCGCTGTTTATGGATTTTCCATTTTAAAAATACCAACACCACCTTTCAGTGTCACACAGTGCAACATTTGAAGGCTGTGATGCATCTACATTACACAACCTATCGGTTTAGTAGTTTGTTTATGTGTGATGCAGTATGGAAATTAATAGTCTATGCTAAAAACCAGAGCATGCACTTTTTTTGTTTGCACTGAACTGTAGCAGCAGAGTCTGCAAAGAGAACTTGTCAGAAAGGTCGATAAATACTGTATATCTGTGTGTCGGCTACGGTTAGAAAGGCAGTGGTGGTGGTGATATGGATGGAATGGCCTGACTGTGTACAAACGCATGGCATTGTTGAGTGTCGGAGGATATGGACAAATCAATCCGCAGCGCAGTAATTGACGATTTACCTGTCTTGCAATAACTGCTGAAGTGTCTCAAGTACTCTGAGAGCAGTAATTGACGATTTACCTGTCTTGCAATAAGTACTGAAGTGTCTCAAGTACTCTGAGAGCAGTAATTGACGATTTACCTGTCTTACAATAAGTACTGAAGTGTCTGAAGTACTCTGACAACATCACTGTCATTTGTACGCTGCATGCACTGTGCAGGAACATTCACCCGTGTCAGCAGGTGAACAGTGTGTAATGCACTGATTCATAAGTATATTACAGTGGGCTGTCACATGTCCCTTTCAAAAGTACCCATTCCCTTGGGGGTTCTCGACTCTCCCCATTTTTTACATGGTTCCTTGTACCCACATAAATCATTCCGCCAAACGGCATCTTGATGGTCCAGCTGTTTTTGCACAAGTGAACTGTGTATCTAACACACAGACCACAGTACGTGTGACTTCTGTAGCAGTAGTCACCTCTATGCATGTGATGAAGTCGTGGTAGCAGACGAGACGTTTAGTTGGTATGTTCTGTGTGTTCAGACAAGCTGCAGATGTCAAGGAAGGAAGTGGCTGATCAGAGTGACTTGATGGCCAGTCTAGAGGCCAAGTGTGCACGGCAGGAGGACACCGTGACCAGGACACAGGCTGCCTTGGAAGCTCTGGACCGTGAGCTAAAGACATCGAAGGCTCGTGAGGACGCCGCTGTTAGTAGTCTTGAGCAGGAGAAGAGAAATGTTGAGGCAATTAATGTGTCACTTTCCTCCGAGCTGGATGAGGTGAGGTCGGAGAATGTGGAAGCGAATGGTCGGTTGTCAGAGAAAGATCAACAGTTAGTCTCCTTGAAGACCAGCTTTGATGAGAAGGAAGAACAAGTCACTGTGCTGATGGAGCAAGTGACACAGATGAACCTGTCTGTGGAAGAACTTTGCCGTGTACGAGACGATTTGAAGCTGGAACTCGGAAGAACTGAAGATGTGCTACGCCAGACGAAGACACTGATGGACCAGGAAGCTGCAGAGTTGCAGGACTTACAGACAGACGTGAGCAGAGAACGAACCCGGTCAGCAGAGCTTGAAACTGAGTTACAGGAGTCAAGGGTCAGGCAGGAGACACTTGAGAGGAATGTAGCCATGCTGGAAGAAACTGTTTCGATTGATAATAAGCTGAAGCAGGAGCTGATGAAGGCTGAAGAGACAATGAATGCGATGAAGAGTCAGCTGGAGACGGAGGTTGAGAGGTCCAGACAGTTGACAGCACAGGTGGACCGCGAGTACCTCAAGGCGGTTGAACTTGAAGGCGACCTACAGTTGACCAGGTCGAAGCTGGAAGATGTCCACACGGAGCTGAAAGTGGCCGTTTCAAAAAACGAGGAGCTGGAGCGTCTGGTTGCAGAGACGGAGCAAGCGCTTGCGAACACTCGGATGCAGCTGGAGCAGGAAACTGAGCAGTCGGAGGGCCTGGCCCAGGAGCTCGGCAGAACACAGTCACAGTCAGCAGAGCTTGAGTCAGAGTTGGAACAGACGAGGAAGAATCTGGAAGATCTTCAGGAAACTGTGTCCATCCTTGGGCAAGAACGAGATACGCTGAAGGAGCAGTTGTCTTGGAGCGAGGAACAACAGGCTGTCATCACGCAGCAACTTAACCAACAGGTGATAACGCTTCACTCATCATCCAAGAAATTCACACAGAGCCAGTTCACTCCACAGAAATGAATGATATTAAGCATCTGACTTCGTAAGGTGTCTCTGCATTGTTTCTGATCTAAAGTGTCACTGTAGTCACTGCATTGTTACCCACGCCGGCACAGCCTTTGGCGTGGGTATTGCGTTCAGTCGCGTCTGTCTGTTTGTCCGCGCTCTTAAAGGAAAACGGCTTCAGCTATTAACACTAAACTTGGAGCACATATACTGTGTAGCAGTAGCTCGGCATGCATTGCTGACAAGAAATTTTTTCTTATTCATTTACTGATAACAGGGCGGGTTAAACAGAACTTGGTCACTTGAGGGTGTTTGTTAATGGTTACATTGTTGTGTTGATGTCAGCTGGAGAGCGTGCAGGCAAAGGGTGCTGAACTGGAATCATCCTCGGAACAACTGGCTGGTGAAAATAGTCGGCTGGAAGAGCGTTGCAGGGAGCAGGCTGAGGTGATTACACGCCTGCAGACGGTGGACGCAGAGAAGCAAAGATTGTCAGATGAGCTGACTACGATGCGTGAACAACTCACCGCATCAAAACAGACGACAAGCATTATGCTTCGCGGAGCTGTGGATGAGTTCAACCTGGAACGATTGTCACTGGAGAAGGACCTCGAACGATTGAAGGCGGAACGAGATGAACTTTGTCAGACGAACGTGACTCTGATGGGTGAACTCAAGTCGACACAGAACGATCTGTCCGCCATGAGACTTACGTTGACCCAGCAGACCAGCGAAGCCAGCCAAGCCATTGACGCCGTCAACAAGTCCAAGAAACAGCTCCGCGAAGAACACGGCTTTGAAATAGAACGGCTGTCGACGTCGTGTGCCCGCCTTGAGGCAGAGCTTCGCGAGTCGGAACACCGGCTTGAGAAAGAGCTGGCAGCTGCTCAGCTGAACGAGGTAAAGTGGTGTTTAGTTTACTTAACTGCAGGGACGGCAGCTGACTCGGTCATGATGAGTGGTCAGAGAGCCGAGTGGCTGGACGTTTTGATGGGCTCAGTTTCAGTGAAAATAGATCCTCTACAGTACGAGTGTGTGGGAATATTCTCATAATTCCCATTCCCTGCCGTTCCCGTGACTTCATTTCACTAACCAACCAGACTTAGTTCCCATTTTTATGCTGGCAACTTTATTCCCGTTTTCATTCCCAATGACAACCAAGACTGTGTTCATTGCATCGTCCTGTGCGGCCGCTGCAGCATTGATGTGGTATTATTTTTACTGTGAGAGGTAACACAGACAGACTATGGTAAATGCACAGTAGAAGCCCATTACTTAATAATGAACTGACAGTTATATAGCCGTGTTGATGTAAATGTTTTTTAAAACTGATAATTGGAAAGAATGGCATTGGAACGGAGATGTCACTGCGAAATTACTATTATGCATTCCATACAATTTAATTCCCATTCTAAGCTACATTTTTATTCCTGCTCCCATAGTAATCACATAGAAACCTGCTGATCCCATTCCAATGCGCACCTCTAATCTGCTGCTCTAATACACTGCTCATGTCAGTGCTGATTCTTTGTAAATGTAATTTAGGTTTTGCGTAAGATTTCTTTTCATGAATCCCGTATTCCTGTATTTGTTTTGTACATGCTAGGTCATTAAAGAATTCGTCAGTCAACGCCGTGAACAGGAGTCCACCGTGGCACGTGTGAACGCGGCCTCAGAGGAGAAGTGTCATGAGTTGGAGGACCGCGAGGAGGCGGTGGAGAGGGTAGCGGAGAGACTGCGGAGGCGGGAGCTTCAGCTGGAGTCGACTAGCAAGAGCCTGGAGCACAGCGAGCAGGAGACGAGACGTCTACAGGACTTGCTGGACATGGAACGTTCCAAGCACAGTAGGACAGGATTCTTTGCCGTCTCGCGCTGGTCGACTATTACAACATGGGCATCAGTCATCGTCAAAGGGAGCAACACGAGGAACCCAGTGGTAGATGGGAAAAGATTAGATTTTGAAAGTCAAAAGTCCTGGTCGTAACAGGCCATCCAGGTGATAGAGGCAGCCATGTCAAAGTCCGTAGTCTAGTTTCATTGAGTCCTTTGACACTGTTGGTTGATAGAAGTCAACAGACAGTGAAAAACCATTCCATCAATTTGGAGAAATGACGGGACGAGAAGATCCAGGAGAAACTTGCCAATCCATATTCGCCTGGAAACTGACTGTTGAGATGGTTTCTTTTTGGAACAAATGTGGGTGAAGACCACCATTACAAGTGAATAACAGGTTAACTGAAACATGGCGGACTAAACGTCGTGTGCTGTGAATGTGTCGCATTTGCTTAGTAATTGTTTACATTAATGTGATCCACAGTATGATGACATCTGTTATTCACCATCCTCCAATTATAGAATAATTGCTCAAATGCTTGTCTTAGAATTTTTGTGAGATTTTGGAAATGTGTGCACCTTTTTACATGGAACACATAATTGTGGTTCTGGGAGGTCAGGATACATATGTGGTAGTTTCTTTGTGGGCCTTTGTCAGCAAGATTAGTAGGGTTCCGACGCTTCCTGGACAGTCCTGGATTTTTTAAATGAATTTTCCAGGACCTGGAAAGTCATGGAAAATGAGTTTTGTCTTGGTAAGTCCTTGAATTTTTTTTTGTAAGTATGAGAGTGTGAACCCTGTTGAGATTCATTAAGTCGCTGATAAGCTCGATGAAATATCTTCTACCACGCTGGAATAAGCCAGTAATATGGCTCTGATAAATTTCTGACCTTTGAGTGTTGAGTACCTGCAGTAGAGTCGAGCTGTGTGTTTGTTGTCCAGATGAGACAGTGCGAGGTCTGGAGAGCAAGTTGGAAGTGGCTCATCACCAGCTGATGAAACTTCTCCAACAGCCATCACGCGCCGTCTCCGCAGCAAGCAGTTCATCGTCTCTCAAAGATGCTAATTTTGACGGTACATGCTGCCACCGCTCTACTCTTACTTGTGTCCTGTATAGGCGTGGTATTGTCAGAATAGGCCTGATACACTTCCAGATGTCTTACTGGGTTGAGTTTTCTAATGTTTATCTTGTCTGATAGTATTTTTATCCGTTCGTCATCAATAGGTATTATGTTTTCCAGCTGTCCATCCACCGCGTTCATCTGGACAGATCTCATTACTGTACCACGATATCTCATGAACAGCTTGAGCAGTCTCAATGAAACTGACAGTGAATAATGACTGAATATTCAGTAGCCCCTACCGATGACCTGATTAGATTCTGGAAGTCAAGGTCACAGCAGGCCGTGGAGGTAGCTAATACAGATCATAAGTCTAAGATCATTTTATGACATCTTAACTTTTGTCAGAAGACATGTCTTAGGACACATCTTAGGACATATCTTAAGACAAGTCTGTGAATCGGGCCCCAAGATCTGATGTGCCAACGTTTTGTTATTTTATATGACTCTGCTCATAATGATTGATTTCTGTCTGTTAATATGTGCTGGCTGGATGATAAGTGCCAGGCAGCTGATGAATGGGCTCAACGCGACGATGAAACAGTTCACATGTAGCCGACAGACAGCAGGTGTTGAGAGGATGAGCGCAGATTACGACTGGGATTATGAGTAGTTAGTCTTAGCGACTTAAGTCTGGTTGCAGCGAGTTTAGTTAACTTTAACCATAGGTTAACTCACCATACGCATCTTTGATGCTTCATAAATAACAGCATACGTCACCTATTACAGATTGCACAAGGTACTCGCGTTTTGCTTACCTTTGTAAGCATAGAGCCGTTTCCAGACTGAAGATCATAAAAGATGGCGAAACCTTGCACCAGTTAATTTGTGTTATACTATCTTTATATTACTGGGGCCCGATTTACAAAAAAAATCTTAGGAAAAACTTAGGCTAAAGTTTGACTTAAATCTTAACAAAAACTTAGGATGAATTTATGCAAAACGTAAGATCAAATTAACAAGAAAAATGCAATTTCTCAATAATAACTTAACTTTTCTTCGCGGAATTGTCTGCATATATTTATAGGAAGAACTTAGTAAACTGTCCTAAGGTTGCTTTAGTAAATTACATGTAAAAATCTATGAAAATCTTAACGTTATAACTTAGGAAAAACTTATGCTAAACTTAGGATTTTTGCAGAGATTTCGAACTAACTCTTGTGATAAACAGTTGTTTTTATGGCTTTACCACCCGACGCTGTCAGCAAAGACATTGCATTTTTGGGTTCTCCATTTGCCGTGTTTATTCATTTGTTTATTCAGTCGTCTGGACAGACAATCTAACTATGATATCTCATGAGCGCCTTGAACAATTTTAATAAAACTGACGGGGAATATTCATTAGCCCCTACTGAAGACCGTATCAGATTATGGAGGTCAAACGTCAAGGTCATAGCAGGCCATTAATGCCGGGACGTCAAACTCTCATCCTGTAATATTTTTGTAATGGCTTCGGTTTGAGTAAAAGGCCGAGAGATCGTATTGGCTGGGTAGCACGTGTCTGAACTGACCTATTTAACACGTGGGGGCTGAGATTGGAGTGACCTATTTAACACGTGTGTAGACGGAGGGCTGGTGTCGGCGCCGATACCTGAAGATGAGCCTGACGACGACGTGATGCTGTTCATCAATGTCACATTGTCGACGGCCAGTACAGCATCAGTCGACAAGCGACGACAGTCGGCACCGAGACAGCAACCTCTGCATCCAGCAAAGAAACGTAAGCTGGATCCACATCCAGTTGACGCTTCTTTGCAGAATAGAAAACGACACAAGTGTACTGTTTGTGATAAACAATTTAGTCGTTTTATTAACCTTGTTCGGCACCGCAGAGTTCACAGTGGAGAGAAACCGTTTGAATGTACTGTTTGTGGTAAACGATTTACACAAAAAGCTAACCTTGTTCAGCACAGCAGAGTTCACAGTGGAGAGAAACCGTTTGAGTGTACTGTTTGTGGTAAACGATTTACACGAAAAGCTACCCTTGTTAGGCACAGCAGAGTTCACAGTGGAGAGAAACCGTTTGAGTGTACTGTTTGTGGTAAACGATTTACACGAAAAGCTAACCTTGTTAGGCACAGCAGAGTTCACAGTGGCAGATGATTGGATTTTGAAAATTTCACATTTTTAACGGATTTTAAATTAGGGGGCAATACCTAAAGCTTATCGGGGACGGATTTTTGCTTTTATCATAGTTTTTGTGTCACGTGACTTTGAAGTTGGCAGCATTTTCACTAGTAGGCCTAGCACAAAAACTAACTTTATGGTGCTTTGGTACAACGTGTGAAAAGGTTAACTTAACTTACTAGTTTAGTTTTGCATCTTTTAACACAGAATTGATTGCTTTTATTGTCTGTCTGTATAATGTTGTTTTCTCTGTCTTTATTGTTATTTCCATGGACAATGAGTGTGAAATAAACTCATTTATTCATTCATTGCAATAAAATATAAAATAGCACACAGTCTGTTCATTAGCAAAATATCTAAGAAATCCAAGTCTCTGGGCAGTTGTCGACTAACTTACACAATACACTGATTAGTGATTGCAGTCCCGAGCCATTTTGAAAGTTCCGGAATTTCGGGACTTTTTTGTCAAATTTCCGGAAATTCCGGAATTTCTTTGTACTCAATTATTTTGTTTCAAAACTGCAGACGACCGGCAAAAGATAGACGGTTTTGTCCGACGCGGTGTCCGAGACGGTTTCTGCAGATGTGATGCCTTAACAGTCTCACAAATTGTCAGTGGATCAGATGAAAAACTGTTTAGGAATATTCTGTACAACGAAAACCACGTACTTTATAAACTCCTTCCTGATAGATTTTCCTCCGGTTATAACCTTAGAACAAGACCCCATGACAGATATTTAGCTCC
>Ga0209780_1003916_pt1 | contig 11301 bp, 10 predicted proteins | sample WorMetexBAHAMAS2_FD_187384 | JGI IMG/M metagenome (GOLD analysis project Ga0209780, IMG submission 187384) | Marine gutless worms symbiont microbial communities from Max Planck institute for Marine Microbiology, Germany - Inanidrilus exumae... | ecosystem: Host-associated > Annelida > Digestive...
CCCACATATAATGGGGGCTGGCAAATAACCGCGGATTCTTAAATTAGGGGGGGGGCAATACCTAAAGCTTGTCGGGCCTAATTTTTGATTTTCGTCCTAATTTTTGTGTCATGTGACCTTGAAGTTGGCAGTAAGTATGAGTCGACCGCCAGTCCCATACGGGGCTAATTTGTTATTATTATACTATTACTATATATACTGACGGTTCATCGTCTTCGCTGATGCTCATTGACTGATGCATCGCCGCCAGTTTCAGTCGTGTCTCTTCCTCGCCTGATATCGTCAACCTGAACATTGAACAATCACCGCGTTGACATTACCGCCAGCATCCGCAGCATTCGCGCCTGCTTCATATTATCATCATCGTCGTCGTCGTCGTCATTTCAAAAACGAGAAAAGGAAGCATATAAAATATACAAATTATTGCAGTGATACAAAACAAAAAATATGATACTATACAAACTAAGCATAAGAACACAAACCAACGCCTTGAAACCCGTCAGTCAGCTGTGCATGGTTAATATACCACAATTAATTCCTGCAAGGATTATTACATGACACTTGATGGTTAGAAGCAATCTTTGATAGTATTCACCGAAACAGAAAATGTCGGAATATTCTATTTTGCTATAAATGTTTTCATGTTTGACAGACACGAACTGTTCGAGCATTTACCAAATGTCTGTAACCTAGAAAACTCTGATAATCAATAACGTCTTTCACATGAGACATCCAATAGGCCTATAAAATTGCAAATCGAGTACTCACTCTCTCCCTTTTTCTCCCTCTTTCTCTCTTCATCAACAGTTAAAATCTTTTCAAATATGTTTTTACTCACGCTGACTGCAGTCGCCGGGTAGGGTTTTTACCCCCGTTTGTGTGTTTTGTTTCCGCACGATATCTCAAAAACCGATGAAGCGACGATCACCAAACTTTACATAAACTTTACTTTACTGAACTTGAATAAGACGTTTAGAAGACAGAAGAAAATATTTTATTCAGCAATAACAAAGGCACGATTTATGGATAGTATTTTTATCGCATGACGCTATGCTACGGCAACTCTGTGCGGGTTGCAGCCAGCATACTCGTGACCGACGTCGGCGAAACGACCGGCTCAACTAGGCTAACAGACAGCGCCTTTAACGACTAGTCTTCGTCACAGACAGGACCCAGGGTTACACAGAACTGCTGTTTCTTCCCCAATGGTGGCCATCACCATCACCAGTACTCAATGCGCCTACCACAAAGGTGTGGCACAGAGGTATGGCCAGGCTGGGTTGACCTGGGTGACTGGTTGGTTGCGTGGCACAGTGGTAGAACGTCGGTCTTTGGCCGGCGAGCTTTCCCCGTCTATATGCTCGACCTGCTGCTGACGTGTGACCACTTATGTGGGTAAACCGTCCGCTACAAGAACAACAAGGTCAGCCAACTAGGCCAACTCAGCCTTTCATCTTTTCGAGGTCGATAAATGAGTATTGAGCTGTAATCGGATATGCATGCGCTACCTCGCTCGGGTGGCGCCATCTGGTGAATGCTTATGGAGTTAAGCAGTATGGCTCATTCCATTCGTGAATAAACGTGTGGGTGGCAGGTAAAACCGTGTGATCCCTCTAACACGTGCCATTCTTGAGCGCATTAGAGGTGATTTACGACGATGCGCTATACAAATCGACATTTACTACTACTACTACTACTACTACTACTACTACAACTACCGGTTAGGCCTAAATACCGAGATCGTCTTTGAACTAACGATCACCCGCCCAGCACCCCAGTAGTAACCGGTCCTGACGTAGAGTAACTTCGTTGATCGAGAGCAATGCACCACCATTAAGCTAACCCGCCATAATCGTGTACAGACGATAGTAAAGACGAGTAAAAATACACAGGGTGACAGTAACGCAATTTCTTCATTCCTATCTATGCCAGCTGTTCCCACCGCCATGATGTAGGGCAAGGAAATGTAAACATTTTGCAGCTCTCACAGTCAGATCGCCGATCTGGCGCTGGCAATAAGCTTCTCGTAAACCTACTGATTCAGTTTTATTCAAATAACTTAACCCTGCAGTAAACTTCGACATAATGGTTTACAACACGGAGATCGTTTCTTGACCATAGATTGCTGTGACGTCACTACACCCTATGTAGACAGCACGTACCGTCTTCTCGAGACGCCGCAGACGTCGGCAAGCCACTCCTCGTGGAGAATGTACCGCGCGCCGCAGTCGTTGGCCGTCGCCGCCTTCAGAGATCCGGCCGACAGCGTGTCCACGTCGTCCGGCGGCTCCCCGTCCGCGCTGCCGACCGCCGCCACGCCGCCACCGCGGACGACCGACACGCGCACGGCCGTCGACGGCGACGATGCCCGAACACCCATCCTTCTACGCCGAACGGGCGCCCAGCTCCAACCAAGACGGCATGGTGTCCCTCCGGCGTGTCGAACACGTCAGCAGGTAGAACCCGACCAAGCGTGTAGACCCGTATCAAAGACAACTCCGCGTATACAGCGGCTGAACTCTTCGACGATCGATTTTCCCAACTGCGATTTATTATAACTCTTTGCTCAGAAATAGTATACACCAACACCGGTCCCAGAAATCCACTACCGGAGCAGTTACAACACCCGGAACGGTACGGACGGCACAAATCCCACGACGCTACTTCGCACACGAGAATAATAATTCTCCGGCGACCGTTCGACAGCCGTGGGTCGCTATCTGTAGATCAGAAATCGAAAACGCGACGACCAATATGCAGTACGGTAGTCCACATCGGTAGAAAAACCGCCGACCACGGCGAAAATGAGAAACGATATACTCAACTCGGTACGTTCGAAGTTACAACGCGAAAATTTCAGGTACTGCTACAGGAAGCAGCGATGCGCAGGTACACAATATTGCGATTCGGCGACGGACGATAAAATGAACCGATCCGACGGTCGTAAGGACATCGGTAATTCGGACACCATCAAGCACGGCACTCGTCCGTACTAGCCACCATCGCCGGCCGGATTCCACGACCGTAGCATCCACCGCCGTCGCCGTTACGCCGACTGCCAGGGAGTCGGCGAGGTCGCCGCCGCGGCGGGCCGTGCGAGCATCGGTCTATCGATGCGTCTGCTGAGGCTGGCTAACCGGCAGCCACGCGCCGGCGTGCGCGCACCGTACCGATATTAAACGTTTATTGCTAACCTGTTTACGGCTGTTCGGCGAAGAAATTGTAACGTTTAATATGTTCGCGGCGTGCTTTATGTTCGGAAACGAAAATAACCACACGGTTTCCTACCGCATGCCCCCCTCGCTGCCACCGTCGTAGCCTATTTAAGGTTGATCGAAAACCGATTCCGATGATATAGTTCACTGTTTAAATGCATCGAAATGCGAAGAAGGATACGGAAATCACAGGAATGGCTTCCATCTGGGGTTAGTAAGGTCAGTTGGAGACGATTTAAATAGCAGCTGTTATCTAGAATCAGAGATAATACTGCACGAACTGTGTGCACTGGACCACGTTCGATTGCGCAGCGTTGCAGAGGCGATCGACAGCCGGTGTGTAAAGCTGGAACTGTCGGCCCAGCCTGGTGAGGTGTGCTAAACGCAATAAATCGCTCCGATGTCAGTCCGCAATTACTGTAACGAAGCCGCTGTCTGGTCGTCGCCAACTTTCTCCTTAGTATGCAGTAAAATATAAATGGCAAAATAAAAATGTATGCCTATTCTGCTGTATGGCGTTGCGGTGTTGAATCTGAACAAATCTCAGATGAACTCCCTCGATTTTGTGGCAAACCGATTCATGATGAAACTTTTTAACACTAACAATATGCAAATTATAGAATTTTGTTCAATTTCATTCTCCCTAGCCGTCAGATAGGCAACCGACGTGATAAATTTATTAAATCTGACAGCCAACGCACCAACTTGCTTACTTTCATTAATATGTCGATACTATTGTTACGCAGCCCACATGTACTGTTTAGATAAGTATGCATGCCATTTATTTGTGTGTTTTTTTTCTTTCTTTTTCTTTTTTCTCAGTTAAGTCATTTTCAATTGTGTATTTGTAATTGTATATTGTTGCTACCATTTGTGGCGAATAAAGCTTATCAATATGCAGTTCGCTGGTCGTCGATGGATCCTGCATTTACTTTGTACTTGTACGTGTATGATGATGGACGGAAAAGCAATCATGCTTGTAATGTCCACATCGTAGCGAACTTGTCCAATCTGTTCTTGAAGACGTTGACTAACCGCGCGTCGATGACATCTTGCGGCCGTTTATTCCATGTGTTGACAATGCGTTGGCTGAATGAATACTTTCAGATGTCTAATCTTGATTGTTGCTTCTTTATTTTCCACGTGTGTCCTCTGACGTGGTAAACACTGTCTGCCAACTGGAAAAACTGTTCCCTTTCTATATGTTCCCGGCCTGACATTATTTTATAGACTTCAATCAGGTCCCCTCTTAGCCTTCTTTCCTGTAATGTGGTGAGACCGAGTTTTTGGAACCTGCTTGTCTAACTGAATCTCTGCAGCCCGGGCACCATGCAGGTTTGTTGCAGCCTTTTGGACTCTTTCTAAACGCTGAATATCCTTTGATAGATGAGGCGACCAAGCCTGGACACAGTATTCTATTCTATTTGAGCGGATCCGGTTCCGTCAGCGGATGCGTCCGCCACCGGCGCTTCTCCGACATCGTTCGCAGCCAGCGCGGTCGTCATCGCTGCAGCATCTGCATCGTCGACCGGTCTGTCGGCATACATTATGACGATACTTTGAGCAGTGGCAGCAGAGGCAGCAACAACAACAACCACCGCCAGCTGCGCCGTGATGCTGATACCGTACGCATTGGCCAAGGTCGTCCGTCGACTGCCAACCATCAATTTCTGATATCCACCGTATTATGGAACAGCACCGGTTTCAACCAAAATGTGTGTGTGTGTGTGCGTCAGTGTGTTGAGACATGAAATGCAGTATCTTGGTCGCGGAAGTGTCTAGCTTCAGGTACATGTAGGCTAACCGTCCCGTCCGACATTTTTAGTTTCGGTGGTAAAATGAGTACTTTTGATGAAGATGCTAGCAGGAGAACTGGTTTGCTTAGAAAGTTTTTCAGGTGTTGGGTAAAGGACTAAAGGTATGGATTTCCGAACAAATAACGTATGGCTGACTGACCTACGCGACGCGGTGCCTCACGCCCACCGTGTTGTACACAGATTTCGACGGTTAGTGTAATAAACTGGTGACCGACGACCGTCACCAGTTTACCACACTGATCGTCCACCTAAGTTGACAGCACCTGAGACGACCAGCCGTTCTAGAAATGGTTTCAACACAAACTTTATTTATTCTGAAAGCACTTACACTTTAATACTAAAGCTCAGCAAGTGCTGAAATATGCGACCGGGTCCAATTACATTGAAAATGCCTATTCACGGTGCCCATCAAAATGTAAATGGTTCACGTGACCTAACCACGCCCCTTTCACGGATCATTTGCTATCCCGTGGGTAGCTAGCACTTGCTACCATCAACCTGCCTATCAAATTTGAAGCCTATCTCCATTCACTATGAAGACACGAAAGGCGATACAAAATGCCGAAAATGGGGTGGTTATGGTCACTCGAGGTCACTGGAAATAGCACCATTCGATAGAGCACATACGAGTTCCTATTGGCGTTTCATAGTAACTATGTTGCTATCTTGCAGCTTTTTAGCGCGTCTGAGGATTTTCTCGATTTCGCGCTATATAAATGTTCACATTACATTGCACCATTTCTGAAATATGGCGAGATATTGGTCAAAATCGCCGAATTGTAACCTACCCGACCTCTATTTGGTGCCCCAATTGGGGTGATCTCGTGGGAATCTTGCGGAAATATTTGGGCTACGGTACGGCGTTGTTTCCATGATCCTACTTTTAGCCCTCTTGGTACAATACCGGCGTGTGACAAACGGACTTACGGACGGACGGACAGACAGACAGACACAGGATGACAGCTTGAACCGCGCTAGCATAGCGTCGTGCGGTAAAAAAATTACTGCGTATTTAATCTGCAAATTTAGTTAACACCATTACGAGTTTGTTTAATATAATAATACATGAAATAAACGTATGTATAAAACTGTTTTTGTACACTACACTGATGTCGTGACTTTTTTGGAGTGGCTAAACTTATTACAAAGGGCTGAAGTCAACATTTTGCATACATATAGCTTCAACTACAGTCTACACTCTAATATGACTCTATAGCGTCAACGCATATGTCTTGCGCAACATCTGTAACGCACTAAAACAAAATAACGAGTTAATCCATAATCTACATAGTTTAATTTGCTAAATGTTTAAACGATACTTATCGTTTAAATTGTTAAAATGCCCACTTTAGATACAGTATAACCAAGCATTTGATTTCCGGTTGTTGCACATGTAAAATTTGTGATGAACGTCACAGTTAAAACTGTAAATTAATGTAGTATAAGGTTATACTTGTGTTTAAATGTTCAGCCATATTTTGACATATTTAGCGTAAAGCTGTTATTTGATAAGAATGCAAGTATCGAATCCAAATAATATTAAAATTTACAACCTAAGTGGCGGAAAATCTCTGCCGGAGGTGAGCGAAGATTTGATGACGTTGAGAGAATTTACGAGCGCAGCCCAAAGTCTCTATGCCCGCCTTGTTTAAACATTTCACTTTACAGTATAATAACTTGCTATGATTTTTCGTACGTAACTTTGCTGCGACTGAGACTGTTCGTGATTGATTTGAGACCCGTTAACATGATCCCTAATTTTACTGTATTATGCAAAATGAAAGTAAACTGCAGCATTGTTGGGCTTACCATTTTGTTGTGTGTAAATCTACCGTGGTGCAGTTTGGAAGAAACTAAGTTAATTGTACGTCATTTTTTGCAGTGGCTTTCAGATCGAAGAAAACGAGCAGTGCAGAAGAATGATATCGGTGATTTTCTGATATTGTGCTTTTTTGTACAATCTAAATGTTGTGTGCTTACTTACCTGTAATTACTTTTTTACATCTAATGGGGCAGTAGTTTGTGATTTATGGTTACTTTTAAAGAACGGTCACCGGAAGCTATTGTTCCGGTGACCGGATGAAGCGATTAGCTATGTTTAGCTATGTTTACGGCTACCGGACGATCAAAACGCGCATTCATGTTCTGGTTGCCGGACAAATGACGTCGTGGCTATTATTACGGTGACCGTAGGAATAGCGTCTGCCGCAGTTGCAGCTATGTTTCTGGCGGCCGGAACAATAGCCTGTTGGCTATGTTTACGGTGACCAGATCAATATCACCTGCCTTTGAAGAAACTGCACATGGTCAGAAAGCAGCAGTGACAATGAATAATGAAATGACAGTATGGTTTAACAGCAATAGAGGAGTCAGACAATGCTACTGTTGTCATAGTTATTCCCTCCTGCCTATAATCTGAGAAGGTTACGTGGGAATCAGCCGACAAACTTGACTGGAGAGGTAGGCGGTTAAACACAAAGAATAACTAATGAATAATTGGGCAATTTACAAAACAATAAAAGTCATTTTTTCGAGTGATCAAAATTAATCGCTTACTAACGGTAGTAGTGCCCTTATTCAGTAGTCTCCTTTAAACTGCCAAATAGAAAAATTGCCTTTCAAAATTGCCTTTCAACCCCGTCTTTAATTGACTAAAGTTCAACAGCGCAAATATTGGGGCTGCATTATGCACCAGTCAGGCGACTTGGAAGGTGTACAGAACATACGAGTCAGTGCTAGAGGAAATGGGAACTCTACTAAATGATAGAGGCTGTCCGCGAGAGATTGAAGTTACAATACTTTGGACACGTCATACAGGTACAAAACTGTAAAATTAATTGTTTTGATTAATGTTAGGTGTGCGAAATTTGTATTTTTATGTTTAGACATCCGCTATCGTATCCAGCTTATTCAGGATTTTGAAATGCCAACTGTTAGCAATTCCATCGGCATATCAAATGACGGCCGCTACATCTTTGCTACTGGTGTGTCTTAATAGCATATTTTTGCATTACTCAATGAGAGAAAGAATTTCAGATGCTAGACTATTCACAAACAATACATAGTGGATTATTACTTCGCCCATGGAAGCGGTTGAGCAGTATTCTGATGAGTACGTCTGTGTGTGTCTATCTGTCTGTCTGTTCAGTAGGATATTTCTGGAACCACATGCAATCTTTACCAAATTTTGTGTGCATGTTGCCCGATACATTATACGTCCGGTTTTTGTGGATGACATCATGTTAATTCTGTAATAGGCCGTATATTTATTGCTGTATGAATTTCGCTACATAGGACTGATTTCGCTTAAATTTACTTATTCACTGCATAGTTGGACAGAATTCAATTTTCTGTTTAAGGGCATAATTTTGTCTAACTATTTCAAAGTTACGTGCAAACAGAAGTAAAACTTGAACAGAGAACTTTGATGAGTAATGGGAAGAATTACTAAAACACACTTTGCCATAACTGTTGTTACTATGGTAACGGTAACGTTGGCAGAGAAACAAATACACCAGTGACTGATGCATGGACGTAGGAAAGGAAAGTTAATTTAGCATCAATGGGACTTAGGCTAGTATCGACCGCAAAGTGAGTGGGGGTGGGATTGCGCACTGCGGGCAAAGTCTGATATCTATGATTGCCTTGATGTGACTTGCAGCTTGGGACTGCATTTTAATAACAAGAAGTTCAGCTATTGCCGACAGACCCACACGGTGCTCTGTATCAGTTGAAGTGTAGGCCTGCTGTTGTAAGAATAACACAAACAGATCGCATGTCAGCCTGATGAGCACTTCAACGACTTCTACGGTTTACTGTGCCACCTGCATCCACATGCATCGTTGCAGTAGACTCAACTCTCGCATAGCGAGCATGCGATGCCGTGTGTGACACCCATACACCCATATGAGTGACCTTGTTTATTTTATTTCAACTTGACAGTAACAGTTATCATCAGATTTTGACTACCACCACACCACATTTGTGGTGGTAGTCATATTGCTCCACCAGTGCCCAGTCGTGGATGCGGACCACCGTGGCGGAAGGACACATATTTTTGGCAGTAAGGCATCTGAGTCAGAGACTTCTTGACCGGTCGAAAAATGCAGTTTTTACCTACCTCACCTGCATTTGGTGCCCCTGTTGTGGGTGATTCCATTGAAATTTTGTAGAGATCTTTTGCATGATGAAACTAGGCTCCTTGGGCATGTGGCATTGTTTGCATGATCCTACGTTTAGCCATTTTAATACAGTGACGGCTTGTGACAGACATATGGACAGACAGACATGCAACGACAGCAAGTACCTGTACTGCACTAGCAGCATGGCGTGGGTATAAACGGCGGAATTTTAAACAGTTTGTTAGATAATCAAATCTGCATAATGTTGTAGGTGTTTATAAGCCTCGAGTACGGTGCTACGATGTTGCACAAATGTCAATGAAGTTTGAACGCTGCATGGATTCGGAGGTCATCAGATTTTTACTTCTGGCTGATGACTATACAAAGGTAGCAGTTTTTGGTTATTGCTCTCTTTTGTGTGCTAGTTCACTTTGTCTTTATCTTGCACTTAACTTTTAGTTTTAAACTCAGTTTTAAACCAAAACTTGGTTTAAATGTAGTCAATATGCAAAGTAAAATAACTTTGCAGATTGGTTTTAAAGTCACTTTAAAACAGCAGGCCTGAGCATTGTACTGAAATTCCTGAAATTTTAAAATTGTCCTGAATGTCCTGAAATTTCAGTGTTGTCCTGAAATTCTTACAGATGTCCTGAAATTTTTTTTAAACTTAGTTTTGCAGCAGTGTGCCTGTAGTTAGTTGCATCAGTCTTTGAGAATTCACTTCACAAGGGCAAGGCTACATCTCAGGACAAGGCACGGAAGGCAGAAGCACGGCTTGTGCTGAAAATGGCCAGCAGCAGTTATTCGTTTGCATGAAACGACAATATTACAGATGTGTGCAGACTGGCCTTTGAGGACTCCGACATTGCACAACATATTACAATGAACAGGAAAAAAGCGGCCTACTTGATTACTGATGGCCTCGGACCGTATTTTCAAAAGTTATTTTGCAATGACATACGGTCCGGATCGGTGCCCTATTTCACTCTGTATTTTGACGAGACGACAAGGAGAAAAAGCAATTGGACATTCGCGTCGGGTTTTGGTCCGACCAGTTTGGCAAAGTAGTGGTCACATACCTGCATTCAGCATTCTTGGGCCACGCAGATGCAGAACAAGCACTGGTTGAAGAAAAGAAAAAGAAGGAGGAAGCTGCAGAGGCATTATGACAGTTGAGCAAAGGACCAGCAAATGATTTACATCAGTTCAAAACAAAAGGACGGTATGTTTTAAACATACTGTCCTTTTGTTTTGAACTGAAGTAAATCTGAGCTATCCAGATTTACACTGAACTTATGTAGTGCATTTAGATAAGGCAGTTTTACACCGAATCAACTTTACTCTTCTGCTTAGATGACACATGCATCATGGCCACTGTAGTTTTTGTGTCTTAGTGTAAAAATTTAACCAGTTACCAAATGAGTGCGCCATAGTTTGTGACTGTATCAGTTTATGTGGTTCATTTTTCGATATTATAGAAAAGACAAAGCGCAAGTTTTATCTTAATTTTCATTGTTATAGATATTATTTGTTAGCTGTGCCTGTATTCTCTATATATACACTGTGTCTCAGAAAAAAACACCGGAACCTTTTTAGCTGTAACTTGAGCAAACGCTTTCCGATTTGAATAATTTTCTTGCACGAATATTACTTAGAGATTGGGCAATCAAAAGATGGTTTATTTTCCAACCTCACCTAAACACTGTTTCTGCACTACCTTGCAAATTTTTGCAAGCCCAACACTCAGTGTCATATGATTATTATGAGAAAGTCATCAAAAGACACGACAACTCAAGGAATCTATCTACATATGCAAGGAGGTCAACTGTATGAACAGAGATGGGGAGCCAACAACCTACCTATGACCTATGACCGTATTTTGGTCGCGCTTTTGATGTTTGTGGTACACGACAATCGCTGTCCCACGTATCTAAGTGAATCCATTCAACCAGTCAGCAGCAACCCAGTACGTCAACGACTTCGCTCTGCCACCAGCCTAGACTACATTGTTTCACGGACAAAAACTAATTTTGGAGACCGAGCCTTCTCTGTTGCCGGTCCGACAGTATGGAACAGTCTGCCTGAATCTGTTAGATCAGCCGAGACTCTTTCTAGTTTTAAGCGAAAGCTGAAAACGTATCTGTTCAA